>Ga0180219_1000207_pt1 | contig 60823 bp, 58 predicted proteins | sample eDN3rd30CBELigMG_FD_151338 | JGI IMG/M metagenome (GOLD analysis project Ga0180219, IMG submission 151338) | Enriched Miracle-Growth compost microbial communities from Emeryville, California, USA - eDNA 3rd pass 30_C BE-Lig MG (version 2)... ...
GCCATCCCACCAGACCGCGTCACCCTGAACATCGGACACGACGACGGCCACACCCACACCCCACCCACCCTGCTAGAACTCCTAGCCGGATAACACCAACCGGTTCACACCAGATTGACAACCAGCGGGTCGCACGGTTTTTCGCGAGGTCGCACGGTTTTTCGCGAGGTCGCACGTGTTCTCGCGAGGTCGAGCGCCGGCGCCTGCTCTGCGGCCGCGGCTCAGCCGGCCGCGCGGCGCACCAGCTCGGCGATGCGCTCCTTGTCGGCATCGGTCAGCGACAGGATCGCGTACGACGTCGGCCACATCTGCCCGTCGTCGAGCAGGGCGCTGGTCTCGAAGCCGAGGGTGGCGTAGCGGTCCTTGAACTTGGCGGCCGGCTTGAAGAACAGCACGACCTTGCCGCCGCGCGTGTAGGCGGGGAAGCCGTACCAGGTCTTCGACGCCAGCTGCGGGGCGACCTCGGTGACGATGTCGTCGATGCCCTGGGCGATCGCCCGGTCGCTGTCGTTCATGCCGGCGATGGCGTCGACGAGATCCTGCCGGTCGATCGCGGCCTTCTCCTCGGGCGACTTGCCCTTGCGCTGCTGGGCCCGCAGCTCGGCGGCCCGCTGCCGCATCGCCGCACGTTCGTCGGCGTTGAATCCTGACTTGGTCGATGACTCGGTGCTCATGTGATTCACGATACGGATGCGGCATCCCGCGCGCTTCTCGAATCCTGCTCGAGCTCGAGCGACAGCTCGAGCGGGCCGAGCTCTTCGGCGATGCCGATGAGCTCGCGCGCCCAGCGCCCGAGCGCGCCGGCGCGATGCACCAGACCCCACCGCAGCATCGGCTGCTCGTCGATCGGGATGTAGGCGGCCACGCCGCGGTCGTAGTACTTCAGGGCCTGACCGCAGGCGAAGGCGACGGCCTGGTTGTCGCTCATGAGGGAGAAGAGCATCTCCTCACGGGAGGGCGTCGGGCGGTCGGGCTCGTCGCCGTGGCGCGCGACGGGGAAGATCGCCGACTCCCAATACTCGGGCACCGGCAGTCCCGACGGGAGCACGTCGTAGGCACCGAGCTCGTCCAACGACACGGAGGCGCGGCCGGCGAGCTCGTGATGAGGTCCCACCATCAGCACGATCGGCTCGGTGAACGTCGTCGGCCCGACGTGGAGGTCGGGTTCGTCGACCGGCAGCCAGAGCAGTGCGACGTCGACGTCGCCGCTGCGGACCGGGGTGAACGGGTCGTCGATGCGGATCTCGCGCAGACGCAGATCCACCTGGGGGAAGCGGCTGCGGAAGAGCGCGGTCAGCGGTGCGAGGTCTTGCCACATCGGGCCCATCACGCCGAGCGTGACCGCTTCGGGGCCGCCCCGCGCGGAGTTCGTCGCCGCCTCGACGCCCTCGAGGATGCGCCGGTACCCGGCCTCGAGGTCGTCGCGCAGCTGGACGCCGAGCGGAGTCAGTGTCACCCTGCGGCTCGTGCGCTCGAACAGGGGCGCGCCGATCCGCTTCTCCTGCTTGGCGATGGCCTGACTCACGCGCGGCGGTGAGATGTACAGCTTCTCCGCGGTGCGACCGAAGTGCAGCTCCTCGGCGAGCGTCAGGAAGATCTCGATGTCACGCAGCTCCACCCCCGTCATCCTTCCCGATCGTTAACCCTCGGCGCAACGGGCGTTTCGCGACTGGACATTGTTCGGGATCTTCGCGCCGACGAGGCTTTTCTCATCAGCAAGAACCATTCGGACAAGGAGAGATGACATGACTTCGACGATGACCATGACCCCGCGGATGTCGAACCCGGCCGCCGTCCTCGACGGTGCGTCGAGCGCGATCTTCGCGCTGATGAAGGCCGCGCAGCAGACCGATCTTGCGCACGCGACGCTCGAGCTCGTGCACCTGCGGGTCAGCCAGATCAACGGGTGCAGCGCGTGCGTGGACGCGGGCGTGAAGTCCGCGAAGCAGGCGGGCGAGACCGACGAGCGGCTGCACGCGGTCGTCGCCTGGCGCGAGATGCCGTACTTCACCGACGAGGAGCGCGCGGCGCTCGCCCTGGCCGAGAGCGCGACGCGCCTGGCCGACCGGCCCGACGCCGTCTCGGACGAGGTGTGGGAAGAGGCGGCGAGCTTCTTCGACGAGCGGCAGCTGGCCGCCCTCGTCCTCTACATCGCGACGACGAACCTGTTCAACCGGCTGAACGCGACCACGCGTCAGATCGCCGGCGCCTCCTGGTCGTGAACCGGGCCGGCGACAGCACCACGAACGACGAACGAAAGGCACGATGATGGCAACCGTACGAACCCACAGATACACCGTCGAGACCGGCAACCTCGCCGCGATGCTCGAGAAGCGCACGAACCTGATCCGCGGCATCCGCTCGGCCAACCCGGCCTTCACCGCTGCGACCCTCATCAAGATGGACGACGGCTCGTACCTCGACATCTGGCGCTGGGACTCCGCCGACGACATGCGGCGCGCCGCGCACGCCGCGGCGGAGTTCCCCCTGGTCGGCGACACGCTGTCGTTGACGGCGGACCACACGATCGTCGATGGTGAGATCCTCGACGAACGGTAGACCGCCCGGCGGCCGACGACGGAAGGGATGATGTGACCATGAGCACTCACGAGGCGTCTGCAGGAGAAGAGATCGACGCGATCATCACCGCCGCCGGCGGGTGGCGGGCGGAGGTGCTCGCCACCCTCCGCCGCGTCGTCGTCGGCGCCGATCCCGAGATCGTCGAGGAGATCAAATGGCGCAAGCCCTCCAAGCCCGAGGGCGTCGCCACCTGGACCTGCCGTGGGAACGTCTGCATGGCCGATGTGCTGAAGAAGGCCGTGCGCCTCACCTTCCCGCAGGGCGCACGGCTGGACGATGCTGCCGGCCTCTTCAACGCCCGGCTGGACGGCAGCACGGTCAGGGCGATCGACGTGTTCGAGGGTGTCGAGATCGACGAAGGGGCACTGCGCCGCCTCGTACGCGAGGCGGTCGCGGCGAATCGGGCGGGGTGAGCGCGGCGTCAGACGCGGAGGTGGATGCCGCGGCTTCCGTCTGCGGACGGCGCGAGCCGCGGCATCCCGCCATTCACCGCCGCCGCGCGGTGCGACCCAGCGCCCAGGCGCCGGCGGCCAGCACGCACGCCACCGCGATGAGCGCGCCCAGGTGCGCGGCGGTCGTGCCGATCACGCCGGTCACCGGCGAGCCGAGCACACCGCCGAAGAACTGGAACGCCCCGGTCAGGGCGGAGGCCGCACCGCTGGCGACCGCGGTCGCCTGCCCCCAGCTGTGGGCGGCCGGCAGCACGAAGCCGGCGCCCGCCGCGAAGACGGCGGAGAGCATCCACACGGCCCACTGCGGCCCGCCGACTCCGGCGACGACGAGGAGGGCAAGGCCGCTGCATCCACTCACCGCCAACCCGATGCCCAGCGGCACCGACGCGTGCGCATGACGTACGACCACGCGGAACACCAGCGTCGCCCCGAGCATTGCGGCCGCGTTCGTCGCGAACACCGCGCCGAAGACGGCGGGGGAGTGCCCGTACTCGGTCTCGACGATGAACGCCGACGTCGCGATGTAGGCGTAGAACCCGATCGAGAACAGCCCGATCGACAGCGCGGCTCCGAGCAGTTCGCGATCGCGCAGCGCCGCCGCCAGCGCGCGCACCGCGCCGGATGACGTCGAGCGGACGGCCAGCGTCTCGGGCACGAACAGGGCGAACGCCGCCGTCGTGAGCGCGCCCAGCACGGCCAGGGTGACGAAGTCGCCGCGCCAGGTGAACACGTGCGCGATGGCCGCGCCGATCGTCGGGGCGATCACCGGGGCGATGCCGGTGACCACCGACAGCATCCCGATGCGCGACCCGGTGAGCCGGTCGTCGTCGGAGATGTCGCGCACGATGCTGCGCGCGACGACGATGCCGGCGGCACCGCACAGTCCGACCGCGACACGCACCGCGAGCAGCATCCCCGGTGTCGTCGCGGCGGCGCTGGCCGCCGAGGCGAGGGTCCAGCCGATCGCTCCGATGAGCACGATGGGGCGCCGCCCGTACCGGTCGCTGAGCGGCCCCCAGATCAGCTGCCCGATCGCGATGCCGAGCAGGCACGTCGTGACGCTGCCCTCGGCGAGCCAGGCGCCGCCGCCGAGCTCGTCCTGGATCTGCGGCAGCGACGGCGTATAGATGTCGACCGACAGGGGAGCGGCGGCTGTCAACAGCGCGAGGATCACGAGCGTGCGGATCGTGCGCGCGCGACTGCCGCTCACGGCGGACAGCGCATCGATGGGCACCCGCCGACTCTAGCCGACCCGGGGATATCGTGTGCAGGATCGTGTGCGATCAAGGTTACGATATCGGCAGGCCGGCGCGATCGGCAGCTCGAGGAGGAGTGGAGTTCCTGTGGAGACTTTGCACCAGGACGTGTTCATCGTGGGTGCCGGGCCCACCGGCCTCGCCTGCGCGGCGCTGCTGGCGCGTGACGGGATCGGCGTGACGGCGATCACCCGCTACCCGGGCTTCGCCAATTCGCCCCGCGCGCACATCATCAACCAGCGCACGATGGAGGTCTTCCGCGACCTCGGCATCGAACGGCGGATCGTGGATGCCGCGATGCCCGCGTCGTTCATGGGCCAGGTCGTGTGGGCCGAGACGCTCGCCGGCCGCGAGATCGCGCGCCGCCGCGGCTGGGGTGCGGGCGCCGACCGGCTCTCCGACTATGCGAAGGCCAGCCCGTGCGCGGTCGCGAACATCCCGCAGCACGTGCTCGAGCCGATCGTGAGCGACGCGGCGCAGGAGTTCGGCGCCCACATCCGCTTCAACCTCGAGCTCGTGCGCATGCGGCAGGAGCTGGACCGCGTCATCTCGCTGTGCCGTGACCGGGTCACCGGCGACGAGGTCGAGGTGATCTCGCGGTACGCGGTGGGGGCCGACGGCGACAACAGCGTGGTGTGCCGCGAGATCGGGTTCGACGTGGTCGGCCAGGCGGGCCTCGGACACATGGTCAACTACTGGGTCGAGACCGACCTGGCCGCCTACATCGCCCACCGGCCGGGATCGCTGTACCAGGTGTTCCGCCCGGGCGGTGCGGCGTTCACCGACAACGCGATGTTCGTGAACGTGAAGCCGTGGAACGAATGGGTCGTCGCCGTGCCCTACGACCCGGCCGTCGGCCCCGACCGCAGCGAAGAGGCGGCGACCGCCCTCGTGCGCCGCTACGTCGGCGCCGACGTGCGGGTGCGCTTGATCGGCGCGTCGACCTGGACGATCAACGAGGTCCACGCCGAGCTGCTGAACAAGGGGCGCGTGGTCATCGCCGGCAATGCGGCGCACCGGCACCCGCCGGCCGGGGGCCTGGGTGCCAACACGTGCGTGCAGGACTCCTTCGCCCTCGCCTACAAGCTCGCGGCCCTCGTGCGCGGCACGGCGGGAGGCGGCATCCTCGACGACTACACCCGCGAGCGCGTGCCGGTGGCCCGCCAGATCGTCGCCCGTGCGAACCGCTCGCTCGAGGCGCTGATGGCGATCCCCGCGGCACTGGGCCTCGAGCCCGGGCTCAGCGCCAAGGAGGGCGACGCGCGCATGCACACGCGCTTCACCGACACCGCGGCCGGCGCCGTGCAGCGCGCGAAGCTCGACGACGCGCTGTACCTGCAGGACTACAACTTCAACGCCTCGGGCCTCGAGCTCGGGCATCACTACGTGTCCGACGGCATCAGCCCCGACGGGGCGACCCCGCCCGCCGAGCACGACGCCGAACTGTACTACGAGCCCTCGACGACGCCCGGTTCGCCGCTGCCGCACGCGTGGGTCGCGCGCCCCGGCCAGGCTCAGATCTCCACGCTCGACCTGGTGGGACGCGGGTGGTTCACCCTGCTGACCGGCATCGGCGGGGAGGGATGGGCGGATGCCGCAGCCGGCCTCGACGTCGACGTCGTCGTCATCGGCCCCGGATGCGCGGTCGAAGACCCCTACGGAGACTGGGCGTCGCTGCGCGGCACCGACGAGGCCGGGTGCGTGCTCGTGCGTCCGGATCACCACATCGCCTACCGCTCGTCGGGGGCGCCGGGGGCGGATGCGGCATCCACCCTCTCCGCCGCGCTCGACCGCGCCCTCGGGCGCGCCGTCGTGCGCGTGTGAGGCCGCAGCACCTCACGCGCGCGCGGCACCTCACCCGGGCGTGACACCGCCCGCGCGTTCGCGCCACTGCGTCGGCGACTCGCCGTACGCAGCGCGGAACGCGCGCGCGAAATGCGCCTGATCGGCGAACCCGCACGAGGCCGCGAGCTGCCCGACCCCGATGCCCGCCAGCGTGGGGTCGGCCAGCGCCTGGCGGGCGCGCTCGAGCCGCCGCATCCTGATCCACTCCGACACCGACGTGCCGCGCTCGTGGAACAGCGTCTGCACATATCGCACCGACATGTCGTTGTCTGCCGCGATGCGGCGCAGATCCAGCGGCTCGGGCAGGTGCGCGGCGATGTGCTCGATCACCCGCAGGAACGCCGGCGCGGAGCGATCCTGCGCCGCGGCGAGGTCGAGCGCACCCGCGAGCATCGTCGTGAACAGCCCCACGACGTTCTGCACGATGCGGGTTCCACTCTGCCCCGCCAACAGTGCCGGATCGGCCAGCACCTCCTCGACGAACGGCACCACGAGCCGGGCGAATCCGCTGTCGGACGGCAGCGCGCGCCCGATGAGCGGCCGCAGCGCGGCGGGCGAGAGGTCGACGGCCGCGAACGGCGCGCGCACCATGAGCAGCTCGAAGGGGCCCGAGAACTCCCAGCGGTAGAGCAGCTCACTGGTCCAGTAGCCGATGTCGCCGGGTTCGAACACGAACGGGTCGGATCCGTCGGACGGATGCAGGATGCTGCGGCCGCCGTGCTGCACGAACATGATGTGCATCGGCGCGGGCATGCGCGCGACGTGCGCCGCGGTGCGCACCACGACGTGCCGCGGCGCGTCGATCCGGATGTGGTCGAGCTGGGTGCGATCGAGCTCGCCGCGCACGAGCCGGCCGCCGGGCGCGCCGGTGTCGAAGCGCCCCCAGGTGTCGAAGCTCTCGTCGAGCCGGTCGTCGTGCTCATGCCGCCGGGCCATGTGCGCCTCCCGTCAAAGAGCCCTGCGCGTGCAGGCAAGCACGCCGCCCGGCGTGCGGCGAAGCTGGAGGGGACCCCGACCCGGCGCGATGATGCGGAGAACACGGATGAACGAGACCCCGATGACCACCGATGTGCTCGTGGTGGGCAGCGGCCCCGCCGGCGCCACCACGGCGCTGCTGCTGGCGCGCCACGGCCTCGACGTCACGATGGTGACGCGTTCCCGCTGGGTCGCCGACTCGCCGCGAGCCCATATCACCAACCAGCGCACCATGGAGGTCATGCGCGCGGCGGGGCTCGGCCCCGCCGTCCGTGCGGCGTCGACGCCCGGCGCGCAGATGGCCAACCACGTGCTGTGCACGGCGCTGAACGGCACCGAGTACGGGCGCGTCTGGTCGTGGGGCGGCGACCCCGCCCGCCGCGGCGAGTACCTGACCGCGAGCCCCGAGCTGGGCTGCGACATCCCGCAGGAGCGCCTCGAGCCGATCCTCGTCGGCGAGGCCGCGCGCCGCGGCGTGCACGTGCGCTTCGAGACGAAGTTCACCGGGCTGACGCAAGACGACGAGGGTGTCGACGTCACGCTCGAAGACCAGCGCGACGGCCGGGCCTTCACCCTGCGCGCGAAGTATGTCGTGGGCGCCGACGGCGGGCAGAGCCGCGTCGCCGAGGCCATCGGGCTGCCGCTGCGCGGCGAGGCGGGCGTCGGCAACGCCATGAACGTGCGCTTCACCGCCGACCTGTCGCGCTACGTCGCGGATCGTCCCGGTTCGCTGTTCGAGGTCATCCAGCCCGAGCGCGAGGGCGAACTCGGCCATGGCATGCTGCGCATGGTGCAGCCCTGGCACGACTGGGTGGCCGGCTTCGTGCACCTGGGCGAGCGCAACGCGACGCTGACGGACGAGGAGGCGATCGCCGAGGTGCGGGCACTGGTGGGCGATGCCGACCTCGACGTGCAGATCACCGGGCTGTTCCCCTGGCGCATCAACCACGTCGTCGCCGACCACTACCGCGTCGGGCGCGTGCTGTGCGCGGGCGACGCCGTGCACCGGCATCCCCCCATGAACGGACTCGGCGCGAACACCTGCATCCAGGACGGATTCAATCTGGCGTGGAAGCTCGCTTTCGTCCTCAAGGGGCTGGCCGGCGACGGACTGCTCGACACCTACAGTGCCGAACGGCAGCCGGTGGGCGCGCAGATCGTCGATCGTGCCATAGCGAGCTGGCACCAGGGCCGCGAGCTGCTGCAGGCGCTGCACGTGCATCCGGGCATGCCGGCCGACGAACGCCGGGCGCAGTTCGCCGTGCTGTCGGCGCTCACCGACGAGGGTGCCGCGCGCCGTGCCGAGGTCGCCGATGTGCTCGAGCGCAAGGCGTACATCTTCGCCGCGCACGGTGTCGAGATGAACCAGCGCTACGCCTCGAGCGCGGTCATCGCCGACGGCACGGACGACGACTTCGCGCGCGACCCCGAGCTGTACATCCAGCCGTCGGCGCGCCCCGGCGCGCGGGTGCCGCACGCCTGGGTCGAGCGGGGCGGTCGCACGGTGTCGACCCTCGACCTGGTCTCGCCCGAGTCGTTCACGCTGATCGCGGGAGTGCGTGGCGGGGAGTGGGTGGATGCCGCAGCCGCCGTCGCCGCCGAGCTCGGCGTGCCGGTGGTCGCCGTGCGGCTGGGCTTCGGCGGCGACGTCGCCGACCCGTACCGTGAGGCCGTAGCCCGCCTTCAGCTCGGCGAGCAGGGCGCCCTGCTGGTGCGGCCCGACCAGCACATCGCGTGGCGCGGTGAGGGCGACGACACGGACCCGCGGGCGGCCCTGCGCGAGGTGCTCGCGCAGGTGCTCGCCCGCTGAGGCCGGAGGGGTCAGGGCAGCACCGCCACCAGATCGACCTGGATGCGGGTCGCGCCGTCGAAGGTCGCCGCCATCACCTGGCGGGCGGGCCGCGACGCGGCATCCGGGAACATCTCCTGCCAGTGCGCGTTCAGCGCCTCCCGATCGCGGTAGTCCTCGGCGCGCAGCCACACCGTCAGCTTGGCGACGTCGTCGACCGATCCGCCCGCGGCGGCCATCAGCTCGCGCACGTGCGCGAACGCGTTCGCGACCTGCGCATCGAGCGAGGCGGGCATCTCCTTGGTCTGCGGATCGCGCCCGGTGAGCACGCCCGAGAACAGGAACGGACCGATGCGGCTGGCCGCGGGCACCGGGTTCGCATGCGCGAACCCGTCGATGTGGATGCTCTGACGAGAGGCCATGCCTCTTATCCTTCCGCGACCACGCGGTTCTCGATCGCCCCGAGTCCGGAGATCTCGGCGCGCACCACATCGCCCACCTTCAGGAAGCGGCCGGTGGGCGCCCCGATGCCGGCGGGCGTGCCGGTGGCGAGGATGTCACCGGGCATGAGCGTCATCACCTGCGTCAGATACGCGATCTGCTCGTAGATGTCGTAGATCATGTCGTTGGTGTCGAAGTCCTGCCGCACCTGGCCGTTCACCGTCAGCTGCATGTGCAGATCGAGCGGGTCGGCGATCTCATCGTCGGTCGTCAGCCACGGCCCGATCGGCCCGTGCGTGTCGAACGACTTGCCCAGTGTGAACGTGGGCGAGCGCTTCTGCAGCCAGTCGCGCACCGACACGTCGTTCGTCACCAGATACCCGGCGATGACCGAGCGCGCGTCCTCGACGCTCACGTGCCGGCACTTCTCGCCGATCACGACGCCCAGCTCGATCTCGTAGTCGAGCTCGTCCGAGATGGCGGGCTTGACGATGTCGTCGGTCGGGCCCGTGATGCACGAGACCTGCTTGTTGAACCACAGCTGGCTCGTCGGGGTCGGGATGCCGGCGGCCGCCGCCTCGGCGGCGTGCTCCTTGTAGTTCATCCCGATGCCCAGATACTTCTGCGGGTCGTCGATCGGCGCGTGCAGGTGCACGTCGGCCAGGGCGTGACGGGGGCCGGATGCCGCCTCCAGCGCCTCCCGCAGCTCGGGCAGCTGCGGGATCAGCGCGCGCAGCGAGGTGCTGACGCCGGGAACGCCCGACAGCTCGACGATCTCGTCGCCCTCGACGCGTCCGATGCGGACGACACCGCCGGCGGCGGGGCTGAAGCGTGCGAGTTTCATGCGGACTCCTCCTGCGCGGCGTCCCGCGACTCACTGGGCAGCCTGCCCCAGACCTCTTCGCCGTGCGGCGTCATCTGGAAGCTCACGTACCGCCACTGCCCGTCGTCGCCGCGATGCAGCACCTGGGTGACGGGGCCGGCGAGCGTGCGCTCGCCGCCGCCCGGGGCCCGCATGCGGTTGGTCAGCTCGCCGGTGACGATGGCGATGTCGCCCGACACGCGCATGTTCAGCTCGCCGCGCCACATGTCCAGATACGCGCGACGCGCGGCGACGTGCTCGAGCAGGTGGGCCTTGTCGTGCACGAGCCCGGGGGCATGGATGTGCACGAGGGAGTCCTCGAACAGCTCGTCGAGTGCGTCGAGATCGCCGTCGATGAGCGCTTCGCGTCGCCGGGCCTCGACGGCGAGCAGCGCGGCGCGGGTGGCCTCGTCGGCCGGTGCGAGCCCCGTCATCGGGCGGCCTCGGCACCGGCCTTCGCGCCGGTGAGGGCGTCGTCGGTGCGGAAGCCGGTGGCCTCGTCCTGCGCGAAGCCGATGCGCTTCTGGCCGACCATCGCGTGGTAGCCGCTGAAGATCGCGTTGGCCTCTTCGAGCGGCAGCACCTTCTCGATGTCGTCGAACGGCTGTCCCTCGGTGCGCTCCTCGACCATGCGGCGGATGACCTCGTAGCCCTCGCCGCGGTGCGACATGACGATGGCGTTGACCATCTTCAGGCGCTCGCCCTCGAAGGCCTTGAGAGCCTCGGCCGGGTCGGCGATCTCGGCGAGCTTGGTCGCCAGTGTGTTGCCGTCGACGATCGACTGGCAGGCGCCGTTGCCGCCGCGCGGATACATCGCGTGCGCGGCGTCGCCGATGAGCACGACGCGGCCGTCGGTCCAGCTGTCGAGCGGGTCGTGCCGGATGAGCGGGAAGAGGTAGACCTCGCGGTTGTCGCGCAGCATCTGCTGCACGTCCAGGAAGGGGATCTTGCACTGGTCGTAGTAGTGCATGACCTCGTCGATCGAGCCGAGCTGGTTCCAGTCCTCGATCGACTCGTCGCGGGTGGCCTCGACGACCCAGTTGACCAGGGACTTGCCCGATCCCTCGAAGTCGTCGGCGATCGGGTAGACGATCATGCTCGAGATGTCGGGCGCGCCGATGTGCAGAATGGTGTGTCCGTCGCGGAAGGGCTCCATGAGCGTGGTGCCGCGCCACATCGTGATGCCCGAGTACACCGGCTCGGCGCTCTCGGGGTGCATCTGCCGGCGCACGACCGACTTGATGCCGTCGGCGGCGACGAGCACGTCGGCGGTGACGTCTTCGGTGCGGCCGTCGGCGTGCTGCAGGTGCAGCGTGACCTTGTCGGCGTCCTGGTCATACGAGGTCAGGCGCGCGCCCTGCACCACGGCGTCGTCGCCGAGCCGCTCGATCACGGTGCGGTACAGCAGCATCTGCAGGATGCCGCGGTGCACGAAGCGCTGCTCGTACTCGTAGCCGGCGGCCTTGCCGCACAGCTCGGCGTAGATCTCCTGGCCGTACTTGTTGTAGAAGATCGACTCGCGCGCCTCGACCGAGATCGACCGGAACTCGTCGAGCAGGCCCAGCTGGTCGAACTCCTCGGCCGCGTAGGTCTTGACGTCGAGGCCGACGCCGAGGGGCTTCAGCTCGGGGACGGTCTCGTAGATGCGCGGGCTGAAGCCCTTCTGGTGCAGGCGGAGGGCGGCCGCAAGTCCCGCCGGGCCGGCGCCGATGATGGCGATGTCGAGCATGGTGTTCCTGTTCTGTTCTGGAGAGGGAAGGTCGGTGACGCTCACGCGACGGGAACGCTGACGGGCAGCACCTCGTCGAGGAAGCGGAGAGTGGATGCCCGGGCTCGGGCGGCGCTGCGCGGGTTGTACGCCGCGAACGGGTTGGGAGGATCGGCGTGCGGGCTCGTGAACGCGTGCTTCGTATCGCTGTACAGGTCGACCTGCCAGTCGACCCCGGCCGACGACATCCCGCCCTGCAGGGCCGCGCGTTGCTCGGCGGTGGCCATCGGATCGTCGGCGCCCGTGCAGACCAGTACGTGCAGGTCGTCGGCAGCGGCAGCCCAGTCGAATGCGAGCAGGTCGAGCCCGCCGTGGATGCTGATCGCGGTGGTCGCCGCGCCTCCGGTCCGCAGGTATTCCAGTGCGGTCGAGCCGCCGAAGCAGTATCCGATCAGGCCGGTGCGCGCGGCGTCGACCTCGGGGCGGGCGCGCAGCAGGTCGTGGGCGGCGCCGATGCGCCGCATCCACCGCCCCCTATCGGCGACCGTACCGCCGATGAGCGGGCCGATCTCGTCCTGGCTCTGCGGGGTCGCGCGGTCGCCCCACATGTCGGCGGCGAACACCGCATAGCCGCGGGCGGCCCAGTCCTGCGCCTCGCGGACGACGTCGGCCGTGAGACCGAAAGCATCGTGCACGAGCGTGAGACCGGGTGCGGAGGCGGCGCCGGCGGGTGCGCAGAAGCAGCCCACCATGCGCTCGCCGTCGCAGTGGTACTCGACGTCGATGGTCACCAGGTCGTTCATGTGCTCCCTTGCACGGGTTCTCAGCTGTCGGGCGGGAAGTGTGGTGTGAGCGTATGGCAGATCGCACACGATTTCAAGCGCGATTGATTTCCTGGCAAAACATGCGTAAGAATGGATGGGTCGTGATTGCAGGAATTTTTATACATCTGATCAGGCATTCAAGCTTCAGCTTTGCGAAGGGGCCCCAATCGGGGCTACCTTTGGTCGACAAAGTTGCATAGGATTTCGCACACGATCCTCGATGACCGCGCCGTAGCGGTGCCCGTACCCGACGTTGGGGGAAGAGCTCGATGACCAATACCCGTCTTCCGGAGACCGGAACGACCTCACCAGACCCGTACACCGGTCTCGTCCTGCACGAGCGCAGGACGGTCGGCGAGCGCTTCCGGCATGCCCTCGGCTGGGGCTCGGCGCGCTTCTCGGTGATCGGCGTGTGGATCCTCTTCGTGATCCTCTACGCGATCCTGGTGCCCGACACCTTCCTGACCGCGGGCGCGTTCCGCACGATCTTCGGCAGCCAGCAGTCGCTGGTCTTCCTCACCGCATCGCTGCTGTGCACGATCATCGTCGGCGAGTTCGTCGACATGTCCGTCGCATCGAACTTCGGCCTGGCGGCCACCCTGGTGACGGTGCTCAACGTCAACCACGGCGTCAACGTGTGGGTCGCCGCGGTCATCGCCATCGCCGCCACGACCGTCGTTGGGCTGGTCAACGCCCTGCTCATCGTGAAGGTCGGCGTCAACACGATCGTGGTCACCCTCGGCATGGGCACCTTCCTGCTGGGCATCGGCCTGTGGCTGAGCAACCTCATGCCGGTCAGCGGCCTGCCGTCGGAATTCGCGCAGATCGCGCTGTTCGAGATCCTCGGGCTGCCGCTGAGCTTCTACATCGGGCTCGTGCTCATGCTCGGCTTCGCGTACGTGCTCGCGTTCACCCCGCTCGGCCGCAACATGCGCTTCGTCGGTGAGAACCGCGAGGTCAGCCGCCTTGCCGGTGTGCGTGTCACCCGCGTGCGCATGGGCGCCTTCATCTTCGCGGGCCTCATCGCCGGCATCGGCGGCGTGATCTCGGCAGCCGGCACCGGGGGCTTCGACCCGGCCAGCTCGCAGGCGTACCTGCTGCCGATGTTCGCGGCCACGTTCCTGGGCACCGCGGTGCTCTTCCCCGGCCGCTTCAACCCGATCGGCACGCTCATCGCGATCTACTTCCTGGCCACCGGCGTCCTGGGTCTCCAGCTGCTGGGCGCCACCTCGTGGGTCTCGAGCGTGTTCTACGGCGGCGTGCTGGTGATCGCCGTGACTCTGTCCACCATCCTCAACAAGAAGTCGCGCTGACCCGGGCGCGCACCTGCATCACAGCACCACCCACGAAGGAGTGAACCGATGACCTCTTCCCCCCGCATGCGTCTCATGCGCGCCGTGACCGCCGGTGCGGCGGTCGCCACCGTCGCGCTGAGTCTCGCCGCGTGCAGCTCGACGAGCGACGACAAGGCCGCCTCGTCACCGGCCGCGTCGGCCGAGAACACCGCTTCGTCGGCGCTGGCCGCTCTGCAGAAGCCTCTCGACGCATACCCGGTGCCCACCGAGCCCGTGACCGGTGCGACCGACCTGGCCGGCGGCACGCTGTACTACATCCCGATCACCTCGCAGTCGCCCGAGTTCGCGGTCGACCAGGCGGGCGTCAAGGCCGCGGCGGACGCCCTCGGCATGAAGGTGCAGGTCTGCGACGGCAAGGGCACGCCCACCGAGGTCAGCTCGTGCATCGACAACGCCACGAACGCGAAGGCGACGGGCATCATCCTCGACGCGGTGCCCTACGACATGGCCGCCAACTCGATCGCCGCGGCGCAGAAGGCCGGCATCCCCGTCGTGATCGGCAACCAGGTCGCCGACGACCGCCACCCCACCACGGCCACGTTCACCTACACCGCGGTCAGCGGGTCGGCGCAGCAGCAGGCGCTGGCACGCTGGATCATCGCCGACTCCGACGGCAAGGCCAATGTCCTGATCAACGAGACGACCGACGGCCACTCGCAGATCCAGTACGTCGAAGACGCGCTGTCGGTCTTCAAAGACGAGTGCCCGGGCTGCACCGTGGCCACCAACGAGATCTCGTCGGCCAACTTCTCGCAGGTGCCCAGCTCGACCAGCTCGGCGCTGCTGAAGAACTCCGACACCGACTACCTGATGGTCGAGTTCTCGCAGTTCCTGCAGGCGAGCCAGGCAGGCGTGCAGAACGCGGGTGCGAGCGGTCGTCTCACCGTCGTGACGGGCTCTGCGACCCTGAACGACATCAAGTCCGTCGCCGCGGGCACGATCGGCGCCGCCACCGCGCAGGCCTCGGCCTTCGTCGGCTGGATGTACGTCGACGCCACGCTGCGGCTGATCGCCGGCCAGGAGGTGCCCGAGTACACCATCCCGATCCGCCTGTTCACGAAGGACACCATGTCGGACGTGCAGCTGACCGACGCCGCCCAGGCCTCGGGCGAGTGGTTCGGCCCGGCCGACTTCACCGACCAGTTCAAGAAGCTGTGGGGTCTGGCGTGACGGATCTCGCCACCGCGACGAGCCAGGGCGGGGCTTCGACCTCGCCCCGGCTCGACGTGCAGAACCTCTGGATGACCTTCGGCGACAACCGCGTGCTGCGCGACGTCGCCATCGAGGTGCAGCCGGGCGAGATCCACGGCCTCGTCGGGCAGAACGGCTCGGGCAAGTCGACGCTCGCGAAGGTGCTGACGGGGCTCTACCACCCCGACGCGGGCACCCGGGTGAGCGTCGACGGGGCCGAGCTGAAGCTGCCCGTGCAGCCGCTCGAGGCCCGCGAGCGCGGCGTCGCCGTCGTGCACCAGAGCCTCGGCCTGTTCGATGACGACACGGTCCTCGAGAACCTGCGCATCGGCCGGCACCGTGCCAGCCGCTTCCTGCGGCGCATCGACTGGACCCACGAGCGCGCCGAGGCCGAGGCTGTGTTCGAGCGCCTGGGTCGCGACATCCCGCTCGATGCCAAGGTCGGCACGCTGCGTGAAGAGCAGCGCGCCACCGTGGCGATCGCGCGGGCGCTGCAGGATGCGACCCCGGGCCGCGGGCTCATCATCTTCGACGAGTCGACCCGTGCGCTGGGCCGCCCGTCGCTCGAGCACTTCTTCCGCATCCTCGACGACATCGTCTCGACCGGCACCTCGGTGCTGCTGATCACCCACCGCCTCGAGGAGATCGTCGACGCGGCCGACCGGGTCACGGTGCTGCGCGACGGCCGGATCGTCGAGATGGGGCATCCGGTCGAGGGCCTCGACGAGGCGAAGCTGGCCGAGCTCATGCTGGGCAAGACGCTGAAGCAGGAGGTGCGCGGGCATTCGTCGACGGTGGATGCCGCGGCCCGCCCTCTGACGGTCACCGGCCTCCACGGCGCCGATGTGGTCGACGCGTCGCTCGACGTGCGCCCCGGCGAGGTGCTGGGCCTGACCGGCATCGCCGGCTCGGGCTACGACGACGTGCCGTATCTGCTCAGCGGCGTCACCCCGCCCGACGGCGGCACGCTCGGGCTCGCCGAGCGCGAGCTGGGGCTCGGCAGGCTGACCCCGGCCGACGCGATCGCCGCGGGTGTCGTGCTGGTGCCCGAGGGGCGCGAGCACGCGGGTCTGGCGATGGGGATGTCAGTGGAGGAGAACACCGTCTTCCCGCAGACGAGCCGCTCGCGCGCGCAGCTGAAGCCGTTCTCGCGCAGCGGTGAGCGCGCACAGGTCGCCGACTGGATCGACCGCCTCGACGTGCGCCCGCCCGACCCGAAGGCCATCGTGGGCAACCTCTCCGGCGGCAACCAGCAGAAGGTGCTGCTGGCCAAGTGGCTGGCGATGGACCCCGAGCTGCTGCTGCTGCACGAGCCGACCCAGGCCGTCGACGTCGGTGCACGCCAGACGATCGTCGCGGCAGTCCGGGCGGCCGCGGCATCCGGCCGTGCCGTCATCGTCGCCGGCGGCGACGAGAACGAGCTGTCGCTGCTGTGCGATCGCGTGCTCGTGTTCGAAGACGGCAAGGTCGCCCGCGAGCTGCGCGACGACCTCAGCCCCGAGAGCATCGTGCGCTCGATCTACACCCAGCAGGGGCGCGGCCGACTGCGCACCCGCGCCGCCGAGAAGAACTGACAGAACAGAAGAGAACGAGGAGCGGCATCCATGACCGTCGTCGACATCAACATCCACCACCTCCCCGAGGACCTTTTCACCAACGAGAAGATCCTGAACGGCTTCCTGAACTCCGCGCCGCGCGGGTTCGGCGAGATCGCCTATGTGACCGAGACCGAGCAGGGCAAGAAGCACCTCGTGCTCGAGAAGCCCGCCGGGCACCAGAACCTCAACTACGTCGAGGGCGACTACTCGGCCGAGGCGAAGCTCGCCGTCATGGACGACGCCGGCGTCGACTACGGCATCATGCGCGTGCCGGTCTGGCAGGAGTGGCTGGACCTCGAGACCTGCAAGGCCGTCAACGACAACGCCGCCGACATCGTGAAGCGCTCGAACGGCCGGCTCTTCTTCACCGCGGCGGTGCCGCCGTGGGGCGGCAAGGAGAACATCGACGAGCTCAAGCGCTGCATCGACCTGGGCGCCGTCGGCGTGCAGCTGGCGTGCCACTACGGGCAGCTCTACCTCGACGACCCGGTGTTCGAGCCGTACTTCCGCGAGATCGAGAAGCTGAACATCCCGGTCATCGCGCATCACACGCCGCTGCCGGTCGAGTGGCACTCGGTCATCGACTACACGAACCTGCGCCGCGAGTACGGCCGGGTCATCGACCAGGGCATCGCCGTGGGCCGCGAGCTGTTCAGCGGCATGTTCGACCGCATGCCGGGCCTGAAGATGATCCACACGATGATGGGCGGCAACTGGTTCGCCAGCACCGAGCTGCTGACCCCGCACGCCTCGACGAAGAAGGAGTCGCTCACGCGCCTGGACTCGACCAGCGGCGAGAAGATCAAGAGCTACCTCGAGAACAACATCTTCTTCGACATGACCCATCCGCACTCGTGGGGCAAGACGCAGGTCGAAGCGGCGCTCGAGATCAACGGCGCCGACCACTACATGTTCGGCTCGTCGTTCCCCGTGTTCTACAGCTGGATGAGCCAGGGCGTCGACTTCCTGCAGAACGAGATCGAAGTCAGCGACGCCGACCGTGAGGCGGTGCTCTCGGGCAACGCCAAGCGCCTGTTCAACCTGCCGATCTGACCATGACGATGACCGACCTGACCGATCACGACATCGACGGATCGTTCTCCACCGCGCGCATCACCGCACGCGGGGAGGACATCCTCCTCACCTCCGACAGCTACCGCGAGTTCATCTACCCGCATGACGAGCCCTCGATCGCGAAGTACCGCGGCATGGACTACGAGCAGTTCGCCGATGAGAAGAAGAGCCCGTCGTTCGTGCAGGACCTGCTGAACTCATGGCAGGCGCTGTACGACGAGCCGTTCCGCGGGATCACCAACGACGGTGTGGTGAAGGAGGGGCTGTACCCCCTCCCGGCGAAGACCGAGCCGAACGACGAGGGCATGGTCACCGCGGCGTTCCGGTTCCTGGCCGCGCTCACCCCCGAGCAGCGCACCGCGGTGAACCACCCGGTCGACGCGCCCGAGTGGCGTGCGTGGAGCAACCCCGAGTTCGTGATCCACCGCGTCGGCGTCCGTCTCGAAGAACTGGGGGAGGATGCCGCGGGCGCGGCGCTCGCGCTGGTCGCGGCATCCCTCAGCCCCGCCGGATACGAGCGGGTCGTCGAAGCGATGGAGCTGAACGGGTACCTCGGCGACCTCGTCGATCTGCCGCAGATCATGAACGACCGCAGCTACTGGTTCTCGCTGTTCGGCACGCCGTCGAGCACCGAGCCCTGGGGCTGGCAGCTGTTCGGGCACCATGTCGCGCTCAACGTCGTCGTCGTGGGCGGCCGTCAGGTCGTGGCTCCCGTGTTCCTGGGTGCGGAGCCCGCGCTGTCGGACGAGCGCGCACCCCTGTTCGCCGCGCGCGAGGCGCTGGCGATCCGCCTGGGGCAGTCGTTCACCGACGCGCAGCGGGCGAAGGCGGTCGTCTATCGTTCGGTGCTCGACCCCGAGATGCCCGACGGCCGGGTGCACCCGGCCGACGAGCGACATGTCGCCGGGGCCTTCCGCGACAACCGCGTCGTGCCGTACGAGGGCGTGTGCGTGCGGGACTTCGACGACGCGCAGCGCAAGCTGCTGCACGAGATCGTCGACGACTTCCTGCTCCTGCTGCCCGACCACCAGCGTGCGCTGACGATGCAGCTGATCGGCGCGCACCTCATGGAGACCTGGGTGAGCTGGTACGGCGCGACCGACGGTTCGCAGCCGTTCTACCTGCGCGTCCAGAGCCCGGTCGTCATCGCCGAGATGGACCACCACGCCGGCGTCTGGCTGAACAACCGGCTGCCCGCACGGTTCCACGTGCACACCACGCTGCGTCTGCCCAACGGAAACGACTACGCGAAGGCGTATCTCGCGCAGTGGCAGGACCGCCACCGGCCCTGAGCCGGCCCCGACTCGCGTGACGGGCGGCCGCCGGACCCGAAGCGGCGGCCGCGCGTCTCGCGCAGCATCCCCCATCCCTTGCCAAAGCAGTCAAGAAGGAGAATCACATGTCGTACCCATTCCGAGCAGCCCGCAGCCGGGCGCTCGCCGTTCTCGCCGTCGGGGCCGCGCTGACCGCGGGCCTGGCCGCGTGCAGTTCCAGCAGCAGCGGCGGTGACGACGCGGGCAAGGCCACGGCGTCGTCGGGCGGTTCGACCGACTCCGCGCTGTCGCAGACCGTGGCGTCGCTCGAGAAGGAGCTCGATGCCTTCCCGGTGCCGACCGATTCGGTCGACGGCGTGGCGGACCTTGCCGGAGGCACGGTCTACTACATCCCGATCACCTCACGGGCGCCGCAGTTCGCGGTGACGCAGCAGGGGCTCACCGCCGCGGCGAAGGCCGCGGGGCTCAAGGTGCAGCTGTGCGACGGCGAGGGCACGCCGACCGCGATCTCGGCGTGCGTCACGCAGGCGCAGCACGCGAAGGCCGCCGGCATCGTCCTCGACGGCCTCGCCTACGACATGGCGGCCAACGCGATCGACGCCGCGCAGAAGGCGGGTGTGCCGGTCGTGCTCTCCAACCAGCTGCCCAGCGACCGGCATCCCGTCTCGGCGACGTTCGCGTACGCCGGCACGGCCGGCTCGCCGCAGATGGTGGCGCTCGCCGACTGGATCGCGCTCGACTCCGACGGCAAGGCCAACGTCCTCATCAACGAGGCCACCGACGGCGAGTCGCAGATCGCGTACGTCGACGCCGGCATCGCGGAGTTCAAGAAGGTGTGCCCCGGCTGCACCGTCACGGTCAACAAGATCTCGTCGGCATCGTTCCAGCAGATCCCGTCGTCGACGAGCTCGGCCCTGCTGAAGAACCCCGACATCGACTACGTGATCTCGGAGTTCGCCGAGTTCCTGCAGCCGACGCAGCAGGGCGTGCAGCAGGCCAGCGCGAAGGTCACGATGACCACCGGTGCGTCGGCCCTGTCGACGCTCAAGGAGCTCAAGGGCGGCGCGACGCTCGCCGCCGCCACAGCGCAGGCCGCGGGCTACCAGGGCTGGGTCGACCTCGACGCGATCCTGCGCCTGCACGCGGGGCAGACGGTGCCCGACTACGAGATCCCGTCGCGACTGTTCACCCCCGAGTCCGCGGGCAGCCTGACGCTCACGAGCGACGCCGAGGTCAGCGGCGAGTGGTTCGCGCCCACGACCTACACGAGCGACTTCCAGAAGCTCTGGGGCATGCAGTAGGCGATCGCGTCTGAGGAGCGGGTCGGGGCTGTGCGCCCCGGCCCGCCCCCTCTTTCAGCGAGACCGGGGCTTCCCCGCGATACCCAGGGCGTCGCCGTCGGTCTCGCGGAGAATCCCTTGATTCGGCGCCGGCCCTTCGCCTCGGGCTTTGCCCTCGCTCAGGGACCCGTCTTAGCGTGTTGGGCAGTCACTATCGGCAACCGTCGCCGAGCTTAGGCTGCAGAAATCGCCTGCTGAACCGTGCGGAGGGCCCGACAGGTCCCCGAGCGAGCGCAGCGAGACGGGGGGGGAAGGGGACGGCCACCCGGCGGAGACACCGGTCATCCGATGCCTCGACCTCAGTGCCCGTCGCGCTCCGCGTCGTACTTGAGCACGGCATCCACCGTCTTGATCTCGTGGCGGCGCGCCGCGGTCTCGATCATCTCCGGGTCGGCGCCGCCCTCGATCAGGTCGATGAGCGACTCGTGCTCGGTCAGCGACGCGAGCGCGCGGCCCGGGGCGTACCAGAACGCCGAGCGCCGGATGACCTCGGCGCGCGCCCACTCCGAGATCACCATGTCGTTGAGCCGCGCGTCGGCGCAGCGCGAGCACAGCAGCTCGTGGAACTCGCGGTTCAACTGCCCGAAGCGGCCGGTGTCGAAGTTCGCGAGGGCGTCGCCCATCTCCTTGTTGAGGCTGCGGGCGTGGGTGATGTCGTCGGCGGTGAGGTGCTCGCTCGACAGGGCGGTCGCGTAGCCCTCGATGCGAGCGAGCAGCAGCATCGTGTGCTTCCACGCGTCGGTGTCGAACGTCTTGACGATCGCACCGACGTTGGGGATGATCTCGACCCAGCCCTCGGCCTCGAGACGGCGCAACGACTCGCGCCAGGGCACCGAACTGATGTTGAACTCGCGCCCGAGCTGGTCGATCACGAGACGCCGGCCGGGGCCGAACGTGCCGTCCATGATGCGCTCTTTGAGGGTCAGGTAGGCCTGTTCCGCCTTGCTCGCAGCAGCCACGTGCATTCTCCGCCGAGTCGAATTTTCGTACACGTCATCGTACAGGATCACCCGGCGAACCCGGGGGCTTCGCGGGCGCGTCCGCCAGGCACGCGAGCAGGCGGGCGATGACGGGATGCTGCGCCGCCCCCGGTCGCATGAGCACGAGCGCGCGCAGCGGACGCGGCGCGGGCGCGAGCTCGCGCACGACGAGATCGAAGCGGCGCAGGCTCGCCCGGTCGGGATCGGGGAGGACCCCCCAGGCTGTGCCGGCTTCGATGAACGGGATGCTGGTCTGGATCGTCTCGGCCGTGTGCACGGACGCCGGGGTCACGTGGTGCGCGCGCAGCGCGTCGTCGACGGCCTCGGGCAGGCTTGGCACGGCGGCGGTGCGCTGCGGCAGCACCAGGGTGCGCCCTTCGAACGTCGGCAGCGGCAGCGGGTCGGGCGCGTCGCTCTGGTCGGGCGGGAGCGCCGCCACGAGCGGCACGTCGCCGGCGTCGACGATGTCGAACTGGCCGCGGTGGCGCGCCGCGAAGCGCGGCCCGTCGGCGACCATGATCATCGCGACGTCGACGGTCCGGCGGCTGAGCAGGTCGATGGCCGTCCACGGCGGCGGGTCGGTGAGGCGCACTTCGACGTCGGGCGCGGCGTCGGCGAACGCACGCAGCAGGTGGGGGAGCCGGTGCCACAGCAGCGTGGGCACCACGGCGAGCGAGAGGCGCCCGGTCGTGCCGGCGCCGAATCGGCCCAGGGTCTCGACGATCTCGTCGGCCTCGCCGATCAGGCCGGCCGCGGCATCCAGCAGGTATCTCCCCGCACTCGTGGGCTCGACGCCGCGCGGCGATCGCACGAGCAGCGCGACGCCGACGGAGGCCTCGAGCTTGCCGATCGCGACGCTCAGTGAGGGCTGCGCCATGTGCAGCGCCTCGGCGGCGGCCGAGAACGAGCCCGCTTCGACCACGGCGCTGAAGTAGCGGAGGTGGCGCAGTTCCATGATCCTGATGATATCGACGGCACTGGTATAGGGCGAGGCTATGACGACCAGAGTCAAGAGGGGGCTTCTGTCGCGGCGCCGAGCGCCCGAGCATTGAAGCACCGACCCGAAGGAGATGGCGATGCTGCCCACCTGGAACCAGAACCCCCCGTTCACGCTCACGCGCGCGAGCCATGTGCGCCTCGCCGTGACCGACCTCGATGCGAGCCGCGACTTCTACCGCGACACCGTGGGCCTCGTCGTCACCGAAGAGGGCGACGACGTCGTCTACATGCGCGGGCTCGAAGAGTCGGCGCACCACAGCCTGGTGCTCGAGAAGGGCGATGTCGCGCAGGCGCTGCAGATCGGGCTGCGCGTGCGCACCGATGACGACATCGTCGCCGCCGAGAAGTACTTCGCCGCCAACGGCATCGAGCACGAGCGCGTCGAGGTGCCGCATCAGGGACCGACGCTGCGCTTCCGCGACCCGGTGGGCACCCACATGGAGCTCACCAGCTCGATGTCGCTCGTCGAGCGCAAGATGCAGAACTTCGACGAGTTCGTCGCAGGTGCCCCGCAGCGCCTCGACCACTACCAGTGCGTGACCTACGACGTGCAGGCGGCGACCGACTTCTGGTCGGGGCTGGGCATGCGCATGAGCGAGTACACGGCCAAGGACGACACCGACGAGCTGTGGGGCACGTGGATGGAGGTCAAGGGCAACACCCATGACCTCGTCTTCACCAACGGCCGCGGACCGCGCCTGCACCACTTCGCCTACACGGTGCCCGATGTCTCGTCACTCATGCGCGCGGCCGACGTCGCGGGCGCGACCGGCTTCGGCGAGGAGATCGACCGGGGCCCGGGCCGTCACGGCATCAGCAACGCGGTGTTCCTGTATCTGCGCGACCCCGACCAGCACCGCATCGAGCTGTTCACGACGCACTACCAGTTCATCGACCTCGAGGAAGAGCCCATCCGCTGGGACGTCAGCAACCGCCGCCGCGCCCAGCTGTGGGGCATGCCGGCGTCGCGCCGCTGGTTCTTCGAGGCGAGCGAATTCCCTGGCGAGCAGGTGCACGAGCCGCTGCTGACCGCGACGCCCGCCACGCTCGAGGACTTCCTCGGCGTGCACTGAGCTGAAGAGCGGATGCCGCGGGCCGTGCGCGCCGGCGGTCGGCGGCGACCGGGGGTCGGTGGCCACCGGGGCCCGGCGTGCGTGCCGCGGCCCGCGGCATCCACTTCAGCAGTCGGCTTCTGCAAGGGAGAGCGTGGAGTCACTGCAGAAGCTGACTGCTGAAAAGTCGCGTCACCCGTTCAACAGTCAACTTCTGCAGCCGCGGGCGGCATAGAGCGGAAAGAACTGACTGCTGAAGGTGGGATGCCGCGGCCCGGCCGCGGCCGCGCCCGCCCGCGTCGGGCCCTCGCGGGCCCCGCGCGCTACCGCGCCTCGGCGTCGAGCGGATCGCCGCCCAGCTGGCCGACCGCGGGGATCGGTCCGCCGTCGTCCGCGCCGGTCTTGCGCACGCGGGCGATGAAGTTGCCGAGGTGGTAGATCACCAGTGCCGCGACCGTCCCGATGACGATCGCGCCGAGCTGGAAGTTGCCCCAGCCCATCGCGAAGCCGGCGATCGCGATCACGAACGACACGGCCACCGTGTACTGGTTGACCGGGCGCGAGAAGTCCACGCGGTTGTCGACCCAGATCTTGATGCCGATCACGCCGATGAGGCCGTACAGCGCGGTGGTCACGCCGCCGAGCACCCCCGGCGGGATGGTGTTGAACAGCGCGCCGATCTTCGGCGAGAACGCGAGCAGGATCGCCACGAGGCCGGCCACCCAGTACGCGGCCGTCGAGTAGACGCGGGTCGCGGCCATGACGCCGATGTTCTCGCCGTAGGTCGTCGTGCCCGATCCGCCGAACGCGCCGGCGAGGGTCGTCGAGACGCCGTCGGCGATCAGCGCCCTGCCGGTGTGCTTGTTGATCGAGGGGTCTTCGGTCATGGTCGCGACGCCGCGCACGTGCCCGACGTTCTCGGCGATGAGCACGAGCACGACCGGCAGGAACATCGGCACGGCCGCCCAGGCGAGACCGTCGCCGATACCCGCGAGGTGGAACTGCGGCAGGCCGATCCAGGCGGCCTTGGCCACCGCGTCGAACGACACCTGGTTGGTGAGAGCCGCCACGATGTAGCCGACCACCACGCCGAGGAAGATCGAGATGCGGCCGAGGAACCCGCGGAACAGCACGCTGAACAGGATGACGGCCACGAGCGTCACTGTGGCCAGCTCCGGCTGCTGGTTGAAGTTGTTCCACGCGGCGGGCGCCAGGTTGAAGCCGATGAGCGCGACGATCGATCCTGCGACCACCGGCGGCATGAGCTTGTCGATCCAGCGCACGCCGGCCTTCTGCACGATGAAGCCGACGATCGCGAGCAGCACGCCCGCGGCGACGATGCCGAGCAGCGCCTGCGTGATCTGCAGCGGCGTCTCGAGCGCCTTGCCGGCGTTAAGCGCCGTGATCGGCGCGATGAACGCGAACGACGAGCCGAGGTAGCTGGGCAGCTTGTTGCGGGTGATGACCAGGAACAGCAGCGTTCCGAGGCCTGAGAACAGCAGGGTCGTCGAGACGGGGAATCCGGTGAGGATCGGCACGAGGAACGTCGCGCCGAACATCGCGACGACGTGCTGCGCGCCGATGGCGATCGTGGCGCCCCAGCTGAGCCGTTCGCTCGGGTGCACCACCTTTCCGGGTTCGACGGTGCGGCCGTTGCCGTGCAGGGTCCAGAGGGGCATGCGGTCTCCAGGGGTGAGGGGGCGGGGGTGGATGCCGCCTCCAGAACTTTACCTGGGAGAGCCCTGTGAGCGGGAGATGCGGCGGGAATCGGGCCCTGCACCGCCGTCCGGCATTGATCCGGCCGGAACGGAGCCACCCCCCTCCGGGCGGGTCTAGCGTCGAATCTGTATCCAGAAGGGAGCTCCATGAGCGAGTCCGAAATCCTTGATGTCCGCGAACTGATCCCGGCCCAGCGGCACGTGATCATCTTCGAGAAGTACAACGCCCTCGAGCCGGGGCAGGCCTACATCCTGGTGAACGACCACGACCCGAAGCCGCTGTACTACCAGTTCGCGGCCGAGCATGAGGGCCAGTTCACGTGGCAGTACCTCGAAGAGGGCCCGACGACGTGGCGCGTCGAGATCGGACGCCCCGAGTCCCACTGACGAAGACCCCCGCCGCGCGGGTGGTCTACGCGCGGCGGGGGCGGTCTCGTCAGCGGATGATCACCCGCTCGAACCTCTCCGGGTCGACGACTCCGAGGTCGACCGAGCGGCTGGGGCCGTCGACCCGCGGCATCCCGTCTCTCGTTCCCGTCGTGCGGAATCGCTGCAGCGCCCACGTGCCCACTCCGGCGCCGGCCAGCCGGTCGGCGAGCGTGCAGAGCCCGGCCTCGTCGATCGCGTCGGAGTGCACCGTCGTGCGCACTTCGTAGTCGAGTGGATGCCGCGAGCCGGCGCGTCGCGCGTGCTCGTGCAGGACCAGCTCGAGAGCCCGCCAGGCGCGGTCGGCTCCGCCTCCCCGGCCCACGACGTGGTCGTAGCCGGCGTCGGTCGCCTTGATGTCGAGACCCACCCAGTCGAGGCGGGGCAGCAGACGTTCCAGCCGCCGCGGGTATGCGCCCGAGGTATGCAGCCCCACCCCGAACCCGAGGGCCCGGACCTCGTCGACGGCGTCTTCGAGCGCCGCGTGCAGGGTCGGCTCGCCGCCCGAGAAGACGACGCCGTCCAGCATCCCGCGCCGTCGTTCCAGGAACGAGACGACCTCGGACCAGGCGATCCGCCCCGGTGCGCGCGGGTCGATGAGCGCCGGGTTGTGGCAGTAGAAGCAGTCCCACGGGCAGCCCTGCAGGAAGACGGTGGCCACGAGGTGCTCGGGCCAGTCCACCGACGAGAGCCGGGTCATGCCCGCCACGCGCAGGCGGCGGGGCGTGACGGGCCCGGCCGCGGGTGCGGCATCCCGCGCCGCGCCCGCACGCCCGCCCCCGACGTTCTCGCTCACGCCGGCGCTCCCGCCAGCGCGGCCTCGGGACCGGCGACCTCCTGCGAGAAGTACAGCCGCTCGGCGGCCTCGCCCTTCTTGCCGATGTTGAACGACGAGATCGGGCGGAAGTAGCCCATCACCCGCGTCCACACCTCGCAGCCGGCGCCGCACTCGGGGCACTGCTCGTGGTGGCCCGAGACGTACCCGTGCGCGGGGCAGATCGAGAACGTCGGGGTGACCGTGATGTACGGCAGGCGGAAGCGCTCGAGCGACCGGCGCACGAGGTTCTTGCACGCCGTCGGCGAGACCAGCGCCTCGCCCATGTAGAGGTGCAGCACGGTGCCGCCCGTGTACTTCGCCTGCAGCTCCTCCTGCTGCTCGAGCGCCTCGAACGGGTCGTCGGTCCATCCGACCGGCAGCTGCGAGCTGTTCGTGTAGTACGGGTTCGCGTCGGTACCGGCGTGGATGATCCCCGGGAAGCGGGCGATGTCCTCCTTGGCGAAGCGGTACGTCGCACCCTCGGCGGGGCTCGCCTCGAGGTTGTACATGTTGCCGGTGGAGGTCTGGAAGTCGACCATCCGCGCGCGCACGTGGTCGAGCAGTCGCAGCACGAGCGCGCGCCCGCGCTCGGTCGTGATGTCGTCGCTGTCGCCCGTGAAGTTGCGCACGTACTCGTTGAGTCCGTTCACGCCGATCGTCGAGAAGTGGTTCGCCAGGCTCCCCAGGTACCGCTTCGTGTAGGGGAACAGCCCGCCGGCGATGTGCCCGTCGATGACCGCGCGCTTGATCTCGAGCGTGTCGCGGGCGATCTCGAGCAGTTCGTCGAGGCGGTCGATGACGGCATCCTCGTCTCCCGCATGCTCGAAGCCGAGGCGCGCGCAGTTCACGGTCACGACCCCCAGCGACCCGGTCTGCTCGGCCGAGCCGAACAGGCCGTTGCCGCGCTTGAGCAGCTCGGTGACGTCGAGCTGCAGCCGGCAGCACATCGAGCGGATCATGTGCGGGTCGAGGTCGGAGTTCACGAAGTTCTGGAAGTACGGCAGCCCGTACTTCGCCGTCATCGCGAAGAGTGCTTCGACGTTCGGGCCGTCCCAGTCGAAGCCGCGGGTGATGTTGTACGTCGGGATCGGGAAGGTGAAGGCGCGGCCCGCGGCATCCCCTCCGCTCATCACCTCGATGAACGCGCGGTTGATCACCCCCATCTCGTCGGTCAGCTCGCCGTAGCTGAACGGCTGCACGACGCCGCCGATGAGGGGATGCTGCTCGGCCAGGTCGTCGGGCACGGTCCAGTCGAACGTGAGATTGGTGAACGGCGTCTGCGTGCCCCAGCGCGAGGGCACGTTGAGGTTGTAGACGAACTCCTGCATCGTCTGCAGCACGGCGTCGTAGTCGAGGCCGTCGAGGCGCACGAAGGGCGCGAGGTAGGTGTCGAACGAGCTGAACGCCTGGGCGCCGGCCCATTCGTTCTGCAGCGTGCCGAGGAAGTTCACCATCTGCCCGAGGGCGCTGGTCAGGTGCTTCGGCGGAGCCGAGGCGATCTTGCCGGGCGCGCCGTTGAAGCCCTCTTCGAGCAGCATGCGCAGCGACCAGCCCGCGCAGTACCCGGCGAACACGTCGAGGTCGTGGATGTGGATGTCGCCGGCGCGATGCGCCTTTCCCGCCTCGGGCGCGTACACCTCGTTCAGCCAGTAGTTGGCGATGAGCTTGCCCGAGGCGTTCAGGATGAGGCCGCCCAGCGAGTATCCCTGGTTGGCGTTGGCGTTCACCCGCCAGTCGGAGCGATCGAGGTACTCCTCGACGGTCGATGAGACGGTGACGGTGTCCGGTGCGTGCATGGTTGCTCCCGTGTTGCGTGTCTGTGCGCCCTTTCGACCACCGGAACGCGTGACCACTATATGTGGGAGTTGTTGGGGATGCGGCCACTATATGTCGTGGTCGACAAGCGGAGTCGCGGCGAACTCCGGTGCAATTGCCGAGGTGTTCAGACACGCCTGCGGCTCCCGCGGTTTTGCGCGGATGGGTGTAGGAGTCAGGCGCTCTCGGCCAGGTAGCCCTCGATCGTGGGCGCCACCAGGTCGACGAGCTCGTCGAATGGGAGTGCGGCCAGCATCGGCACCTTCAGCACGTGCCGTGCGACCGAGGTTCCGAACAGGTGGGATGCCGCGAGCGAGAAGCCGCGGGCGGCGGGACTGTCGATGAGCGGAACCGGCGCGTCCTGTCGCGCGCGTGCGGTGAGGGCTTCGATAAGCATCATGACGCCGTGGCCGCTCGTCATCGCCGAGCGCACGAGCCCGAGCAGGATGGGGCGCATCTCGTCGTCTTCCCAGAGCCCGAAATAGGCCGCGGTCAGGCGGCGGCCCCGTTCTTCGGGGGGACCGGCGAACGCGGCCGCCAGACGCTGCGGGATCGCCGTGCGGTCGGCCATCGTGGCGGCGAAGAGCGTCTGCTTGTCGGTGAAGAAGTGGCGCACCAGCGCCGGGTCGACCCCGGCCCGCGCCGCGATCGCGCGCATCGATGCACCGTCGTATCCCTTGTCGGCGAAAAGGTCGCGGGCGGCGTCCAGGATCGCGTCACGGGTGCCGCTGTCACCGGCTCTGCGGCCCGACGGTCGACGACGAGCGGGGGGATGCTGCGCGTCGACCATGTCCTCATCTTATAACTCCACGCATGGGGATTTCCCCGGTTGGGGAGTTCTGGATATGCTGACCGCAGGCCGCCCGACGCGCGGCAGGAGGAGAGGGCCGCCATGGTCGACGCGGTGATCGAGGTCTCTGGCCTCACGAAGTCGTTCGGACGCTTCCCCGCACTGCGCGGACTCGACCTGAGCGTCCAGAAGGGCGAGGTGCACGGTTTCCTCGGCCCGAACGGCGCGGGCAAGTCGACGACCATCCGCGTGCTGCTCGGGCTGCTGCGCGCCGACGGCGGCACCGCCCGGGTGCTCGGCGGCGACCCGTGGAAGGACGTCGTCTCGCTGCATCGCCGACTGGCGTACGTGCCCGGCGATGTCTCGCTGTGGCCCGGCATGACCGGCGGCGAGGCCATCGACCTGCTCGGTTCGCTGCGCGGCGGCCTCGACGAGGCCCGGCGCAAGGACCTCGTCGAGCGCTTCGAGCTCGACCCGACCAAGCGCGGGCGCCAGTACTCCAAGGGCAACCGGCAGAAGGTGGCGATCGTGGCGGCGCTGGCGTCCGACGTCGAGCTGTTGATCCTCGACGAGCCGACGAGCGGCCTCGACCCGCTGATGGAGAACGTGTTCCAAGAGGTCATCGGCGAGGCGAAGGAGCGCGGAGCCAGCGTGCTGCTGTCGAGCCACATCCTCGCCGAGGTGGAGTCGCTCGCCGACCGGCTCTCGATCATCCGCGACGGACGCATCGTCGAGACCGGCACCCTGGCTGAGCTGCGCGGGCAGACGCGCACGACCATCCACGCCGGGCTGCGGCATCCCCTCCCTGATGAGGTGCTCGCGACCCTGCACGACGTGCACGTCGACGGCGACAAACTCTGGGCCACCGTCGAGTCGTCGCGCATCGGCGAGGCGATGAGCGCGCTCGCCCCGCAGGGGATCACCTCGTTGACCGTCGAGCCGCCCTCGCTCGAGTCGCTGTTCCTGCGGCTGTACGAGCCGACCGAGGCCGCGGCATCCGACTCCACCCCCGACGACCCGGCGGACCACCCGGCCACACGCCGGGCCGCGCGGCAGGCCGCAGGCGACGAGGCCGCGCGATGAGCACGGCCATCGCCGGCACACCGCCGCTGCTGCGGGCGTCGCTGCGGCATGACGGGCGCCTCTTCGCGCCGTGGATCCTCATCGCGACCGCCCTGTCGGTCTCGTCGGTGCTGGTGTACCCGTGGATCTTCCCCGACGAGCAGGAGCGCGCCGCGCTGGCGGCGACGATCGGCGCGAACCCGGCGCTCGGCCTCATCTTCGGTCCGGCGTTCGACATCTCGACGACCGACGGGTTCAACGCGTGGCGCTCGCTCGCGCTCGGCGGCTTTCTCACAGCGCTCGGCGTGATCTTCGCGGTCACGCGCGCGACGCGTGCGCAGGAGGATTCCGGCCAGGCCGAGCTGCTCGCCTCCGGGGTGATGGGGCGGGCGGCCCGGCTCATGGCCGGGGTGTGGATGTGCCTGGTGCTCTCGCTCGTGCTCGGCGTGGTCGTCGGCGTCGCGACGGCCCTGTGCGGCGGCGCATGGAACGCCTCGATGCTGCTCGGAGCGACGATGGCCGCGACCGGGTGGATGTTCACCGGCGTCGCCGCGATCACGGCGCAGCTCGGCTCGGAGGCGCGCACCGCCAACTCGCTGGCCGTCGGCACCCTCGGCGTGCTGTTCGTGCTCCGCGGGGTCGCCTACGCGATGGAGGCGCCGGAGTGGACGATCTGGATCAACCCGCTGGGATGGATGACGCAGACCAAACCGGCGATCGAGGACGACTGGTGGCCGCTGCTGCTCGCCGTCGCGTTGACCGCCGTGCTGCTCGCGGTCGCCTTCGTGCTGCAGGCGCGCCGTGACTTCGGGGGCGGTGCGCTGGCACCCCGCCCGGGCCCCGCGCGCGGCAGGGACCGCTCGACCTGGCGGCTCGCGCTGCGTGTGAACCGGGCGCCGGCGATCACCTGGGCGATCGCCTTCCTCGGTCTCGGGTTCGTGTTCGGCTACTTCACGACCTCGATCAAGGGCCTCCTCGAAGACAACCCCGCGGTGCAGCAGGTGCTCGCGGCCGGTGCCGCGTCGTCGGACGAGCTGATCTCGGCGTTCGTGGTCACGATCCTGTCGCTGGTCGGCATCGTCGCCGCGATCCCCGGCATCCAGATCATGCTCAAGGTGCGCGCCGAAGAGCTCGCCGACCGGGTCGAGCCGGTGCTGGCCGGCAGCGTGCCGCGGGCCCGCTACTACGGCAGCAACGTCGTCATCGCGCTGCTCGCGCCCGCCGTGTACGTGCTGCTCGCGGGGCTGCTGATCGCGACGCTGGCGAGCACCGCAGACATCGGCGTGCACTTCGGTGACGTCATCCTGCAGGCGGTGGCCACGGTGCCCGCGGTCTGGACGGTCGTCGCATTCTCGGTGTTCGTGATCGGCGCGCGCCCGCAGGTGGTGCTCGCCGCGTGGCTGGGCGTGCTGGCGTCGTTCGTGCTGACGATCCTCGGCCCGACGTTCAAGCTCTGGGACTGGATCCTCGCGATCAGCCCGTTCTGGCATGTGCCGAACGTCACCGACGCGTCGCCGGACTGGATGGGCCTGGTCTGGATCAGCCTGGTGACCCTGCTCTTCCTCGTGGTCGGCTTCGCCGGGTTCCGGCGCCGCGACCTCGCGGTCTCGTGATGGTGCCTACGCCGTCAGGCGCTCGATGAGCTCGCGGTAGCGCGCGGCGGTGCGCTCGACGATCTCGTCGGGCAGCACCGGCGGCTCGCCCTGCTTGCCGGGCCAGTTCGCGGTGAGCCAGTCGCGCACGATCTGCTTGTCGAAGCTCGCCATGCGCTCGGCCGGGGTCGTGCCGGTGCGCCAGGCCTCGGCATCCCAGTACCGTGACGAATCCGCGGTGAGCACCTCGTCGGCGAGCGTCATCGTGCCCGCGGCATCCACCCCGAACTCGAACTTCGTGTCCGCGAGGATCAGCCCGCGCTCTTCCGCCGTGGCCGCCGCGCGATTGTAGATGTCGAGCGAGAGGGACCGTGCCTTCTCGGCGTGCTCGGCGCCGACGAGCTCAACGGCGCGCTCGAACGAGATGTTCTCGTCGTGCTCGCCCTGCGGCGCCTTGTAAGCGGGGGTGAAGATCGGGGCGGGCAGCCGGTCGCCGTTCTGCAGGCCGTCGGGAAGATGGATGCCGCAGACAGTCTGGCTCGCCTGGTATTCGCTCCAGCCCGAGCCGGTGAGATAGCCGCGCACCACGCACTCGATCGGCAGCATGTCGAGCGCCTGCACGATCATGGCGCGCGCCGCGACCTCGGCCGGGGCCTCGGCGCCGGCGATGAGGTGGTTGGCGATCGGCTCTCCGCCGTCGGAGCCCGCGAGCCGGTCGAACCACCACAGGCTCAGGGTCGTGAGCAGCTCGCCCTTGCCGGGGATCGGCGGCTCGAGCATGAAATCGAAAGAGCTCACCCGATCGCTGGCCACGACCAGCAGTCGCGCGGGCTTCGCGCCCTCGGGGGTCCCGGCGGGCACGTACAGGTCGCGCACCTTTCCGGAGTAGATGTGCGTCCAGCCGGCGAGTTGTTGAGGGGTGCTCACGTGTTCATCCTCCCACGGGTGTGCGCGTGTGCCCGGGGCGTTTCGGCACGCCTTCCGTTCGCGCGGCGACCTTCCGTAGGTGTATAGTCCATGTGGACTAATCGATATGGAGTGATCATGACGAAGGATGCTGCGCTCACGCCCCTCGGCGTGATGGTGCTCGCGCTGCTGCGCGAAGGCGACATGCATCCCTACGAGATGATCCGGCTGCTGCGGCACCGGCGCGAAGACCGCATGGTCAAGATCACGAACGGCACGTTCTATCACACGGTCGCCCGGCTCGAGCAGCAGGGGCTCCTGGCCGAGGCGGGCGTCGACCGCGACGGCAACCGCCCCGAGCGCACGACGTACACACTCACCGAGGCAGGTCAGCCGGCGATCGAGCACTGGGTGCGCGAGCATCTGGCCGGCGATGGTGTGCAGAACTTCCGCGTCGCGCTCGCCGAGGCGCACAATCTGCCCCGCGCCGAGGTCGCGGCTCTCCTGTCGATGCGACGCGAGGCGCTCGCCGTGGAATACACGGTGGTCGAGGCGGGGTTGCACTCTGCACACGAACGCGGCGTCTCCGATCAGTACATCGTCGAACTCGATCGGCACATCGCCCTGTTGCGTGCCGACATCGATTGGACGGACTCCCTTCTCGCGCGTCTGGAGCGCGAGGACTATCCCTGGGGCGACGAGGGACTCACTCCCGAGAACATCGAAGCCCGTGACGCCATGCGAAAGGCAGCTCAACAGTGACCGAAACCACTTCCGCGGCGCAGGCCGCGGCATCCACCCCGCACGGCCACCAGCCGCGCAGCCCGTGGCCTGCCCTCTGGGCCATGGTCATCGGCTTTTTCATGATCCTCGTCGACACGACCATCGTGTCGGTGGCGAACCCGGCCATCAAGGCCGCCCTCGACCCGAACACCGCGAACCTCGACAACGTCGTGTGGGTCACGAGCGCCTACCTGCTCGGCTACGCGGTGCCGCTGCTGATCACCGGGCGTCTCGGCGACCGGTTCGGGCCCAAGAACCTCTACCTGGTAGGTCTGGCGCTGTTCACGCTCTGCTCGCTGGGCTGCGGCCTGTCGTCGACCCTGACGATGCTCATCGTGTTCCGCGCGATCCAGGGTGTCGGCGCCTCGATGCTGACCCCGCAGACGATGGCGGTCATCACGCGCACCTTCCCGCCCACCCAGCGCGGTGCGGCGATGGGCCTGTGGGGCGCCACCTCGGGCGTCGCCATGCTCGTCGGCCCGCTGGCCGGCGGCCTGCTGGTCGACGGCTTCGGCTGGGAATGGATCTTCTTCGTCAACCTGCCCGTCGGCGTGATCGCTTTCGTGCTCGCGTGGATCCTCGTGCCGAAGCTGCCCACCCACGACCACAAGTTCGACATGGTCGGTGTCGTGCTGTCGGCGGCGGCGCTCTTCTTCATCGTGTTCGGCCTGCAGGAGGGCGAGAAGTACGACTGGGGCGAGATCTGGGGCCCCATCACGGTCTGGCAGCTGATCGCGTTCGGCGTGGTGCTGCTGGGCGTGTTCATCTGGCAGCAGGCCAGGACCCGCAGCGAGGCGCTCGTTCCGCTGAAGCTGTTCCTCGACCGCAACTTCTCGGTGTCGAACCTCGGCATCGCGATCGTCGGGTTCACCGTCACGAGCATGACGCTGCCGATGATGTTCTTCATCCAGCTCGCCCGTGGACTCACCCCGACCGAGTCGGCGCTGCTGCAGATCCCGATGGCGGTGCTGGCGGGCGTGCTCGCGCCGTTCGCCGGCAAGCTGCTCGACCGCACCGACTCGCGGTTCCTGCTGGTGCCGGGCCTCGCGCTGTTCGCCGGGTCTCTGTTCTGGTACGTCGCGCTGACGAACATGGACACCCCGATCTGGATGTTCCTGCTGCCCTCCGCCATGATGGGCATCGGCAGCGCCGGGGTCTGGGGCCCGCTGGCCACGACCGCGACGCGCAACCTGCCGCCGCGCCAGGCCGGTGCCGGATCGGGCATCTACAACACCACGCGCACCATGGGGTCGGTGCTCGGCTCGTCGGCGATCGCGGCGTTCATGCAGGGGCGCCTCGAGGCCAATCTGCCGGGTGCGTCCGATTCGACCGGAGGCTTCGGTGCGAGCGGACAGCTGCCCGACGTCATCGCGGGGCCCTTCTCCGACGCGATGGCGCAGACCATGCTGCTGCCGGCGATCGTCGTCGCAGTCGGCGTGATCGTGGTGCTGTTCATGAAGGACGCGCGGGCGTCCAAGGCTGCGGAGTGGGAGCACCACTAGACACCTGATGCGGAGAGTGGATGCCGCGGCCCGGGGTTCGGGGTCGCGGCATCCACTCTGTGCGTGCTCGGCGTTTGCCACGGGGCATTCGGTCGTCACGCCGTGTTCAGCAGTCAGTTTCTGGGGGTCGCGCGGCGCGGTGGCTGCAGAAGCTGACTTGTGAAATCGGCCCTCACGGTTCGGCAGTCGACTTCTGCAAGCCTGACGGTGCGGAGGCTGCAGATACCGACTGCCGAACGCGCGGGGTCGGGTGCGCGGGCGGGCCTGCGACCCGCGCCCGCGCCTCAGTCCGGGTCGGCGGGGTCGATCGGCGCGTGGTGGTCCCAGGCCTCGACGCCGTGGCGCCAGTATCCGCTGACCGAGAACTGCTCGCGCGGCAGGTTCAGCGTGTGGCGCAGGTGGCGGCGCAGGGGAACGAGGGCGGATGCCTCGCCCGCCGCGAACACGTAGGTGCCGGCATCCACACCCACCGTCGTCAGCGCGGCCACGAGGTCATCGTCGGCGGCGTGCACACCGACCGGTCGGTTAGCGAAGCCCGCCAGGTACGCAGCGGCCAGATCCGGCGAGGTCGACGTGATCACCTCGACCGCGGTCGTCGCGGGCACGTCGGCGAGCCATCGCCCGGCGGCGGGCAGCGAGGTCCCGTCGACGACGAGCACGACGCGCGGCGCGTTCTGCGTCGCCTGGCGCGAGCCGCGCGGGCCGACGAGCACGAGCTTGTCGCCGACCTGCGCCTTCGCGCCGAACTGCGCGGCGGGGCCCGGGCTGTCGTGCCGCAGGATGTCGATGTCGACCACGCGGCGCCCGTCTTCGTCGCGCACGTTCAGCGGTGTGAAATCGCGGCCGAACGAGGCGCGGTCGGGGCGCACGATGCCTTCGCCGCCCTCGGCGGCCACCGGGGCGACGAGCTCGCCGGTCGTCGGGTCGGGGAAGAACGTGCGCACGTGATCGCTGGGTCCCGCGGCGGGGAAGTCCCCGAAGTCGGGACCGGTGAGCGTCACGCGCACGTATTCGTCGGTCGGGTGCGAGACGGCGACGACGGTCGCCTCGCGCGCGGTGAAGCGGTTGCGTCCGCCGGCGCGGTGGAACAGTCCCTGCTCGGGCGGCGTGGTGGTTGCGGCATCCGTCATCGAATCCTCCTCGGCATGCGTATCGATCCTATCGCGCACGATTTCGTGTGCGATCGTGCACTCCGCTGCGCCGCTCAGCGTGCGGCGCGCACCGTCCGCACCGGCGCGGTCATCGGAGCGCGCCGGCCCGAGGCGATCAGCGCATCCAGCTCGGCGCGCACGTCGTCGGTGTACGTCGGAGCGTCGAGCGTGCTGGTCTCCACCTCGCCCTCGAGGTAGGCGAGCATGCCGTCGCGCAGCGCCGCGTCGGTCTGCTCCACGACGTGGATCGTGTCGCCCGGCAGCGCGTCGCGCACCGACCCGAACGCGGTCGAGACGACCGGCAGGCGGCACAGCGCGGCCTCGAGCAGCACCATCGGCTGGCCCTCGTAGGTGCTCGAGAGCACGAAGCAGTCGGCGGCGGCCATGATCGCGAACGGATTGCGCCGCAGCCCCGCGAGGAAGGCGGCGTGCTCGAGCCCGGCATCCCGGATCTGGTTCTCCAGCTCGGCGGCCAGCGGCCCGCCGCCGACGATGACCAGCCGCGCCTCGGGGTGCAGCGCGTGCACCTTCGCGAACGCGCGGATCAGGCGCGCGTGGTTCTTCTCCGTCGACAGGCGACCGACCGAGACGAACCAGCGGGACTCGTGATCGGGATGCCGCAGCTCGGCCATCCACTCGGGTTCGTGCTCGCCCTCGTCGAGCAGTGTCTCGAGAGGCTGCGCCATGCCGGTGACGACGCGGTCGACGTCGGGCAGGTTGCGCACGGTCGTGAACCGGTCGGCGGGGGCGTATTCGGCGAGGGCGGCGCGGTTGAGCTCGGTCAGCCGTGGCGACACCGACACGAGGTGGTCGAACGCGCTGTACTGGCTGAACACGAGCTGCAGCTTGTGACGCAGGGGCTGCCGCCCACCCACGGTGCGCTGCTGGTCGGACGCCATCTCGTTGTGCAGCCAGATCGCGCGCGGCGCGTACGGGGAGTGCAGCAGCAGGTTCGTCCAGATCGGGCTGTATCCGCTGAAGTCGGCGACCCAGTCGAACGTCGCCGATCCGAACACGCGGGACCACTCGGCGTCCCACAGCTGTGCGTGCCAGCGCTCATCGCGCGGGGCCGGCGGCAGGCCGCGGCGGTCGCGGGTGTGGCGGCGCAGCTGCAGCGCCTTCGACCCGTTCATGCCGCCGATGCGCATCACCTGCCGCACGGCCGGGTGGATGAGCGCCTGGTTCGCGAGCGTGTCGGACGCCCGGAACTTCGCCATGAGCGCCGTCACGTCGTATTTGTCGTGGTCGATGGCCGCGAGCAGGTTGAGGATCGAACTCGTGATGCCGTTCGAATGCATGCCGCCCAGGTAGAACAGCAGACGGATGCGGCCGTCGTTGACAGCCGGACGCACTCGGCGCCCGGTCGTGCGGCCGCGGAACACGATGTCGATGACCCGCCGGGTGACGTCGCCGTCCTCCCACGGGGTGAAGCGCTCGGCCCACTGCGTATAGCGCTCGTGCTGGTGGCCCTCCAGCAGGTCGGCGACGTGGGTGCCGGCCTCGAACGGATCGCTGGTCACGGGCCCGGGCAGCTCGTCGAGCGGAAGATAGGTGCCGCGGCCGGCGGAGTAGTCGTCGGCGTCGGGCGTGAAGAACACGATGGGCCGGCCGGTGGCGAGATAGTCGAAGAAGATCGACGAGTAGTCGGTGACCAGCGCCGACGCCGCGCCCAGCAGCACGTTGGTCGGGATCGTGTTGGGGGCCAGGATGCTGCGCAGCTCGGGTCTGCCGGATGCTGCCGCGTGCACGACCTGGTGCGTCTTGAGCAGCACGACCCGGTCGTCGCCGACCCGCGACTGCAGCGCGTCGACCTGCGCGGCCAGCGCGTTCAGATCGTCGTCGGGGTCGCTGAAGGAGGTGCCGCGCCAGGTCGGCGCGAACAGCACGATCTTGCGGCCGTTCAGGGCGATGCCGCGCTGCGCGAGCTCGGTGCGCACGTCGGCCTCCTGCGCGGGGGTGAGCCGCTGGCGGTCGATGCGCGGATAGCCTTCTTCGATGATCTGACCCTGGTACACGTTGCGCAGCCGATACGCGTTCTCGTACATGGTCTCGGCCATGAACGGGTTGGCCGCGAGCACGTAGTCGGCCGACAGCAGGTTGCGCAGGGTGTTGGCCGACTCGACGGCGCCGTTCGGCATGTCGAAGCCCATCAGCTTCAGCGGCGTTCCGTGCCAGGTGTTCAGGTACACCTGGCCGGGACGCTTGCCGAACGCCGGCGGGAAGGTCGCGTTGTTGATCAGATAGCCGGCGGTCGAGAGCACGCGCCAGTAGTCGAAGGAGCTCCGGCGCACGAACGAGACCCGGGGGTGGGCGGCGAACTCGGCCTCGAACCGGGCGATCGCCTCGTCACCGTCCAGCGCCCAGACATGCCAGAGGTGGTCGAAATCGGGCCTGTTGAGCAGTTGGCGGAAGATCGCCTCGGGATTGCAGAGCATGCCGTTGCCGGCGAACGACTCGTAGAGCACCACGTCGGCCTGCACCGGCTTGGACCGCGCATAGGCGATGCGCTCGGCCTGCGCGGCCTTCTCGGCACGCGAGACGTAGCGGTTCAGTCGTTTCGGCAGGCGCGGTCTCACGACAACCGAGCGTAGACCGCGCTCCTTGTGAACCGCCTTGGGGTGTTATCGGGCTGTTATGTGAGGGGTGGATGCCGCGGGCGTACGGGCATACCCTGACCCCATGCACGCGGGACTTCACTTCTGGAATTACACGATGCCCGGGCAACCGGCATCCCTCCCCTCGACGATCTCGCAGGTCGCCCGCGCCGCCGAGGACGGCGGCGTCGATCAGTTCACGGTGATGGACCACTGGTTTCAGATGGAGACCGCCGGTGACCCCGCCCAGCCCATGTTGGAGGCGTTCTCGACGCTCGCGTTCGTCGCCGCGCAGACGAGCAGGATGCGGCTCGCGCCGCTCGTCGCGGGCGTGACGTATCGCCATCCGGCCCTGCTGGCCAAGACGGTCACCACGCTCGACGTGCTCAGCGCGGGCCGTGCCGTGCTCGGTATCGGTGCGGCCTGGTACGAGCGCGAGCACCACGCGCTGGGTGTGCCGTATCCGGCGCTCGCCGAGCGGTTCGAACGGCTCGAAGAGGCCGTGCAGATCGCGCTGCAGATGTTCGGCGACGACAACGGACCGTACGAGGGACGCCACTACTCGCCGGCAGAGACGCTCAACTCGCCGCCGGCGGTGAGTTCGCCGCATCCGCCGATCATGATCGGCGGAAAGGGTGAGCGCAAGACGCTGCGGCTCGCCGCGCAGTACGCGCAGATCGTGAACCTCACGGCGTCCGACCCCGATGAGGTCGCGCACCTGCTCGAGGTGCTGCGCGGGCACTGCGACACCGTCGGCACCGACTACGACGCGATCGAGAAGCAGGTGATGTGCGGCCCACGGAGCCCCGATGACGAGACGTTCTGGCCCACGATGCAGCGCCTGTCGGACCTCGGCATCGACCTTGTCGTGTTCGGCGTGCGCCCGAACCACCAGTTGGAATCGGTCGAGGCACTGGTCGCAGATGTGGTGCCGCGGCTGGCCGACTTGTAGGCGCGCGGCCCGCCCGCTCAGTCCTCGATGACCCGCGCGGCGATGTCCGTGCGGTACTGGCCGCCCTCCAGGCCGATCTTCGCGATGGCCTCGTAGGCGCGCGCGGTCGACTCGGCGAAGGTCGTGCCCAGCGCGACGACGTTGAGCACGCGGCCGCCGGTGGTGACCAGGCCCTCGTCGGTGCGTCCGGTCGCGGCATGGGCGACGTGCACGCCCGGGACGGCGGCTGCGGCATCCAGCCCCGACAGCACCCGCCCGGTGATCGGCTTCGCCGGATACCCCTCGCTGGCGAGCACCACCGTGACGGCGGTCGCCTCGGCGAAGGCCGGCTTCGGGTGGTCTTCGAGGTGGCCGGATGCCGCGGACAGCAGCAGCGCGGACAGTGGATCGACGAGCCGGGGCAGCACCACCTGGGTCTCGGGGTCGCCGAAGCGCGCGTTGAACTCGATGACCTTGACGCCCTGCTCGGTGAGGATGAGGCCGGCGTAGAGCAGCCCGATGAACGGCGTTCCCTCGGCATCGAGCCGGCGGATCACCGGCTCGGCGATCGTGTCGGTGACGAGGTCGACGAAGGCGTCCTCCCCGCCGAAGCGCTCGAGCAGCCAGGGGAGGGGCGAGTAGGCGCCCATGCCGCCGGTGTTCGGGCCCTCGTCGCCGTCGAGCAGGCGCTTGTAGTCCTGCGCGGGACTCAGCGGCAGCACGTGATCGCCGTCGCAGAGGAAGAACAGCGACACCTCCGGGCCGGCCAGGTGCTCCTCGATCAGCACCGGCGCCTCGGCGAGGTACTGCTCGGCGTGCGCGAGGGCGGCGTCGCGGTCCTCGGTGACGATGACGCCCTTGCCCGCCGCCAGGCCGTCGGCCTTGACCACGTACGGGGCGCCGAACTCGTCGAGGGCGGCGGCGACGTCGGGCAGGGTGCGCGCGTGCACCGCGCGGCCGGTCGGCACACCCGCGGCATCCATCACCCGCTTCGCAAAGGTCTTCGATCCCTCGAGCTGCGCGGCCGCCTTGCCCGGGCCGAACACCGGGATGCCGCGCTCGCGCAGCGCGTCGGCGACGCCGGCGACCAGCGGAGCCTCGGGGCCGACGACGACGAGGTCGATGTGCTCGTCGTTCGCGTAGGTCGTGACGGCGGCGGGGTCGTTCGCGTCGAGCGCGACGACGACCGCGTCCTGCGCGATGCCGGCATTGCCGGGCGCGGCGAAGATCTCGTGCGGCGTGCTCTCCTCGCGCAACGCGAGGATGATGGCGTGCTCACGGGCGCCCGCGCCCAGGACCAGGATTCTCACGCGTCCAGACTAACCGGGGCGGTCACGCCGCGGTGTCGACGGGGCGCAGATGACGGGCGGGATCGAGTCGGTCGAAGGTCGCGGTGCCCACATAGAACAGGCCCCGCTGTGGCAGCCAGATGTCACCGAGGTGCGTCTGCGGCCGCAGGGGGCCGATCCTGCCGAGCTCGGTGCCGTGCCACGTCGCCTGCGCGTCGGAGATCGGCCAGACGAGGCTCGGCACGGCCTGAAACCACTGCCCGTTGGGGGCGAGGCCGCGCAGCCGCACGCGGCCCGCGCGCAGCATGAGCCCGGCGGCGGCGCCCATGCCGGCCAGAAAACCGTTGTCGGCCCACATCCGGTCGGGGACCACTGCGGCCATGGCGCGCATCAGGCGCGTCGCGGGGCGGTCGCCCAGCGTGATCGTCCACTCGAGCTCGCCGGCGATGCCGACGTGGATCGTCTCGGCATCGAGCCACTGTGCGTCGATGCGCTGCGGGGCCGGAATCTCGGCGGCGGCCGACGACAGATAACGGGGGCAGCTCTGGTCGGGCGGGGCCGTGGTCTGGATCGTCCACTGTCCCGACGGCGCGCGTACGTAGACGGCGCGGTAGGGCGGCCCGATGGTGGTCGCCGCCCAGCATCGCAGCGCCAGGCACCAGCCGCTGCGGAACGGCAGGCCCATGACCCCCCATCCGACGAAGCGCTCCTGATCGCCGGGAGGCAGCTGGGGGAGAAGTTCTGCGGCGCTCGCGGCCGCGCGTGCGCTCCAGTGCATGATGATCGACCTCCTGCGGCGCGCACGGTGCGCGCCGTCTGAGAACAGAATCGGTCGGATGCCGCGGGCACGGCATGGGGCGGATGCCCCGGGTTCCCTGTTCGTCGGCCGCGTCACTCGCGGGTGTGCGGGAACTCCTCGGCCAGACCGTGATGCACGGCGTACAGGCCCGCGCCGACGCGATTGGTCACGCCGAGCTTCAGGTAGATGTGCTCGACGTGGTTGCGCACGGTCTTCTCCGAGAGGTGCAGTCGTGCGGCGATCTGCCGGTTCGAGAACGCGCGTGCCATGAGTCGCAGAATCTCGACCTCGCGGCCGGTCAGGCCGTCCGGCCACGGCGAGCGGCGGTGCACGGGTTGACCGAGCGCCGCGATGACGGCGTCCACCGCCTGCGGATCGAGGCGCCCCGCCCTCGCCTGCTCGCGCAGACTCTCGGCGATCGCCGCGTCGGAGAGGGGTGCGCGGTGCGGTCTGCCTTCGCGCCAGGTGTGCGCGCAGTCGGCGGTGGCGAGGATGCGCTGCGCGGTGGTCAGCTGCTCGCCGCTCAGCCCGTGTGGATAGCCGGAGCCGTCGAGCCGCTCGCGGTGCGCCGCGGCCAGGGCAGCCTCGGTCTCGAGCCCGGGCACCCGCCGCAGCACGCGCTCGGACAGGTAGGGGTAGAGCCGAAGGCGCTCCCACTCCGAGGCAGAGAGGGCCGTCTTCTTCTCCCAGATGGCGTTGCTCACACCGATGCGACCGAGATCGTGCAGGTGCCCCGCGCGTCGGAGGTGCTCGATGGCCGTTCGGTCGAGGCCGCTGCGCCGGCCCGCATCCACGGCCAGACCGGCGACGCCGCGCGAATGCCCGAGCGTGAACGGGCATTTCGCATCGGCGAAGTCGCCCGCGGCCGTCACCAGGTGATCGAGCTGCTCGGCGTCGAGGATGCGATCGCCGTCCGGGGCCTGATCGAGCGCGGCCGTCCACACATCGTCGATGGCTGTGATTCCGGTCCAGTGGTCGGCCTCCGCCAGGAACGCATCGGCGATCCGGGGGTCGAACTGGGTGCCCCGCCGCGTCCGCACCATGTTCCGGCAGGCGTCCGGTCCGTGCACGCGCAGCCACACCTCGGCGATATCGGCCACCTGGGCGACCCGCATCTCGATCGCCAGGTCCGTGCCGTGGATGCCGCGCGGCGCGCCCTTGCCGTCCCAGCGCTCGAAGGTGTCGCGCAGTGCGGTGGCGACGCGCGCGGACAGCCCGATCTCGGCGGCCAGCGCCGTGGCCGAGCGGCAGTGCGAGCGGATGACCGCGACCAGTTCGCGCCCCGACGTCGCGAACAGCGTGGTGAGGCCCCATGCGCGTTCGACGGGGGGACGACCCCGGCCCACCTGCCGCAGCAGCAGCCGCGCGAACGGAAGCCCCGTCCACTCCACCGCGTAGCTGGCGGCGCGGGCTTCGATGTCGTCGCCGAAGATGCCGGCGTACTCGTGCGAGTCGGCGTGGCATCCGATCCATGACACGAGCGTCGCGTAGTACACGGTGGCGCGTTCGGTTGCGTCGAGGCCGATGCGGTCGGCCAGGGTCGTGGCGATCAGCGCTGCGCGCAGCATGTGGTCCATGGGCTGCCCCAGGCCGATGTCGATCGCGGTCGAGAGGGCGGCGAGCATCTCTGCCCGTCGCAATCGTGTGCGTGGTGCCGCGGGTTCGATGTCCATGGCTTCCCGCCGAGGTGGCGAACGGAATCGCTTCATTGTCTCAGCATCGACATCGTCTGCGCAGGGCTCCTGCGTTCTTGCTCGCGGAATCTGGGGCGCTTGCCCCACGAACGCGCCCCGGTGAGCGCCGCAGAATCGGGGTGCGGCGGCCCCGTGGGGGACCGCCTCGAAGAGGAGGCGATCATGAGCACGACGACGACGGTGGATGCCGTCGATGAAGAGGCACTGATGGAGTTCGTGTTCCGTGCAGTCGGTGAGGTGGGGGCGGCGATGAACTGCACCCTCGTCGTGATGGGGGACAAGCTGGGGTGGTATCGCGCCCTCGCCGAGGTTGGCGCGATGACCGCTGCCGAACTCGCCGACCGGTGCGATACCGAGCCGCACATCACGAGGGAGTGGTTGAACGCCCAGGCCGCAGGCGGCTTCGTCGCCTTCGATGCCGCGACCGCGCGCTACACGCTGCCGCCGGAGCAGCGTGTGGCGCTCGCCGACGAGACCAGTCCGTTGTTCCTGCCGGGACTGTTCCAGATCGCCGACGGCACGATGCGCGGTGCGCCCGAGGTCATCGCCGCGGTCCGCGACGGCGGTGGCGTCGGATGGGACGAACGCAACGTCGACGTGCACGAGGGATGCGAGCGCTTCTTCCGCCCGACCTATCGCGCGCACCTGATCCGTGACTGGTTGCCGGCCCTGGGCGCGGTCGTCCCGAAACTGCAGTGGGGTGTCCGCGCCGCCGATATCGGATGCGGATACGGCGCGTCGACGATCCTGATGGCGCAGGCCTTCCCGGCATCCCGGTTCACAGGAACCGACTTCCACGCGGCATCCATCGATGTCGCGCGTGGGCGCGCGGAGGCTGCGGGTGTCGGTGATCGCATCACGTTCGAGGTGCGCGCGGCCGATGAGTCACCGGGAACGGACTTCGATCTGATCACGATGTTCGACTGCCTGCATGACATGGGCGACCCGTCTGCGGCGGCGAGGGCCGTGCGGGCGAGCCTGGCCGAGCACGGCACGTGGATGATCGTCGAGCCCGCCGCGGGCGATCGTGTCGAAGACAACCTGAACCCGGTGGGACGCGCCTACTACGGATTCAGCACGCTCCTGTGCACGCCGTCGTCGCTGGCACAACCGGGCGCGGCGGCGCTGGGTACGCAGGCCGGGCCGGCGCGCATCCGCGAGATCACCGAGGCCGCCGGGTTCACCGGGTTCCGTCTCGCGGCGCAGACGCCCTTCAACAACGTCTTCGCGGTCACGGTGTGAGGGGCATCCTGGCCCGCTCCGGTGGGGCCGTGAGTGGATGCCGCGGATTGCGGCGCCCGCTCACCCCTGGGGCGGGCCGTACGAGAGGCGGTCGAAGATGAGCACGTTCTCGGCGATCAGGCCGTCGCGCACGGTGAACAGCTCGGCGGCGGGCGTCGTGGCGGTGGCTGCGGTCTGCGGATAGTAGAAGAGCGCGACCCGGTCGCCGTCGGCGAGGGCGGCGATGTCGCCGATGCCGGTCAACCGTGGGGCGAACCCGGCGAGGAACGCGCGGTAGGCGTCTTTGCCGTGCAGGTCGCCGCCGGGCGCCCGGCACGAGATGTCGTCGGCGACCAGGGCCATGGCGGTCTCGATGTCGCCGGTGGTCCAGGCTCGGTGGTACTGCTGCACGATCTCGGACGGGGATGCTGCGGACATGACGTCTCCTTCGTCGGATGCGGTGATCGGAGGCTAGTGCACAGACCTCGCCGCGCATAGGGGTTTCTGTGCTCTGACGGGTGCCGTTGCGCCCGCCGCCGGGGTAGCGTGGCCGCATGGCCCGCAAGATCTCCACGGAGGATGGCAGAGCCGCGCTCGCCGGCGTCCGCAGCGGCGACCCCGAGCGGACGGACCTGGCCACGTCCGTCCGTTACCTGCTGCAGCTGCTCGCCGAGAAGGCGCCCGGGCACACGGTCGAGGTGCGCGTGCCGCCGTTCGGCGCCGTGCAGATCATCGAGGGGCCGCGGCATACCCGCGGAACGCCGCCGAACGTCGTCGAGACCGACCCCATGACGTGGATCTCCCTCGCCCTCGGCACCCAGCAGTGGCAGGATGCCGAGGCATCCGGCCGCGTCCTCGCCTCCGGCGTGCGCGCCGACATCTCGGACCTGCTGCCGCTGCGGCCCTGAGCGCACGCTCCGGTGCGCGGAGCCCCGCTTCAGCAGTCGAGAACTGCAAGCCGTGGCGTCGTCTGGCCGCAGAAATTGACTGCTCAACGGAGTGATCAGAGTTCAGCAGGCGCTTTCTGCGACGCGTCGCGCAGGGGAACTGCAGAAGCCGACTGCTGAACGAGGGGACGCGGACCGGGATGCCGCGGCCCGGCCATGCGCAGAACGCCGAGGCTGCGGCATCCCGACCTCCGACCGCGGGGCGGCCAGGCGGTCAGCCCTCCACGCGCTGCGCGGTGATCACGACGTTGTCGTACGACGGGCCGCCGCCGGGGCGTTGCAGACAGGTGATGACGACGAGGCGGCCGGGCTCATCGGCCCAGACCGCGGCGTCGTCGGCGATGTCGGGCTTGGTGATCTCGCGGGAACCGGTGACCGCGTACGTCGTGCCGCCCACCTCGATCTCGTCGCCGGTGTGCACGCGCGCCGACGCCTCGGCGACGTCGATCAGGTAATTGCCCGGACCCACCGCGCCGTCGCGCAGCGAGTGCATGACCACGAACACGGTGCCCTCGGTCGCCGCCTCAGGCGTGACACCGAGGTCGCGCACCACGTACGCCGAGGTGAAACCCGGCGGGGTGATCTGGCCGTCGGCCGGAGTCATCGTGCCCAGGGGCACGTCGAGTCCGACGGCGGGCACGGCGAAGCGCGCGCCTGTGTCGTCGACGGGATCCATGGTCGCGCGCTGCGCGGGTGCGGGCGCGGTGCCGGGCTCGAGTGCGACGGCGTTGCCGGCGAGGTCGTGCAGGGCGCCGGCTGACGCATCGTGCGGCCAGGCGAGCGCGACGACGCCTGCGGCGACGAGTGCGACGCCGGCGACCGCGACGGCCCAGCGCGCGCCGCGGGGGAGCGTGCCGGGTCGGGATGCCGCGGCATCCGTCGTCCGCCGATCGTTCGTCGTCATCGGGCCTCGACCATCCGTCTTTCGCCGCCGCTTTGCCAATTCACTTAGGTAAGGCTAGCCTTAACCGCTGTTGGGCTCAGCGCTTACTCAGGTAAGGCTAACCTCAGTCCCAGTTTCCCGCGAATCGCCCGGCCCTGCGGAGACGGTTCCACAGCGAAGGAGTACTCGATGCGACACCACTCGAGCTGGTGGCGAAAGGCGGCTGCGGGCGTTTCCGCCGCCGCGCTGGCGCTCGCCGGCATCGCCCTGACAGCGCCGGCCTACGCCGACGACGGACCGACCCGCGTGACCACCGTCAGCGTGACGTCGGCATCCCAGGCCGACGGCCTGACGCTGCACGTCAGCGGATCGGGCTACACCGATCTGCCGGCCGCGGTGGGTGGCCCGAGCGTCGGGAGCGTGTATGTCGCGTTGCGTGACGTGACCACGACCAACGACGACATCAACAACGACAACGGCGAGGCCCTCGGCACGACCTTTGTGCGTTCGATGGTCGACGGCGTCTTCGCGATCGACATGACGATCGCGACCAGCGCGCTGGACCCTGACGCGAAGTACGAGATCATCGCGTGGTCGGCGCACGGCATCGTCACCGATGCATCGCTCGTCGCGACCGAGCCGTTGACCCTGAGCGCAGCGCAGCGCGAGGCGCTGTTCCCGACGCCGGAGCCCGAGCCGACACCGGAGCCGACGCAGACGCAGACGCCGAAGCCGCAGCCGGTCACGACGGTCGCGGTCACCGCTGCGACCGCCGACGACGGCCTGAAGCTGCACGTCACCGGCACCGGCTACACGGACCTGCCGAACGCGTCGACCGGGGCACCGGCCGCGGGGCTGTACGTGGCGTTGCGCGACGTGACGACGACGGATGAACAGGTCAACGCGAACCCGATGGGCGGTCCGGCGACGGCGTTCGTCCCGAGCGCCCTGATCAGGGGCGGCGCCTGGTCGGCGGACCTGACCGCGGCCGTTGCGAAGCTTGACGCGAAGGCCGAGTATGAGGTGGTCGTGTGGGTCGCCCATGGCAACCTGACAGCCGACACTCTGCTCGACACGAAGGCCGTGGCGCTCTCCGACGCGCAGCTGGACGCGCTCTTCCCGTCCGACCCTGAGACGAACCCGGGCGAGACCGACCCCGGAACGACGGAGCCCGGCGAGACCGACCCCGGCCAGCCGTGGAACACGACGGCGACGGTCACCTCGGCTGCGGCCGACGGCCTGACGCTGCACGTCACCGGCACCGGCTACACGGACCTGCCCGCGGCATCCACCGGCAAGGCGTCCGCCGGTGTCTACGTCGCGCTGCGTGACGTGACGACGACGGATGCCGCGATCAACGCGGACCAGTCGCTCGCACCCGCTGTCGGCTACATCTGGAGCGGTCTCATCAAGGACGGCGCCTGGTCGACCGACCTGACCGCACCGGTCTCGAAGCTCGACGCGAACGCCGAGTACGAGGTCATCGTGTGGGTCGCGCACGGCACGATCACCGCCGACACCCTGCTCGACACGAAGCGCGTCGCACTCAGCGACGCGCAGCGCACGGCGCTGTTCGGCTCCGGCTCTACCGAACCCGGCACCACCGACCCCGGCACGTCCACGCCGGGCACCACGACGCCGGGCACCACGACGCCGGGCACCACGACGCCGGGCACCGGCGGCCCGACGGCGTCGATCTCGGGCGGGTCGACCGTCACGGCCGGCGGCACGCTCGTCGTGAAGGCGACCGGGTTCGCCGCGGGCGAGCGCGTGCGCGGCACCGTCCACTCCGACCCGGTGTCGCTCGGCACGAAGACGGCGTCGGCGGCGGGCGCGGTGACCTTCCGCTGGACGGTTCCGGCCGGCTTCGCCGCCGGCGCCCACACGGTGGTCCTCACCGCCGCGAGCGGCACCGTGACGGTGCCCTTCACGGTGAAGGCGGCCGCGGCATCCACCACCCTCACTCCCACCGCGCAGGTGACCTGCACGGTGCAGAAGGTGCCGGCGACGACCGGCACCCCGCACCTGAGCTGGGGCGTGAAGTCGTCGTTCGTGAGCTACATCGGCGGCGGCATCGCCAACGGCACGGTCACGACGGCGAACGGTGCGGCGCGCAGCGGCGGCACGTTCACGTGGGGTGCGGGCTCGGGCAGCGTGAGCGGAACCCTGAGCTTCCCGGGATCGGTGCACTTCACCGGCCACGACGGCGCGCTCGACACCACGCTCTCGAACCCGCGCGTGCGCATCACCGGCTCGAACACCGGGGTGCTGGTGCTCGCGGTGAACTCCAAGAGCATGGAGGGTGGCACGGTCACGGGCAGCGCGATCGAGTTCGCGACGGTGCGGTTCTCGTCGCTGTCGTCCAGCGGCGGCACGGCCTCGGTGACGCTGACCGCGGCGGGCGCGAAGGCCTTCGCCGGCTTCTACTCGGCCGGTGAGTCGATGGACGCGCTGACGGTCTCGTTCTCGGGTGCCCGCGCCGCGACCACGCAGCAGGTCTGCGTCGACGCCGACGGCAACCGGGTCAACCCGGACGGCACGCCGTACACCGGTCCGTCGCTGACGGCAGCCGGCTACGCCGTGAACACCGGCGGGATGCCGGTGGCCGAGGCGGGCGCCGGACAGTGGGGGTGGATCCCGCTCGTAGCGGGCCTGCTGCTGCTGACCGTGGTGATCCGCCGCACGGCGGCACGTCGATAGAACGCCGAGGCGGGGCACCGGTGATCCCGGTGCCCCGCCTGCGGCATGGTGCACGGAGGTGCTCATGAAGAGAGTGCGCGCGACCGCGCTGATCCTGACCGCGGCACTGCTGACCGCCGGGTGCGCGGCGGCGCCCGGGGCGCCGGCGGAGACCGTCTCGCCCGCGTCGACCGCGACGGCTGCGGCATCCGGCGCCGTCGACGCGCTGTCGCTGACGGGCCCGGTCGAGGCCGAGACCATCGCCGACATGCACGCCCTCGTCACCGACGCGGCACCGCAGCTGCCCGCGGCCGTCACCGACGCGGAGGGCGCGAAGATCACGGTCGCGAAGGCCGACCGGGTCATCGCCCTCGACCTCTACGGAACCCTCACCGACACCGTCATCGGCCTCGGACTCGAAGACCGGCTCGTGGGCCGGGCCATGTCTGACACGCAGGCCGCGCTCGAGGACCTCCCCGTCGTCAGCCGCGACGGCATCGATCTGAACGTCGAGGCGGTGCTCGACCTGCACCCCGATGTGGTGCTGACCAACACGACGATCGGCTCGGCCGCCTCGTACCGGCAGCTCGAGGCGGCGGGCGTGACCGTCGTGCGGTTCGCGCAGGCGCCGCACCTGAACGACATCGACGCCGCCATCGCGCAGGTGGGCGCGACGTTCGGAATGGGGGATGCCGCGCAGCAGCTGATCGACGCGACCGATGCCGCCCTCGCCGACGCGCGCGCCCGCATCGCCGAGCTGAAGGCGGCCACGCCGCGCGCCCCGCGTGCCGCCGTGCTGTACGTGCGCGGCACCGGCGGCGTGTTCTTCATCATGGGTTCGGACTACGGGGCGAGCGACGTCATCGAGGCGCTCGGACTGGATGACGCGGCCGGCGATGCCGGGATCACGAGCCTGAAGCCCGCGAACGCCGAGTCGCTCGTCACGCTCGACCCCGAGATCATCCTCGCGATGAGCGCCGGCGTCGAGTCGGCCGGGGGAGTCGACACGTTCCTGAAGCGCCCCGGCCTGTCGGCGACGACGGCGGGGGCGAACCGGCGGCTCGTCATGGCCGCCGACAGTCAGCTGCTCTCGTACGGGCCGCGCACGCCGCAGAACCTCGTCGCGCTCGCCGAGGCGATCTACACGGACGCACCGTGAGCCGCCTCGAGACACCGGTCGCTCCGCGAGCGCAGCGAGACGAAACGAGCCCCGCGGGCGCGCAGAACGCCGTGCCCGCGGCATCCACCCCTCTCCCGCGTCGGTCGAAACGGGCGGTGCGCGCGGCGATCGCGGCGGCGGTGCTGGGCGTCGCCGTGCTCGGCGTCGTGCTGCTGTCGGCGACCGTCGGCCAGTTCGCCGCGACGCCGGGCGAGGTGATCGACGCGTTCGTCGGTGTCGTGTTCGGCGGCGCCGACCCGAACGCCACCCGCGCCGGAGCGGTGCTCTGGCAGATCCGCTTCCCGCGCGCGGCGCTCGGGCTGCTGGCTGGCGCGTGCCTCGCCGTCGCCGGCGCCGTGATGCAGGGCGTGTTCGCGAACCCGCTGGCCGAGCCCAGCATCATCGGCGTGAACTCCGGCGCTTCGATCGGGGCGACGACGGTCATCGTCTTCGGGTTCGCGGCGGCGGCGCCGTGGATGCTGCCGATCGCGGCCTTCGCCGGAGCCATCGTGGTCACGCTCGTCGTGTGGGCCCTCGCGCGCACCGGGGGCAAGGCGGCCGTGCTCACGCTCGTGCTGACCGGCATCGCGATCAACGCGATCTCGACGGCGGTCACGAGCTTCCTCATCTTCCTCGGCGACACCTCGTCGCGCGAGCAGGTCATCTTCTGGCAGCTGGGCACGCTCGCCGACGCGAACTGGCCGGCGGTCGCGATGATCGCGGGGGTCTTCGTGCTCGGGTTCGCCGGATGCCTGGCGATCCGCCGCCCACTCGACGTGCTGGCGCTCGGCGACACGTCGGCGGCGGCCAGCGGCGTGCACGTCGAGCGCGTGCGGATCGCCGCCATCCTGCTCTCGTGCCTGCTGACCGGCGTCGCCGTGGCCTTCGGCGGCATGATCGCGTTCGTGGGCCTGATCGTGCCCCACGCGCTGCGCCTGATCGTGGGCCCGTCGCACCGCCACCTCGTGCCGCTGTCGGCGCTGGGCGGTGCGGTGCTGCTGGGCCTGGCCGACATCGCCGCGCGCACGCTCGTGCCGTTCGCCGACCTGCCGATCGGCATCTTCACCGCGCTCGTCGGCGGGCCGCTGTTCCTCGTCCTGCTGCGGCGCACGCTGCGCGGGCAGGGGGCACGCGCATGACGAACCTCGTCCTCGACCACGTCTCGGTGCGCATCGGCGGGCGGCCGATCGTCGACGATGTGACGCTGGATGCGGCATCCGGCCGCGTCACCGCCATCATCGGGCCCAACGGTGCCGGCAAATCGACGCTTCTGGGCGCGGCGGCCGGCCACCATCGGCCGCACAGCGGTCGTGTGCTGCTCGCGGGGCGCGAGCTCGGCCGCATCCCGGTGCGCGAGGCGGCCCGGATGCGTGCGGTCATGGCGCAGGACAGTGCCGTGGCCTTCCCGTTCACGGTGCGTGAGGTCGTCGCGCTGGGCCGCACGGCATGGCCGAGCGACCCGGCGGCCGACGACCGGATCGTCGCGGGGGCTTTGGAACAGGTCGGCCTCGTGCACCTCGCCGAGCGCGAGATCACGACCCTGTCGGGCGGCGAGCGGCAGCTGGCGGCCCTCGCGCGCGTGATCGCGCAGGCGACGCCTGTCGGCTCCGAGTCGGTGATCCTGCTCGACGAGCCCACGGCGGCGATGGATGTCGCGCACGCCGAGGCCACGCTCGGCCTGCTTCGCGCCCTTGCGGCCGCCGGCGCGGCGGTGGTCGTCGTGCTGCACGATCTCGACGCGGCCGCCGCCTATGCGGATCGGCTCGCGCTTGTGCAGCACGGCCGCATCCGCCTCACCGGCGCGGTGGACGAGGTGTGCACCGCGGAACTGCTGAGCGAGGCGTACCGCACCCCGATCGAGGTGTTCGAGTACGGCGGGAGGCTGCGCGTCGCGCCGGCGCGCGGGGCGTCCGTCGTCTCGGCGACGGGGTTCTCGGATCTCAGCAGTCGAGAACTGCAGGTCGGGTCGCCGTCGGGCCGCAGAAACTGACTGCTCAACACCGGGCCCCGATGTTCAGGCCCGCGGCATCCCGACCCCGCTCACAACCAGCGGTGAGACAATAGGCGCATGGCCGAAGAGGCGGACAAGCCCGCACACTCCGCTCCCACCGAACTGATCGAGGAGAGCACCGAGACCGTCAGCGTGCGCCGTGCACCGAAGATGCTCGTGTTCCTCGTGCTGGGGGCGGCCGTCGGCGTGCTCGCGGCGCTGATCCTCACCTACGGCTTCGGCGTGTTCGACGAGACCGGCGCCGAGCAGAGCGCCTACAGCGCGGTCAGCTACACGAGCGGCCAGGTCTTCGGCTTCCTCGTGCTGGTGTGCGGCGTCGTCGGCGTCGCCCTCGGCGGTGTCGTCGCCCTCATCCTCGAGCGCACGGTCGGGCGTCGCACCCGTCAGGTGCAGGTCGGCCGGGAACGCGTCACGACCGTCGACTGACGCGCGCTGCGTCACGCCCCCGCGTCACGCCAGGCGTCACGCCAGGTCGGCGATGATCGGGTGGATCGCGGTATCGAAGGCCGCGACATCCTGCCGCAGTCCGTCGGTGACCGCGACGGTGAGCGCGCCGATCCACCACACGCCGCGCTGCGTGAGCGGCAGCACCTGCACGTTCAGCTCGAACGGGTGCGCGCGCCGGCCCACCTGACGCTCGTGCTCAGCGATGGCGCTCGCATAGCCGCGGTAGGAGATGCCCGGGTTGGCGATCTCGGCCTTTTTATACCGGGCGATCATGTCGGCCGACAGGGCCAGGGCCTCTTCGGCGTGCGGCGCGATCGCCCGTCGCAGCTCGGTGAAGCCGGCCGGCAGCGCCACGAGCGTGTCGAAGCCGTCGACGAGCTCGAGCGGCACCTCCGACGGGTGCGCCTGCGGCTCGACGGTCATCTTCCAGTACGACGTCCACTGGCGTTCGAGCGCATCCTGGGCATCCGGGCTGCGATCGTTCTCCCGGGGAGGGATGCCGCGCAGGTACGGCAGCTCGGCGGGCGCGCGCACACCGGCGAGCTGACGCAGGCACAGCGCGAGCAGGACGGGGCGGTCCGCGCTCTCGCGGATCACCCACCCGGGGTCGTCGCTGTGCATGCCGCCATTGTAGGGCGGGCGCGCGCTCCAGGACCGGGCTGATCGGGCCTTCTCGTCCGCGGGGAGGCGCCCTGGTCATCCGGCGTCTGCACAGGCACCGCCCGGGTAGGCTTGTGCCGTGGCAGCGACCCCTTCCGCCAACCCCTACGCCCGAGCCGGAGTCGACACCGCCGCGGGTGATCTCGCGGTCGAGTTGATGAAGTCGGCCGTCAAGCGCACCCATGGGCCCGAAGTGCTCGGTGGCGTGGGCGGATTCGCGGGCCTCTTCGACGCCTCCGCACTGCTCGGGTACACGCGTCCGCTGCTCGCGTCGAGCACCGACGGCGTGGGCACGAAGGTCGCCATCGCGCAGGCGATCGACAAGCACGACACCATCGGCGAAGACCTCGTCGGCATGGTCGTCGACGACATCGTCGTGGTGGGCGCCAAGCCCCTCTTCATGACCGACTACATCGCCTGCGGCAAGGTCGTGCCCGAGCGTATCGCCGACATCGTCGCGGGCATCGCTCGCGGCTGCGAGCTGACCGGCACGGCCCTGCTCGGCGGCGAGACCGCCGAGCACCCGGGCCTGCTCGGCCCCAACGACTACGACGTCGCGGGGGCGGCGACCGGCGTGGTCGAGGCCGACCGCATCCTGGGCGCCGAGCGCGTGCGTCCGGGTGACGCGGTGCTCGCCCTGGCCTCCAGCGGACTGCACTCCAACGGCTACTCGCTCGTGCGCCACATCGTCTCGGGCGCGGGCATCGCCTACGGCGATCACAGCGCCGAGCTGGGCGCGACCTGGGGCGAGGCCCTGCTCGAGCCCACCCGCCTCTACACGACGCCGCTCCTGAAGCTCGTCGAGAAGTACGGCCGCGGCATCCATTCGCTCAGCCACGTCACCGGCGGTGGCATCGCGGCCAACCTCGCGCGCGTGCTGCCTCAGGGCACCTGGGTCGACCTCGACCGCGCGACGTGGTCGCCGGCACCGGTGTTCCGCGTGCTCGCCGATCTCGGCGGACTCGACCTCGTCGACACGGAGGGCACCTGGAACCTCGGGATCGGGTTCCTCGCGGTCGTCGACCAGGCCGTGGCGACGGATGCGGCATCCACCCTCGCCTCTGCCGGGATCGACACGTGGCAGGTCGGGGTCGTCGCCGACGGTGAGCGGCCGACCGGAGACTTCGAGCAAGGCGCCAAGGGCGTCGACGGCGGCGCGGTGCGCCTCGTCGGCGCGTATCAGGAAGACGGGGCGAAGTAAGACCAGATGTGCGGCATCGTCGGCATGGTCGGGCGCGGCCCGGTCAACCAGGACATCTACGACTCCCTCCTCCTGCTGCAGCATCGCGGGCAGGATGCCACGGGCATCGCCACGACCGAACCCAACGGCGTCATCCACATGAGCAAGGGCCAGGGGATGGTGCGCGAGAGCTTCCGCACCCGCGACATGCGCTCGCTGCTCGGCAACGTGGGCCTCGGCCACGTGCGCTATGCGACGCGCGGCGCCGCCTCGAGCGAAGAGGAGGCGCAGCCCTTCTACGTGAACTCGCCGTACGGCATCGTGCTCATCCACAACGGCAACCTCACCAACACGCGTGAGCTCGCCGACGAGATGGCGCACCGCGACCGCCGGCACCTCAACTCGTCGAGCGACACCGAGCTGCTGCTGAACGCGCTGGCCAGCGAGCTGCAGGAGACCACGAGCCCCGTCGACCTCGAGCCCGAGCGCATCTTCGACGCCGTGGCCCGCACGCACGCGCGCATCGAGGGCGCCTACGCCGTGATCGCGCTGATCGCAGGCTATGGACTGCTCGCGTTCCGCGACCCGTTCGGCATCCGTCCGCTCGTGCTGGGCCGCCGCAGCGCGGGCCTGGCCGGCGACGAGTGGGTCGTGGCCAGCGAGTCGCTCGTGCTCGAGAACGCCGACTACGAGATCGTGCGCGAGATCGAGCCCGGCGAGGCCGTGTTCATCACGAACGACGGCGAGCTGCACTCGCGCCAGTGCGCCGCCGACCCGCAGCTGGTGCCCTGCTCGTTCGAGTACGTGTACCTGGCGCGGCCCGACTCGGTGATGAACGGCGTCTCGGTCTACGACGCGCGGCTGCGGATGGGCGCGAAGCTCGCCGCCACGATCGCCAAGCACACCCCAGTCGACGAGATCGACGTCGTCATGCCGATCCCCGACTCGTCGCGGCCCGCGGCGATGGAGGTCGCGCGCGTGCTCGGCATCGAGTACCGCGAGGGCTTCTACAAGAACCACTACATCGGCCGCACGTTCATCATGCCCGGGCAGGCCGTGCGCAAGAAGTCGGTGCGACAGAAGCTCAACGCGATGTCGAGCGAGTTCGTCGGCAAGAACGTGCTGCTCATCGACGACTCGATCGTGCGCGGCACGACGAGCAAGCAGATCATCCAGATGGCACGGGATGCCGGAGCCGCCTCGGTCACGTTCGCATCGGCCGCGCCTCCCGTGCGTTATCCGCACGTGTACGGCATCAACATGCCCTCGGCGCGCGAGCTCATCGCGCACGGCCGCACGATCCCCGAGATCGCGCTCGAACTGGGCTGCGACCACCTCGTGTATCAGGAGGTCGACGACCTCAAGGACGCCATCATCGACAGCTCGGACCTCACCGATCTCGACATGAGCTGCTTCGACGGCCGCTACATCACCGGCACGGTGACCCCCGAGTACCTCGCCTGGGTCGAGGGCGCGCAGGAGAGCTGAGCCGGGCAGCCGGCCACCCTCGGGCCCGGCCCGCGGCATCCCGACTCTCCGCTCGCGCCCCGCGGACTCACAGCCCACGTTCGAGGTCGGTTGTTAGCGTCGGCTCATGTCGGCTGCTTCCGCTCCCACCGGAGAACTCACCCGGATCGTGCGGACGGATGTCGTGGCCGTCGAGAGACCCGCAGGTCCCGTGCGCCGCGGTCTGCGTCGTGCTCGCCGGTGGCTCTCGCGTCACCCGCAGCTCGAGCGCGGCTACCGCATCGGCATCGCGGTGATCGGCACGCTGCTCGTCCTCGGCGGACTCGTGCTCGTGCCGCTGCCCGGCCCGGGATGGCTCGTCGTCTTCGCCGGTCTCGCGCTGCTGGGCACCGAGTTCGTGTGGGCGCACCGCTTCTCGGGCTGGCTGAAGCGACAGCTCGCCCGGTTCTGGGCGTGGTGGAACGCACGCCGCGACGCCCGGCGCGCACGCCGGGCCGCGACGGCCGCGCGCTGACGCTCAGCCGCGCCGTTCGTCGAGCAGCTTGAGGAACGCCTTCATCCACGTGCCGTTGTCGGGCCATGCGCGCGCCGAGACGAGGTTGCCGTCGACGACGGCGCCGCCGTCTTCGAAGACCCCGCCCGCGGTCGTGACGTCGATCGCGAGCTCGGGATAGGCCGAGGTCGTGCGACCGTTCAGCACGCCCGACGCCGCCAGCAGCAGCGGGCCGTGGCAGGTCGCGGCGACCGGGGCGTCCTTCTCGAAGAAGTGGCGCACGATGCGCTGCGCGTCGGGGTTGTTGCGGATGTACTCGGGCGCCCGGCCACCGGGCACGACGATGGCCACGTAGTCGTCGGGGTCGACGTCGGCGAAGGCCACATCGGCGTCCCAGGTGTGGCCGGGCTTCTCGGTGTAGGTGTCGAAGCCGTCGACGAAGTCGTGCACGACGAACTGCAGCTTGCGCTTCTCGGGGGCGCCGATGTGCACCTCGTAACCGGCCTCCTGTAGGCGATGGTACGGGTAGAACACCTCGAGGGTCTCGGCGGCGTCACCGGTGAGGATGAGGATCTTGTCGGCCATGACGGCTCCTTTCGGACGACGATGTCTGCCTCCAGGATGCGCGGGTCGCGGCATCCCGGCACCCGTCCGTTCTCACCCTGTGCGAAACGGCGCCGACACCGTGCACGGGGCCTACGATGTGGAACATGTCCACGCGCGGCGACGACGCTCCGATCCGCTCTGCGGACCGCGTCCTGCGGATCCTTGACGTGGTCGGCGCACGCCCCGACGGCATGACCGCCGGCGAGCTCGCCGAAGAGCTGGAGCTGTCGACGGCGACGACGTACCGGCTGCTCGGCACGCTCGTGGGGCACGACTACCTCGTGCGCACGGCCTCGGCGCGCTATATCCTCGGCCGCGCGGTGGACGATCTCGGCCGTGCCGTACGGGCTCAGCTGGTCGTGACGCCGGAGGTCCGGGGCGTCCTCGCGGCCATGCGCGACAGCGCGCGCGCACCCGCATACCTGACGGTCTTCCGTGGCGACGACATCGCGATCGCGCACGTCGCGGACTCGCCGGCGCATCCGCGCATCGGGCAGCTGCACGTCGGGTTCGCCGAGGCGGCGCACGTGACGGCCTTCGGCAAGATCATGCTCGCCGAGCGCGACGACGCGGCGCTGACGCGCTACCTCGACCGGCACGGCGCCGCGCGCCTCACGCCGGGCTCGGTCACGAGCGAGGCGCGGCTGCGCGCACAGCTCGACGACGTGCGCGCTCAGCAGGTCGCGGTGGAGGTGGAGGAGTACATGCCGCACCTCGCGTGCATCGCGGCGCCGGTGCGCTCGCGCACGGGTCGCACGATCGGCGCGGTGTCGCTCTCGACGACGGCCGACGACTTCACGTCACGCGCGCACGAACTCGAGAAGGCCGTGCGCAGAGGAGCCTGGCACGTCTCGAGCGGGATGCCGGTGTAGACGGTCTACGCCTGCAGACGCTGTTGGTACGAGCCCGCGCTCTCGTCGTCTTCGTCGTCGGCGGGGTACTTGTCCGCCCACTTGTCGACGTACTCGTCTTCGCTGGACTCGGGATGACCCAGCTCACGCTCGAGCGACGCGAAGTTCACGTTGTACGTGTCGTACTTGAGCTCGCGAGCGATCTTGGTGTGCTTCGCCTTCTGACGGCCACGCCCCATGCGAGACCCCCTTATGGTCAAGTCGCGGGCGGTGTCTGGCCCGACTGTTCACGATGTCCGGTATCAACCGGCAAGAGTAGCATTCAGGATATCACGCGGGGTGGTGAACGGCCCGATTGCGGGTCGCCACCCGGCCGGTCGCGAACGAGAGGCGTCGAGATATATGTCCCAGGAGGCATCTGACCCCGCACCCGAGCCCGAGTCGGCCGCCGATGTCACCGGAGCGGTGATCGTCGGCATCGTCGCAGGCCAGTCGCCGCGTGTGCTGAAGGAGGCCGCGCGGTATGCGAAGGCCTTCGGTGCGCCGCTGGTCGTGGCGAACGTCGACGTCACGCGGTTCGTCGCGTACGAAGACCCCGACGGCTCGGTGCAGACGGCCGCCATCGACCTCGCGGCGGTCGGCCGCGAGACCGAGGTGCGGCAGATCACCGGCGAGACGAACGCGGCACTGGAGGGATGCGGCATCGCATGGACGATGCGCTGGCTCGTGGGCGACCCGGCTCTGGCGATGAAGAAGCTCGCCGACGAGCTGCACGCGCGCGTCATCGTCGTCGGGACCCGCAAGCAGGGGCTCGGCGAGTCGATCCGCGAGTTCTTCACGGGCTCGGTCGCCGTGCGCCTCGCGCACCGGCAGACGCGGCCGGTCCTGGTCGTGCCGATCGGCGAGACGCTCGCGGACGACCAGGACTTCGACTGGTGACGCTCACCCGTGCAGGGCACGGGTGACGTCCTTCGCGGCCTCGTCGAGCGCGCGCACGAGCTGGTCGACGGTGGATGCCGCGACCGCCCCTCCGCGCGCCACATGTGAGCGCAGGTCGGTGCGCACCTGCGCGCGGAACGCGTTGATGGCCGTGTCGGCGCGCTGCAGCTGCTCGCGGCTGCGCACCCGCGGGTCGTCGTCGCGCGGGATGCGGGTGGGCGCGGCCCGGCGCTCTTCGTGCGCGGCGGCGGCCAGGTCGGCGCGCAGGCTCTTCATCGCCTCGCGCACGCTGCCGCGCACCTCGTCGGCGATCAGCCGCACCGAATCGGCCAGGCCCGCCTCGATCCCGTCGAACTCCTCGGCGCGGGCGGCCACCTCGTCGCGCCCGGCCTCGGTGATCGCGTAGATCGTCTTGCGGCCGTCGACGGTCTTGGTGACCAGGCCCTCCTCCTCGAGCTTGGCCAGCCGGGGATAGATCGTGCCGGCGCTCGGTGTGTACGTGCCGCCCGTGCGATCGGTGAGCGCCTGGATGAGGTCGTAGCCGTGCCGCGGCTGCTCGTCGAGCAGCTTCAGCAGGTACAGGCGCAGGTCGCCGTGCGAGAAGACCGGGGCCATCACCACTCCTCCTCGTCTGTCGCGTCGGTGTGGCCGGAGGCGTCGGCCGCGGCATCCGCCCCGTCCGTTGCCCGGCGCAGCACCGAGAGGTTGCCCGACACGGAGTTCGTGCGCACGTCGGCGAAGCTGCCCGCGAGCTGCCCGGTCGTGCCGGTGTAGCTCGTGCCGGGGCCGTTGCCCTGCCCCGAGCGCACGGTGCCGTCGATGAGCACCTGGCCGCTCACGCTGCGGACGACGTAGTTGGCGGCCAGCCCCTCGTCGAGGCGGATGGTCGCGTCGCCCGACACGGTGTTCAGCGTGATGCGGTCGACCGTGCCGGTGGTGTCGATGAGCACGGCGCCCGACACCGTGTCGACGACGGTCTTGACGATCGCGCCCGAGGCGGTGACATCACCCGACACGCTGTTGGCGAGCAGCGCGCCCGACAGGCCGCGGACCTGCACGTCGCCCGAGACGGCGTTGAGCGTGAGGTCGCCGGTCAGTCCGTCGACGAGCAGGTCGCCCGAGACGGTGTTCAGGCGCGCGTCGGTGCGCAGGCCGCTGATCAGCGCGCTGGCGCTGACGACGCCGAGCGTGACGGCCACGGCGCGGGGGACTGCGACGCTGATCTCGGCCTTCGGGCCGTTGGCGCCGAAGTGGCGGAAGACGTCGAGGAAGTTGTCCCACCCGAGCTGCGGATGGTCGATCTCGACGGCGCCGTCGATCGCCTCGATGCGCAGATCGCGCCCCGAGACCGCGTGCACCTCGATGCGCAGGCCCGGTTCGTCGTGGGCGACGACGTCGATCTGCCCGCCGACGAGCCCGATCTTGAGTCTGGTCACGTCGTCGATGTCGATGACGCGTGTCTGGCCCGGCTGGATGAGCCACTTCTCGTTGGTCATGGGGACTCCCGTGTGTGATTCGAGATATATCGTGTCTACGACGATAAACGCGATATAGCTCGAGCGCAACCCGGTTCAGCAGATTCACACCCGCCGAGTTCACCCGGCCGAGTTCACCCCGGCCGAGTTCACCCCCGGCGGATTCACATGAGTCTGTCCCACGCACGTCGAACTGCCGCCGGTTCGATGTGCACGCTGGTTGTCAATCTGGTGTGAACCGGTTGGTGTTATCCGGCTAGGAGTTCTAGCAGGGTGGGTGGGGTGTGGGTGTGGCCGTCGTCGTGTCCGATGTTCAGGGTGACGCGGTCTGGTGGGATGGC
>Ga0180219_1000211_pt1 | contig 59670 bp, 55 predicted proteins | sample eDN3rd30CBELigMG_FD_151338 | JGI IMG/M metagenome (GOLD analysis project Ga0180219, IMG submission 151338) | Enriched Miracle-Growth compost microbial communities from Emeryville, California, USA - eDNA 3rd pass 30_C BE-Lig MG (version 2)... ...
TACAGCGCGCGGATGTTCTCGGCCTGCAGGCCCTTGGGGCCCTGAGCGACCTCGAACTCGACGCGCTGGTTCTCCTCAAGGCTCTTGAAGCCGTTGGACTGGATGGCGCTGTAGTGCGCGAAGACGTCCGCACCCCCCTCGTCGGGGGCGATGAAGCCGAAGCCCTTCTCCGCGTTGAACCACTTGACGGTGCCCTGCGTGCTCATGTACTGCCGTTCTTTCGGTTCCCAGCACACCGTGCGCCGGGATTTCCTCCACGCTAACGAACACAGGGGCCACGCGGTGTGTCCGTGTCGGATGGTGACACAAATGTTGCAGAACGGCGCCCCATACGGTGCCCGGACCGGCGACAGAACGACGCACGGGCCGGGCACCGACGGATCCCCCCGGATAGGTCACGCGAACGTGACGCTTCAACTCTACTGATATATCGCGGGGAACTCCTGCGGCCGACCACCACAGCCACGGGGCCCTCTTGTGGTTTCTGCACATATGCCGAACTGGTATATTCCCCAGCAATTCCCAGTGCTCTGTTATTACCGGTCGTTCACCCGGCGACCGCCCCCTCACCGATACATAGACTTGGGCCACCCATGACCAGCGATGTTGCTTTCGCGCCGCTCGACCCGCGCGGCGCTGTCCTCGGCGACGAGGTATACACAGTCCTCGGCGAGGCGATCCTCGACGGTCGTCTCGCACCCGGCGAGCGCCTCCGAGACGTCGAACTCGCCGAGAACCTCGGCGTCTCGCGCACACCGGTGCGCGAGGCGCTCCAACGCCTGGAGAGATGCGGTCTCGTCGAGGTCTCGGCCAATCGGTGGACGCGCGTGTCGATCCCCGATGAGTCGATGCTCGCGGCCACCCACGAGTTCGTCGTCTACACGATGGGCAACGCGATTCGCATGGCCGTGGGTCGCTGCACCGACGACGCCTTGGATCAGCTCCTCGCCGGTGTCGACGAGTTGATCGCGGCATCCCATGCCGATGACCGCCGCGAGATGCTGCGGCTCAGCGCCCAGTTCTTCACGATGGTGACGTACGCGACCGGAAACCGGATGCTGCAGCAGATCCTCGAGGAGTGCGAGTTCGGTCTGCGACGCAACCTGTACGGCTGGCGCCCGCACGTAACCGACGAGGTCGAGCGCACCGATATGTACCGGGTGTTCCGCGACGCGGTGGCCACCCGCGACGGCGATCGCGCCGAGCGCATCCTGCGCCTGCAGCACGGTTTCGGCTGACGCCGCAGCCGAGTACCTTTGGCGCATGGCGCACATCGAGCTGCGTGCTCTCGACGACGACGATCTCGACGCCGTCTTCGAGATGATGCGGGATCCGGATGCCGTGGCGATGGCCTCGTTCACCGCCGCGGACCCGTCCGACCGTGACGCCTTCGATACCCACATGGCGAAGGTGCGCGCCGACCCCGAGAACACGCTGTTCGTCGTGACCGAGCGCGGCGGCTTCGCCGGTACGGCCGGCGCTTACACCTCCGACGGTGAGCGCGAGGTCACCTACTGGATCGCCCGGCATGCCTGGGGGCGGGGCGTGGCCACCGAGGCGCTGCGGCTGCTCATCTCGCGCGAGCCCATCCGGCCCCTGTTCGCGCGCGTCGCCGCGCACAATGCGGGTTCGATCGCGGTCCTCGAGAAGAATGGCTTCGCCGAGGTCTCACGCGGGGTGGGGTTCGCCGCCGGACTCGGCCGTGAGGTCGAAGAGCTGAAGCTCGCGTTGGTCCCGGTCGTGGAGTGAGGCGGGCTCAGCCTGCGATCGCGCGCGCCAGGACGTAGACCGCGAGCACCACGACCACCGCGCCGACGACCAGATCGGTCCACGTCGCGACGAGCTCCTGGGCGTTCTTGCCCCTCTTCCGCACGTGCAGCGCGCCCGCGATGAGCAGGAAGACGCCGCCCGCGAGCCCGGCGGGCAGCGCCCAGCCGGGGATCAGCGCGAGGAGGCCGGCCACGCCCATGGCGATGTTGGCGGTTCCGAGCTCGCGGGTCAGCTGCGTCTCCTGCACGCTCGGCTGCTCCGCACCGAGGATCTCGGACGTGCGTCCCCGCCCGGAGACCTGCACAACACCGGCGACCAGAAGGCGGGTGCCGACACCCCAGAAGACCCACCACATGCCGAACACGAGGACCGGGTCGCCGCCGACCCCGACCAGCTGGACGATCCCGCTGACGACCGGCAGCACGACGGTCTGCGCCAGCACGAAGACGATGTACCCCATGCGCTCACGCCCCTCACGGACTCGCCGCCGAGTCCTGCACCTGAGCTTGGCACGAGCGCGGGATGCCGCGGCATCCACTTTTCACGTGAAACATCCGGTCGGGGAGGGGAGGGACGCCGGGTGGATGCCGCGGCCGAAGGATGCTGCACGCGCGAAGTAGACGCAGATCGACGTGGCCGATGCCTTGCGGCGGGACGGATCGGAGCCCCAACCAACGAAAAAGGGCCCCTCATGGGACCCTTTTCCATCTGTGCGCGAGGGGGGACTTGAACCCCCACGCCCTTGCGGGCACTGGCACCTGAAGCCAGCGCGTCTACCTATTCCGCCACTCGCGCAGGTTCGGGATGACACCCGAAACCAACTTCACGAGAATAGCATGTGCACGCGCGCGCGACGAATCCGCGATACCCCCGACAACCCCCGAAACCGCCGGGCCGCGGCCCGAATCCACCGCCCGCCCAGCCGGGATGACTACCATGTAGCCACCAGTCCGCCTGCCCGAGGAGACGTGTGGGACTACTTGACAGCTTCGAGCGGGGTCTCGAGCGCGCCGTGAACGGTGCGTTCGCCAAGACCTTCCGCAGCGGCATCCAGCCGGTCGAGATCGCCTCCGCCCTGCGCAGCGAGCTCGACAAGAAGGCCGCCGTCGTCTCACGCGATCGCATCCTCGTGCCCAACACCCTCGTGGTGCGGCTCGCCGCGAACGACGCCGAGCGCATGGCGGGCATCGGCCCCGCGCTGATCGGAGAGCTCACCGAGATCGTGCGCACGCACGCGGCATCCCAGCACTATTCCTTCGCCGGACCGGTGTCGGTCACCCTGCAGTCCGACCCCACGTTGTCCACAGGCACGCTGCGGGTGGATTCACGTACGGCCGAAGGCACGGTATCGTGGCGCGGCGTGGTCGACATCGCCGGAACCCGCCACCCCCTGCGCAAGGGTCGCACCGTGATCGGCCGCGGCAGCGACGCCGACATCACCGTCGCCGACGCGGGCACGAGCCGCAAGCACGTCGAGATCCTGTGGGACGGCGAACGCGCCGTCGTGCGCGACCTCGGCTCGACCAACGGCACGACCGTCGACGGCCAGAAGGTCTCGCAGGCTCCGCTGCCGCCCGACTCGACCGTGCAGATCGGGCGCACCGACATCGTCTTCCGCGTCGTGCCGCAGGCGGCTCCGCAGGCCCCGTCGGGGATGGATGCCGCGACCCGGCAGTTCGGCGCCGGGGGAGGCCGTCTGTGAGCGAACTGACCCTCCTTCTTCTGCGCATCGGCTTCCTCGTGCTGATGTGGTTCTTCGTCTTCGCGGTGGTGTACTCGCTGCGCGCCGACCTCTTCGGCGTGAAGGTGCGCAAGATGCCCGAGCCGCAGGCCGCCGCCGTCCCGACCGCGCCGACGGCCGGTCCGGCCGACGCCACGATGCCGGTGCAGTCGCTGAAGTCCCCGCCCGCGGCCGCCGGCGCCGCCACGACCCAGACCGTCTCGCGCATCGTCATCACCAGCGGCCCCAAGACCGGCCTCGAGCTGCCGCTGGGCACCGAGCCGCTGACCATCGGTCGCTCGAGCGAGTCGGGGCTCGTGATCCGCGACGACTACACCTCGAGCCACCATGCGCGCCTCGTGCTCTGGGGCGACCAGTGGATGATCCAGGACCTCGACTCGACCAACGGCACCTGGCACGCCGGCGTCCGCGTGTCGGCGCCGACCCCGGTGACCGTCGGCGCACCCATCAAGGTGGGCGCGACGACGTTCGAGCTGCGGAAGTAGGCACGCGCCGACATGGTCTTCTCGGGATCGAGTGCCGCCCTCTCGCACACCGGCAAGGTGCGCTCGAACAACCAGGACTCGGGCTATTCCGGCGCCAACCTGTTCGTCGTCGCCGACGGCATGGGCGGCCACGCCGGCGGTGACGTCGCCTCGAGTGTCGCGATCGCCCGGCTCGAAGGCCTCGACCGCACCTACGCGACCACCGGCGAAGCCGAGAAGGCGCTCGAAGACACGCTGCACGCGGCGGCGCGCGACCTCATCAGCACCGTGAAGGCCAAGCCCGAGCTGGCGGGACTGGGCACGACGGTGTGCGCGATCATCATGGTCGACGAGTATGCGGTGATCGCCCACATCGGCGACTCGCGCATCTACCTGTACCGCGACGACGCGCTCACCCAGATCACCACCGATCACACCTTCGTGCAGCGACTCGTGGATTCGGGGCGCATCACCCCCGAAGAGGCGCGCTACCACCCGCGCCGCTCGGTGCTGATGCGCGTGCTCTCCGACATGGAGTCCGACCCCGAGATCGACACGTTCGTCATGCCGACCCGGCCCGGCGACCGGTGGCTGCTGTGCTCCGACGGGCTGTCGGGCGTCGTCGACGACACGCACACGGCGAAGACCCTGGCCCTCGGCATGGCACCTGGCCGCACCGCCGACATGCTTCTCAAGCAGGCGCTGGATGCCGGAGCCCCCGACAACGTGACGATGGTGATCGTGGATGTCGGGGGTCAGCATCCGCTCGTCTCCGGCACGCCGACCATCGTGGGCGCGGCATCCAACCCCCAGGGCGTCGAGGTGCCGGCTGCCCGCACCGGCCGCATCTCGTGGTTCCACCCCGCACGGCAGGCCGCCAACGAGCCCACGCACTTCGAACCCGCCGCCGAATACCTCGAAGAGCTCATCGAAGAGGACCGGCGACGTGCCCGCCGGCGGCGCATCGGCTGGATTGCGGGCCTCGTGCTCGTGCTGGCGATCATCGCCGGCGCGCTGTTCGGCGCGTACCAGTGGACGCAGACGCGCTTCTTCGTGGGCGCCGACAACGACACCGTGGTGATCTTCCGCGGCATCCAGCAGAAGATCGGACCGATCTCACTGTCGAGTCCCTACGAAGACACCGGAATCCCGCTGATCCTGCTGCCGGAGTTCGAGCGCGAGACCGTGCAGGCGACGATCACGGCGGGCTCCCTCGAGGACGCCCAGAACATCGTCGACGGGCTTCGCAAGAACATAGGGAGGGAATGATGCGCACACCCCCCGGTGGAATCACCCCCGTCCGGCCCGGCCCGGCACCGACCGCCGTCGACGACGACCACGCCGACACCGCCGTGGTGCGCGCGCTGCGCAAGATCCGCGTGCCGCAGAAGCAGCGCAACCGCGAGCTGGCACTGCTGATCTTCGCATTCATCCTCAACGGCGCGGCGGTCATCCTCGTGCAGCTGGGCGCCGCCGGCGAGGTCGACCCGAAGTTCCTCATCTATCTCGGCGTGCTCACGGCCCTCGCGCTCGCGCTGCACATCACCCTGCGCATCGTCGCGCGCGATGCCGACCCGTTCGTCGTACCCATCGCGACGGTGCTGACCGGGCTCGGCCTGGCCATGATCTACCGCCTCGACGTGCACTGGGGCCGACACGGCTGGGCCGCGTACTCGAACCGCCAGCTCGCGTGGGCGGGCATCGCCCTGGTCGGGGCGATCCTCGTCGTGATCCTGCTGCGCAACTACCGCGTGCTCTTCCGGTACACGTACCTCTTCGGCCTCGCCGGCATCCTGCTGCTGGTCCTGCCGATCATCCCGGGACTGGGGACGGATGCCAATGCCGACGTCTGGGTGTCGCTCGGTTTCTTCTCGTTCCAGCCGGGTGAGCTCGCCAAGATCTGCCTGGCGATCTTCTTCGCCGGCTATCTCGTGCGCACTCGCGACAGCCTGACCTCGACCGGCAGGAAGTTCCTCGGCTTCACCTGGCCGCGCCCGCGCGAGCTCGGCCCGCTGCTGGTGATCTGGCTCATCTCGCTGGGCATCATCGTCATGCAGCGCGACCTGGGCACCGGCCTGCTCATCTTCGGCATGTTCGTGGCGATGCTGTACGTGGCCACCGGCAAGACGAGCTGGGTGCTGATGGGCGTGATCCTGGCGGCCGCCGGTGCCTTCGCGGCATCCCGCGTCCTTCCCTACGTGCACGGCCGCTTCGAGAACTGGCTCGACGCCTTCAATCCGAAGCTCATGGACGACAGCAGCTACCAGCTGGTCACCGGCATCTTCGGCATGGCGCAGGGCGGACTCATCGGCACAGGCCTCGGTCAGGGGCGGCCATGGCTGACGCCGGTCGCCGAGAGCGACTACATCTTCCCGAGCCTGGGTGAGGAGCTCGGTCTCATCGGGCTGTTCGCCATCCTCTGCCTGTACATGGTGTTCACCAGCCGCGGACTGCGCATCGGTCTGAACGGACAGGACGACTTCGGCAAGCTGCTCGCCGTCGGCGTCTCGTTCACCATCGCACTGCAGGTCGTGATCATGGTCGGCGGCGTCACGCGCCTCATTCCGCTGACCGGCCTCGCCACCCCGTTCCTGGCCGCGGGCGGGTCGTCGCTCGTGGCCAACTGGATCATCGTCGCGATCCTGCTGCGGATCTCGGATGCCGTCAGATCGCGACCGCGGGTGGTGATCGGCTGAGATGACGATGCGGAACGCATTCGGAGCGCCCGCGGCGCGACGGTCGCCCGAAGGGGGCGACGAATGACAAAAGAGCTCAGGCGCCTCTCGATCATCGTCCTGATCATGTTCCTCGCGCTGTTCGGTTCGACCAGCGTGATCCAGGTCGTGCAGGCCGACAACCTCGCCAAGAACACCGCCAACAAGCGGGCGCTCTACGACTCGTTCGAGGTGCAGCGCGGGTCGATCATCGCCAGCGGGTCGGCCATCGCACGCTCGGTGGCCTCCGACGACATCTACAGCTGGCAGCGCAAGTACACCGACCCCGAGATGTGGGCACCGGTGACCGGCTACATCAACCCGGTCCTGCAGTCGTCGACGGGCATCGAGCAGGCGATGAACCAGGAGCTCTCGGGCACCGGCAACTCGCAGTTCCTGGCACGGATCGAGCGTATCGTCAGCGGCCAGCCGCCCCGGGGGTCGAACGTCGTCCTCTCGCTCGACGCCGACGTGCAGAAGGCCGCGTACGACGCGCTCGGCGACCTGCAGGGCGCGGTCGTGGCGATCGAGCCGAAGACCGGCCGCGTGCTCGCGATGGTCACGAGCCCCAGTTTCGACACGAACAAGCTGGCCTCGCACGACTCGGACTCGGTCAACACGTTCTACGAGAAGCTGCTCAAGGACTCGTCGAACCCGCTGTACAACCGCGCGATCGGCGGCAACCTGAACCCGCCCGGATCGACCTTCAAGCTCGTCACCGTCTCGGCCGCCCTCGCCTCGGGCGACTTCACCCCCGACTCGAAGCTCCCGAACCTGTCGCGCTACACCCTGCCGGGCACCTCGACCCAGATCCGCAACGACACCGGCGGCACCTGCGGCTCGGGCAAGGAGGTCACGATCGCGACGGCGCTGCGCCTGAGCTGCAACATCCCGATGGCAGAGCTCGCCGTCGAGGTCGGCGGCGACGCGATCCGCGCCGAGGCCGAGAAGTACGGCTTCAACGCGTCGTTCGACATGCCGCTGACCTCGACCGCATCGGTCTACCCCGACGGCCTCACACCCGATCGCGTCGCCCTCAGCGGCTTCGGTCAGGGCGACGTGCGTGCCACGCCGCTGCAGATGGCCATGGTCACCGCCGGTATCGCCAACGGCGGCATCGTGATGAACCCCCGGATGGTCGATCAGGTCGTGGGTCCCGACCTCGCGGTGCAGAAGACGTTCGACGACACCCAGTTCGGCCGCGCGCTCGATGAGGAACTCGACAAAGAGATGGTCGACATGATGGTCTCCAATGTCAGCGAGGGCATCGCGACCAATGCAAGAATTGACGGGGTCGAGGTCGGAGGCAAGACCGGAACCGCGCAGAACGGCGATGGAGAGCCGTTCACGCTGTGGTTCACGGGTTTCGCACCGGCAGACGACCCTCAGGTTGCGGTGGCGGTCGTCGTGGAGAATGGCGGAGGCCAGGGGCAGTCGGGCAGTGGGAATACGATCGCGGCGCCCATCGCGAAAAAGGTCATGGAGGCGGTGCTGGGTAAATGAGACCGACGCAGGGTGTGACCTTCGGCGGCCGCTACGAGCTCGACTCGCGGATCGCGATCGGCGGTATGGGCGAGGTGTGGGAGGCGACCGACCACGTCATCGGCCGCACCGTCGCCATCAAGATCCTCAAAGACGAGTACATGGGCGACCCGGGCTTCCTCGAGCGCTTCCGCGCCGAGGCGCGCCACGCCGCCCTCGTCAACCACGAGGGCATCGCGAGCGTCTTCGACTACGGCGAGGAGAACGGCTCGGCCTTCCTCGTCATGGAGCTCGTGCCCGGCGAGGCGCTGTCGACCGTCCTCGAACGCGAGACCTCGCTGTCGACCGACAAGACCCTCGACATCGTCGCCCAGACCGCCTCGGCGCTGCAGGCCGCGCACGCGGCGGGCCTCGTGCACCGCGACATCAAACCCGGCAACCTGCTGATCACGCCAGACGGCCGGGTGAAGATCACCGACTTCGGCATCGCCCGCATCGCCGACCAGGTGCCGCTGACCGCGACCGGTCAGGTCATGGGCACGGTGCAGTACCTCTCGCCCGAGCAGGCGTCCGGACACCCTGCATCCCCCGCCACCGACATCTACTCGCTGGGCATCGTCGCCTACGAGTGCCTCGCCGGCAAGCGCCCGTTCACCGGCGAGTCGCAGGTCGCGATCGCCATGGCGCAGATCAACGATGTGGCGCCGCCGCTGCCGGCCACGGTCGCGCAGCCCGTGCAGAACTTCGTGATGTCGATGATCGCGAAGAAGCCCGAAGACCGCCCGGCCTCGACCGCCGTCGTGGCGCGCGCCGCGACGGCTCTGCGGCGCGGCGACATCGCGGCGGCCATCGCGGCCGTGCCCGCCATCGGGACGGGGGTGGATGCCGCGACCCAGCTGCTCACGGCGAGCGGTGACACCTCGGCTGCCACCCGACTGCTGCCCGAGGCCTCGCTGCTGCCGGGCCAGCCCGCCGGCGAGGACGAGAAGCAGAAGAAGAAGAAGCGCAGCCCGTGGACCTGGCCACTGATCGCGCTCATCGCGCTGCTGATCATCGTGCTCGGCGGCACGCTCTGGGCCATCTTCGGCAGCCGTGGGAACGACAACGCGGCCACCGGCAGCCCCTCGACCCCGGTGTCGAGCCCGTCGACACCGACACCCACGGTGACGCCGGTGAACATCGACGCGCTCAGCCTCGTCGGCATGAAGTGCGACGACGCCGAGGCGTTGCTCGAAGAGAACGATCTGGACGCCACGATCGCCGACGGGTCGCCGGCGTCCTCGAAGGACCAGCAGGGAACCGTGCAGTCGGTCGACCCGCGCGGCAACGCCACGCCCCCCGCCACGATCACCCTCACCTGCTACACGGCGCCCACCACCATCACGACTCCTCCGGGAACGGCGTCCATCACGGGCTCCGGCGACAACGGCCAGGTCATCGAGGGCGGCACGGCGACCGTCACGATCCCCGACTTCACCTGCCCCGCGGGCACGGGTGACCTCAGCGGCTACGCCTTCACAGCGACCAACGGCCAGTTCGTGAACGGGTCGAACTCGGGCAGCAAGTCCACGCTCTCGACGGGTGCGAGCCCGGGCGACATCGCGCTGACCGTCACCGGATCAGCCGGCGACGACCTCAAGATCGTCTACACCGCGACGTGCTCGGGCACCAACGGCGAGCTCACGTCGCCCGAGTCGACGAAGACCGTCACGATCGGCGCCGCGCCCGTCGCGCCCGAAGACACGACGACGCCTCCCGCCGACGACCAGGGCCAGGGGTCGGGCGATGACGGCGGCGACCAGGGCGATTCCGGAGATGCGGCGGGCTGACGTCCACGCGGGCCGGTCCGTTAGGCTGGCGTGAGTGCAATCCATGGAGAGTGATGTGGCAGCCGAGTCGCGCGTGCTTTCCGGACGCTACCGCGTCGACGAGCCCATCGGGCACGGCGGCATGGCATCGGTGTTCCGGGGATACGACCTCACCCTCGGTCGCCCTGTCGCAATCAAGATCCTCGATGCCGAGCTGAGCCGCGACAACGCGTTCCGCACGCGGTTCCGCCTCGAGGCGCAGGCCGCCTCGCGCATGTCGTCGCCCGCCATCGTGCGCGTGTACGACGCGGGCGAAGACGCGGAGGTCGATGACAGCGGCACGACGCGGCCGATTCCGTTCATCATCATGGAGCTCGTCCACGGCCGGCTCCTGAAGGACATCATCGCCGAGGGACCGGTGCCGATCCCCGACGCGGTCCGCTACGTCGACGGCATCCTCGAGGCTCTCGAGTACTCGCACCGTGCCGGCGTGGTGCACCGCGACATCAAGCCCGGCAACGTCATGGTCACCGATGCGGGCCAGGTCAAGGTGATGGACTTCGGCATCGCCCGCGCCGTCTCCGACTCGTCATCGACGGTCGCCGAGACCACGACGATCCTCGGCACCGCCGCGTACTTCTCGCCCGAGCAGGCGAAGGGCGATGTGGTGGATGCCCGCACCGACCTGTACTCGACGGGCGTGGTGCTCTATGAGTTGTTGACCGGACGCCAGCCCTTCCGCGGCGACACCCCGGTGGCCGTGGCCTACCAGCACGTCAGCGAGGCGCCGATCCCGCCGTCCGAGATCGTCGAGACCGTGCCGCGGGCGCTCGACGCGGTCGTGCTGCGCGCCCTGGCGAAGGATCCGTTCCAGCGCTTCCCCGACGCCGCGGCATTCCGCGAGACACTCGACGCGACCGTCGACGGCAAAGAACCCTCGCGTCGTCAGGTCGACACGCTCTCGAACACGCTGTACGGACCCGATCCCCGGCAGGCCGCCGACACGGCACGGGCTCTGCGCCAGCTGAGCACCGACCCGACGATGAAGCGCACGCAGGCGGGCCCTCCCGCGGCGTGGATCTGGGGCGGCGTCGCCGTGCTCGCCGTGCTGCTCATCTCTGTGCTCGTGTGGGTGTTCACGCTCCGGCCCCTGAACATCGTGCCCAGCGGCTCGCGCATCGTGCCGGCGGTCGTCGGCATGAGCTACGAGAACGCCGAGCAGGCGCTCAATGAGGAAGACCTCGTGGCCAAGCGGGTCGACACGCCCAGCGAGACGGTCGACGACGGAACGGTGATCCGCAGCGATCCCGACGCCGGCATCTCCGTGCAGAAGGACACCACCGTCACCGTGTACGTCTCCAGCGGCCCCGAGATGACCACCGTTCCGACGCTCGAGGGCCTCTCCCGGAGCGATGCCGAGCAGGCGCTCGACGACGCGGGCCTGACACTCGGGCAGGTGCGCAGCGAGCAGGACCCCGACACCGAGAAGGATGTGGTCCTGAGCGCGTCGGTCTCCAAGGGCGACAAGGTGTCGAAGGGCACGGCGGTCGACCTGGTCGTCGCGACCGGCACTGTGACGGTCATCAACTTCGACCAGGAGGGCTACACCCTCGATGCGGCGAAGTCGGCGCTCGCGGAGCTCAAGCTCAACGTCACGGTGGACGACGACCCGAACTGCGCCGCCACCGACCCCCGCGCGGTCAAGACGCAGAACCCGATCGGTGAGGTGCCGATCCACTCCGATGTGACCCTGGTGTCGTGCTCGGGCGGTGCCAACACCGACCAGCCCGGCGACGTCGGCGGAGACGACTCGGGCGACGACGGGCAGTAGCTCAGCCCACCCGCGCGAGCCAGGTGCCCAGCAGCGTGTCTCCGTGCTCGGTCAGCACGCTCTCGGGGTGGAACTGCACCCCTTCGATGGGGGCGCTGCGATGGCGCAGACCCATGGTCGTACCCTCCGGCGTCCATGCCGTGACCTGCAGATCGGCGGGAACCCGAGTGACCGCCAGCGAGTGGTACCGCCCCGCGGCGAAGGGCTGCGGCATCCCCTCGAACACTCCCGTGCCGTCGTGCGCGACCTGTGACACCATGCCGTGCATGAGCTCGGGCGCCGTGCCCACGACGCCGCCGAACGCCTCGGCGATGGCCTGGTGTCCGAGACAGACGCCGAGCAGCGGCATTCCGCGCCGGAATGCCTCGTGCACGAGGGGGATCGACGCCCCCGCGTCGGCGGGCGTGCCCGGTCCCGGTGAGATGAGCGCGGCGTCGAAGCCGTCCAGAACGGTCGCGGGATCGAGGGCGTCCGCCTCGACGATGTCGACGACCGCCCCCCGCACGAGCAGACGATCGATCAGGATGTGCACGAAGCTGTCGTGGTTGTCGACCACCAGCAGGCGGGTCACTGCACCGTGCCGCTGTCGGGATCGATGATCGCGCTGAACCACGGGAACACGTAGAAGAACAGACCGTACAGCACAGCCGCCACCACGACGAGCAGGATCAGCACCCGCACCCACCACGGGCCGGGAAGGACGCGCCAGAGGGCCGCGTACATCACTTCACCCCCTTGAGCACGTCGGGCGGGCCGTCCGCGCGCGGCGTGAACGACTCGAACACGCTGTAGGCGACGATCCGCTCGGTCTTCCAGTACATCGGGCTGCAGCTGGTCATCGTGAGGTACCGGCCGTCGGCCTCGACGTCCTTCTCCTGCGGCACCGGCAGCAGCACGTCGACCGCGCCGGGCTTGACGTACTCGAGGTTGCGGAACCGATAGACGTACCAGCCGGCCTTGGTCTCGATGATGATCGGGTCGTTCAGGCGCAGCTTCGCGATCTTGTTGAACGGCTTGCCGTAGGTCGTGCGATGCGCGGCCAGCGAGACATTGCCCTTCGCACCGGGCATCGGCGTGCCCGGGTAATGCCCGATGCCGATCGGGTCGAGAGTGACCGGCCGGCTCACGCCCCCGGCCATCGGCACCTGGTAGTCCTTGCCGAAACGCGGGATGTACATCACCCCGAACACCTTGCCGTCCTTGGCCTCGGGCAGGACGACCGGCTTCGCGGTCTTCGTCGGACTCGGCGCCGCGGACGCCGTCGGGTCAGCGCTGGGGGTGGGGGATGCCGTGAATTCGGCGGCCCACTGCCGGCTGATGCTGCTGCCCTCGGCGTTCTTCTGCGCCGCGCCGATCCAGTCACCGATCCACAGCTGCCAGGCCACGAACAGCAGGGCGACGACGCCCACGCTGATGAGCAGCTCGCCGAGCACGCCGATGAAGGTCGCGCCGCCCCGAGGGCGCGACGTTCGGCGGAGACCCCGCCGCGATGCCCCAGCGTCGGCCGATTCGGTCACACAGTGAGTCTAACCAGCGCACTCCCACCGCTGGCTGTGACAGTTCTCTGACCGGGCCCTCGCCCCGTAGAATGGCGGGTATGGCACGATCAGGCAAGGCTGGCGAACCCGACGTCGAGCGCAGCGAGGGCGACGCCGCCCCCAACCCGGTGTGGTTCAAGCCGATCATGATCGGTCTGATGATCATCGGCCTGCTCTGGGTGCTGGTGTTCTACCTCAGCGGCATGCAGTTCCCGATTCCCGGCATCGAGGCGTGGAACCTCGTCATCGGCTTCGGCATCGCGTTCGTCGGGTTCCTCATGACGACCCGGTGGCGCTGAATCACACCGGTGTAATTCATCCCCAGTTGGGGATGAACCTGTGGATAACTCTCAGAAGTAGAGGGCCGCAGGAATGATCAGCAACGCGAGCAGCACCACCGTCAGTCCCACCAGCAGACCGATCTGCAGGCGGCGCTGACGCACCGCTCGCGTGCGGGCGTAGATGAAACCCACGGCGCAGCCGGCGATGAGGCCGCCCAGATGCGCCTGCCACGAGATGTTCACCGAGCCGCCCGCCAGAAGGCCGGCGACGAACGGGAACGCGAAGTTGATCCCGATGATCACGGCGATGCTCGTGACGTTCGCCCCGATGTGCCGGCCGATGATCAGCAGGGCGCCGAACAGACCGAAGATCGCACCGGACGCCCCGACAACCCAGGTGGCGGGCGCCAGAAGCGCGACGGCCACCGACCCGCCGATGCCCGAGATCAGGTACATCACCACGAACCGGGTATGGCCCACGAGCGGCTCGAGAATGCGCCCGATCATCCACAGCGCCAGCATGTTCAGCGCGATGTGCAGGAAGCCGGAGTGCACGAACAGCACCGTCAGCAGTCGCCACGGCTCGAAGTGACCGAACGCCGGCACGAGGTAGACGCTGTTCAGGGCGAACAGCTGCTGCGCCGGCGAGGTCGGTATCAGCTGCGTGAGGTACGCGACCACGGTGATGCCGATGAGCCAGTACGTGGCCAGCGGCTTGTGCATCGTCGGCGCCGCGACGGCGGTGGGGCGCGAACCCCACCGCCGTTCGGCGCGGCGTTGAGCGGGTGTCGCCGACTTCTGCTGGTCGCGCAGGCACTCGGGGCAGATCACGCCCACGGGCGCCTGGATCTGGCACTCGGGACAGATCGTGCGCAGACAGCGCTGACAGAGCACGAAGCTCTGACGATCAGGATGCCGGTAGCAGAAGTTCTCGCTGTTGCGGGAGAAGTCGGCGGACGTCATGCGTCAGGCGCGGCCGCGGCTCACGCCTGCGCGATGTCGATCGACGAGATCACGACGTCGGCGACCGGTCGGTCCTGCGCACCGGTGGCGACCGCGCTGATCTCGTCGACGACGGCGCGCGAGGCGTCATCGGCGACCTCGCCGAAGATCGTGTGCTTGCCGGTGAGCCACGGCGTCGGGTCGGTCGTGATGAAGAACTGCGAGCCGTTGGTGCCCTCGGCCTTGCCCGTGATCGCGTTGCGGCGCAGGCCGGCGTTCGCCATGGCGAGCAGGTACGGCGAACCGAAGGAGAGCTCGGGGTGGATCTCGTCGTCGAAGTTGTAGCCGGGGCCGCCGATGCCCTGCCCGAGCGGGTCACCGCCCTGGATCATGAAGCCGGGGATGATGCGGTGGAAGATGACGTCCTTGTAGAGGGGGCCTTCGCCGGCCTGGCCGGTGCGGGGGTCGGTCCACTCACCGGTGCCGTCGGCGAGCCCGATGAAGTTCTTGACGGTACGAGGGGCGTGGTCGCCGAAGAGGTTGACGACGATGTCGCCGTGGTTGGTGTGCAGCGTGGCGACAGCGGTAGGGATAGCCATGGGGCCATTCTCTCAGAGATACCTTTCCAAGTTCTGTACATCCCCTTCCGCCGGCGGCCACGTCTGGCAAGATGAAGATGCACACACCCCGATCGATTGGGAGGGCACCCCCGTGAGCCTCAGCCGAAAGCGCAAGAAGGAACTCCGCCGACTGCAGGACCAGGCGAACAAGCTCTGGGAATCGCAGCAGGTGCTCGTCGGCGAGGCGGCCACCGTCGCCCGTGAAGCCGGTCGGCAGCTGGGCAACTACAACCGTGAGCACATCACGCCGACGGTGCAGGCCAACTACGAGAAGTACGCCGCACCGTACGTCGACAAGAGCGTGAAGACGGCCCAGCAGGTGTTCAACGACAAGCTCGTGCCCGCGGCCGGTGCCGTGGTCGGCTCGGCGATGTCGGTGTGGGATGCCGCGAACGACACGCGTTCGAAGCTCGCGGCCGGCCGCGGCGTGTCCGTCGATCTCGATGCGCTCAGCAAGGCCGCGCAGAAGAACAGCAAGAAGGCGACCAAGAAGCTGCAGGCGCAGCTCGCGGCTGCTTCGCAGCCCGTCCAGAAGAAGAGCGGCATGAGCGCGGGCGGCGTCATCGCGCTGCTGCTGGGCATCGCCGCGGCGGTCGGCGTCGTCTACGCCGCGTGGCAGACGTTGCGCGCCGACGACGAGCTGTGGGTGGCGGACGACCCGCTGCGCACCCCCGACGCGTGATCGGTCGCGGTCGTTGAGCGAGGCGCACGGCGCCGAGTCGAAACGACCACACCCGCACCCTGACGACCCCACCGCACGCGTGCGGGCCGCGGCATCCATTCGTCATCTCGACATCGAGGTGCGGGAGCGCCCCGACGCGCACAGTCTCGTCGAGGCGGCGCAGGTCATCGGCGTGCGTCCCGCCGACATCGTGAAGACACTCGTGGTGAAGCGGCACGACGGCGACTACCTGTTCGCGCTGATCCCGGGTGACCGTGCGATCTCGTGGCCCAAGCTGCGGGCGGTGGTCGGGGTGAACAGGCTGCGCATGCCCGAGCCCGAGCGCGCCCTCGAGGCCACCGGCTACGCGCGCGGCACGATCACGCCGATCGGCAGCGACCGTGACTGGCCGGTCTACGCCGACGCCGACATCGTCGGGCGGCGCATCGCGATGGGTGCCGGCGCACGGGGCTACAGCGTGTTCGTCGACGCCGACGCCCTCATCGCCGCGTACGACGCGACCGTCGCCGACATCTCGCAACCCCTGCCCGAGCCCGGTCGATGATCGCGGGGCGAAGGCGCGAGTCGAGACGCCGCGGCCTCGCTCAGTAGGCGACGCTCGCCATCTTCAGCGCGATGTCGACGAGTCGCACGCGCTGGAGGTTGCGCACCTCGCTGAGCGGGAACCATCCGGCCCGGTCGGTCGATCCGCCCACCTCGTTGCGCAGCTTGCCGCCGGTGATCTCGGCACGGTAGAGGATGCGCAGGGTGTGCAGCGGCTGGCCCGACTCGCGCGTCACGCGCCGACCGGCGGGGATCACCCGGGAGTGGATGCCGAGCAGCTCGCCGATGCGCGCCCGGTATCCCGTCTCCTCGCGGATCTCCCGCCGCACCGCGTCGACGGGGTCTTCGCCGTCTTCGAGTCCGCCGCCGGGCATCGTCCACGCAGGGCGCCGCCCCTGTGTCCAGTGCGACAGGAGCACGTGGTCGCCGTCGTCGACGATCACGGCGTACGCGGCGACCCTCAGATCCATGCTCACAACGATAGATCCACCCTCCGACCTGGGGTCGCAGCGCATCGCTCGAGTTCTCACGGAAGGGGTCTCCGCCGTCGTCGTCATCCGGTGGCCGCGGGGAGGGCACTTCGTCGCCGGGCGGACGCTCCGACGGCTCTGGCGCGCGTCCGAGACCGGTCGTAGCGTGTGGGCATGGTCTTCTCTGCTGATGTGCATGCCGCGCGCCTCGAGCGCGCTCGTCGCCTCGCCGCCGAGGCCGGGCTCGACGCGGTCGTGGTCGGTGCCGGCCCCGACCTCGACTACCTCGTCGGCGTCGAGGGCGACACGATCGAGCGCCTCACCGCGCTGGTCGTGCCCGCCACCGGGCCCGCGACCATCGTCGTGCCGCGCATGGAGCTCGCGAAGGTGCGCGACACCGCGATCGCGTCGCTGGACGTGCGGCAGGCCGACTGGGTCGACGGCGACGACCCCTACGCGCTGGTCGCCGCCGCGATGCCCGCCGATGCGCGTCGGGTCGCCGTGTCGGACGCGCTGCCCGCCCTGCACACGGTGCCGATCGGCGAGCGTCTCGACGTGCGTCTGGAGCTTGCCACGCCGGTGCTGCGCGAGGGACGGATGATCAAGGATGCCGCGGAGGTCGCCGAGCTGCGCCGCGCCGGCGACGCCATCGACGACGTGCACCGGCAGGTGCCCGCTCTGCTGCGTGCAGGGCGCACCGAACGCGAGGTCGCCGACGACATCGCCGCGGCCATCCTCGCATCAGGGCACCGGAAGGTCGAGTTCGTGATCGTCGGCTCGGGGCCGAACGGTGCCGACCCGCACCACGAGGTGTCGGACCGCATGATCGGCGACGGCGAGATCGTCGTGGTCGACATCGGCGGTGCGGTGCCGTCCGGGTACAACTCCGACAGCACGCGCACGTACGTGGTGGGCGCGCCCGATCCCTCAGCGGCGGAGAGGATCGAGGTGCTCGTGCGTGCCCAGCAGGCGGCGGTGGATGCCGTGCACCCGGGTGCGAGGGCGGAAGAGGTGGATGCCGCGGCCCGCGGCGTGCTCGCGCAGGCGGGACTGGCTGACGCGTTCCTACACCGCACCGGGCACGGCATCGGGCTGTCGGTGCACGAGGAGCCCTACATCGCTCCGGGCAACGCGATCGAGCTGCGAGAAGGCATGGCGTTCAGCATCGAGCCCGGCATCTACTTCCCTGGCGAATGGGGCGCGCGCATCGAAGACATCGTGGTGGTCACCGCCGACGGCGCCGAGCGCCTCAACACCACGCCGCACGGGCTCACCGCCGCGGGGTGACGCCGGTCAGTCGGCGAGCTCGACCACCTCGAACTCGAGCAGGGCGGACTGCGTCGACAGGGTCGGGCTGCCGGGGCCGGCCGGAGCGTGCGGGGTGCGCTGGTTGCGCCACGCCTGGAAGTCCTCTTCACTCGCCCAGGTCGTGATGACGAAGTACCGGGTCTCACCGCCGGTCGGACGCAGCAGCTGGAAGCCTTCGAATCCGGGTGCCGAGTCCACCGAGTGCTTGCGTGCGGCGAAGCGGCTCTCGAGTTCGGGTCCGGCGCCCTCGGGCACGGAGAGCGCATTGATCTTGACGACGGACACGGATGTCTCCTCTCGGTCGTGACGGCTCCAGCCTGACACGGCGCGACGGGTCGTCGGGCCACGCGAGCCGGGAATATCCGATCAGCCCGCGTCGGCCCGGCGCAGCAGCTCGGCCGCGCGGGAGAGATGCAGCTCAAGCTCGTTTCGCTCGGCGCTGCTCAGCCCCGGCGTTGCCGCCTCGATCGCGGAGGTGGCGGGGTTGTCTGCCCGTTCGAGAATCGCGCGTCGGACCGCGGCATCCAACTCCACCCGCACCTTGCGGCGATCCGTCGGGTCGGTCGTGAGCACCAGCGCGCCGGCATCGGCCACCGCGCGAGTGATGCGCGAGACCAGGCTCTGCGCAAGGCCCGTGCGGTGCGTGATCTCGCCGATCGTCGCGCCGGGATGCTTGGCCACGTCTTCCATCACGGCGAGCTCGCCGGCGTTCACCCGGTCGTCGCCGGTGTTCTCGGTGGCGTTCAGCGCTATCTCGCGCAGCGTGCGCGCCAGGCGGTGGAGGTCGGCGGCGCGCATGCGTCTATTCCACCACCGGCACAGGCGCGGTCGGCACCCGGCGCGCGCGGACGAACAGCACGCCGCTGCGCGTGACGACCTCTATGAGCGCCATCGCGATGAGCGCCGATGCCCACGTCGCTGCAGCGTGCAAGTGCAGGTCGGTGCTCCAGGTGGCGACGACCTGCCCACCGCCGTGCGCGGCGAACAGCCCGAAGGCGAGGCGGGCTGCCATGCCGACGATCCAGAGCGCGGCGGCGATCCACCCCGCACGCGCTTTCACCACACCCTGCTCGCGATAGACCTCGGTCAGCAGGGCGCAGCCGGCACCCAGCGCCAGTCCCGCTCCCACGCAGACGGCCACGAAGGCCCAGTCCGACAGGTCAGCCGGCACGCTGCCGAGGTATTCGATCGCACCCCAGGCGACGAGCGGCAACGGCCACAGCAACCCGATCACGGTGAGCTTTCGCCCGCGGATCTGCCACACCACGACGGCGATCAGTGCGACCGAGATGATCCATTCGGTGAGGTCCACGGCATCCACCCCTCCTTTTCATCACTAACGATACATCTCTAGTGATGAAAATCGAGGCCAATGCGTGGATTGTCGACCACGGGTGCCTGCGCACGCGCGCACCAAGATGGAGAAACCCCGGAGTCCTGCGCGACGCGCATGAGTCCGGGGTTCTGACGAAGGGTGGAGCCTACCGGGTTCGAACCGGTGACCCCCTGCTTGCAAAGCAGGTGCTCTACCAACTGAGCTAAGGCCCCGAAAATCTTGCAGTGTGGGGGTACCAGGACTTGAACCTGGGACCTCTTCATTATCAGTGAAGCGCTCTAACCGCCTGAGCTATACCCCCGTGCGTCAACGCACGTCAACCTCAAAGAGATTACCCGAAACCGCGGGATTTTCCGAATCAGTCCGATTCAGTTCGAGGTGAACCCGATCAGCAGCCCGCCGGTGATCTTCACGGCGAGGTTGTAGATGCCGGCGACCACCGCGCCGAGCACCGTCACCACCACGAGATTGAGGATCGCGATGATCGCGGCCATGGCCATCACCTGCGGCAGGCCGATGATCGACGACAGCGCGATGCCCCCGTCGGAGATGCTCTTGAACAGCTCATCGGCCTTGCCGACGAGGCCCGTCGCCGAGACCACCATGTAGATGAGGAAGAACGTGACGATCGTCACGACCGCCATCACCACCGCCGCCAGGAACGACAGCTTCACCGCGGACCAGAAGTCGACGTACACGAGGCGCAGGCGCACCTGCTTGGCGCTGGTCTTGTGGGTGGACTTCTTCGCCAGCTTGTCGGCCACTGTGCTCATGCGTCAGTACTCTCTTCGGTGGTCTCGGGGGATGCGTCGTTCGCACCGGCATCGTCGGTGTCGGCCGTGGCTTCCACCTCGTCGTCGTCACCCAATCCGCGTTCGGAGTTCCGCGCGATCGCGATGATCTTGTCATCGTCGCCCGGACGGGCGAACACGACACCCATAGTGTCTCGACCCTTGGCGGGCACCTCGGCCACGGCAGAGCGTACCACCTTGCCACTGGCAAGAACCACAAGGATCTCGTCGTCCGCAGAGGCGATCAGACCGCCCGCGAGCTCGCCGCGATCGTCGTTGAGTTTGGCCACCTTGATGCCGAGACCACCACGCCCCTGCACCCGGTATTCGCCCACCACCGTGCGCTTCGCGTAGCCGCCGTCGGTCACCACGAAGACGTAGCCGTCATCGGACACGACCGATGCCGACAACAGGCTGTCGTCCCCGCGGAACGACATGCCCTTCACGCCCTCCGTGGAGCGGCCCATGGGGCGCAACGCGTCGTCGGTCGCCGAGAAGCGCAGTGACATGCCGCGCCGACTGATGAGAAGGATGTCGTCGCCCTCGTCAACGGTCATGGCGCTGACGAGCTCGTCGCCCTCGCGCAGGCGGATGGCGATGATGCCGCCCTGGCGGTTCGTGTCGTACTCGCTCAGACGCGTCTTCTTGACGAGGCCGCCCCGGGTCGCGAGCACCAGATACTGGGCGTCTTCATAGCTGTGCAGATCGAGGATCTGGGCGATCTCCTCCTCGGGCTGCAGCGCGAGCAGGTTCGCTACGTGCTGTCCCTTGGCGTCGCGCCCGGCCTCCGGCACCTCGTACGCCTTGGCCCGGTACACACGGCCCTTGGTCGTGAAGAACAGCAGCCAGTGGTGCGTGGTCGTCACGAAGAAGTGCTCGACCACATCGTCGGCGCGCAGCTGCGCGCCCTTCACACCCTTGCCGCCACGGTGCTGCGAGCGGTAGTTGTCGCTGCGCGTGCGCTTGATGTAGCCGTCGCGGGTGACGGTGACCACCATCTCCTCTTCGGGGATGAGGTCTTCCATCGACATGTCGCCGTCGTAGCCGGGGATGATCTGCGTGCGCCGCTCGTCGCCGAACTTGGCCACGATCTCGGTGAGCTCTTCACGCACGATCGTGCGCTGCCGCTCGGGCTTGGCGAGAATGTCGTTGAAGTCGGCGATCTGCAGTTCGAGCTCGGCGGCCTCGTCGATGATCTTCTGACGCTCGAGGGCGGCGAGGCGCCGCAGCTGCATCGCCAGGATCGCGTCGGCCTGGTCGTCGTCGATCTCGAGCAGCTGCTTCAGGCCCTGCCGTGCGTCATCGACCGTGGGCGACCGGCGGATGAGCGCGATGACCTCGTCGAGCGCGTCGAGCGCCTTGAGGTAGCCGCGCAGGATGTGCATGCGCTCCTCGGCCTTGCGCAGCCGGTAGCGGGTGCGCCGCACGATGACGTCGATCTGGTGGTTCACCCAGTGGATGATGAAGCCGTCCAGCGGCAGCGTGCGCGGCACGCCGTCGACGATCGCCAGCATGTTGGCGCCGAAGTTCTCCTGCAGCTGGGTGTGCTTGTACAGGTTGTTGAGCACGACCTTGGCAACGGCATCCCGTCGCAGCACGATGACCAGCCGCTGGCCGGTGCGATCCGACGACTCGTCGCGGATGTCGGCGATGCCGGCGATGCGCCCGTCACGGGTGAGATCGCGGATCTTGACGGCGAGGTTGTCGGGGTTGACCTGGTACGGGAGCTCGGTGACCACCAGGCAGGTGCGCCCCTGGATCTCCTCCACGTTGACGACCGCGCGCATCGTGATCGATCCGCGGCCGGTGCGATAGGCATCGTGGATGCCGCGGGTCCCGAGGATCTGCGCGGCGGTGGGGAAGTCGGGGCCGGGGATGCGCTGCATGAGCGCTTCGAGCAGCTCGTCGCGGGCCGCATCGGGGTGGTCGAGGGCCCACAAAGCCCCGTCGGCGACCTCGCGCAGGTTGTGCGGCGGGATGTTGGTGGCCATGCCGACCGCGATGCCCACCGAGCCGTTCACCAGCAGGTTCGGGAAGCGCGCCGGGAGCACCTTGGGCTCCTGCGTCTGGCCGTCGTAGTTGTCCTCGAAGTCGACGGTGTCTTCCTCGATGTCGCGCACCATCTCGAGCGCGAGGGGAGCCATCTTGGTCTCGGTGTACCGGGGGGCGGCGGCCCCCATGTTGCCGGGCGAGCCGAAGTTGCCCTGGCCGAGGGCGAGCGGGTAGCGCAGCGACCACGGCTGCACCAGGCGCACCAGGGTGTCGTAGATCGCCGAGTCACCGTGCGGGTGGTACTGACCCATCACCTCGCCGACGACGCGCGCGCACTTCGAGAACGACTTGTCGGGGCGGTAGCCGCCGTCGTACATCGCGTAGATCACGCGGCGGTGCACGGGCTTGAGTCCGTCGCGCACGTCGGGCAGCGCGCGCCCGACGATCACGCTCATCGCGTAGTCGAGGTAGCTGCGCTGCATCTCCACCTGCAGATCGACCTGGTCGATCTTGCCGTGGTTGTGCTCGGGGGCTTCGTTGGGGCGTTCGTCGTCAGCCATTAGTCTTCGTTCTCCGTTGCTGTCGTTCCATCTCGCCCCGCCCGCTCAACGGCCGCTCGGTGAGCGGGGAGTGAAGCGACGAGTCGAAACGCACAGGTGATGCCTAGATGTCGAGGAAGCGCACGTCTTTCGCGTTGCGCTGGATGAAGGTGCGCCGCGATTCGACGTCTTCACCCATCAGCACCGAGAAGATCTCGTCAGCCGAGGCGGCGTCATCGATCGTGACCTGGCGCAGCGTGCGCGTCGTCGGGTCCATGGTGGTCTCCCACAGCTCCTTCGGGTTCATCTCGCCGAGACCCTTGTAGCGCTGGATGCCGTTGTCCTTGGGGATGCGCTTGCCACCGGCGAGCCCGTTGGCCAGCAGACCGTCGCGCTCGGCATCGGAGTACACGTACTCATGCGGAGAGTTGGTCCACTTCAGCCGGTACAGCGGCGGCATGGCGAGGTAGACGAAGCCGGCCTCGATGAGCCCGCGCATGTAGCGGAACAGCAGCGTCAGCAGCAGCGTCGTGATGTGCTGGCCGTCGACGTCCGCATCGGCCATCAGAACGATCTTGTGGTAGCGGGCCTTGTCGAGGTCGAAGTCTTCGCCGATGCCCGTGCCGAACGCCTGGATCATCGCCTGGATCTCGTTGTTCGACAGCGCCCGGTCGAGGCGTGCGCGCTCGACGTTCAGGATCTTGCCGCGCAGCGACAGGATCGCCTGCGTGTGCGGGTCACGGCCCTGCACGGCCGAGCCGCCAGCCGAGTCGCCCTCCACGAGGAAGATCTCACTGATCGAGGGATCTTTGCTCGTGCAGTCCTTGAGTTTGTCGGGCATGGATGCCGACTCGAAGACGCTCTTGCGGCGGGCGGTCTCGCGCGCCTTGCGCGCCGCCATGCGTGCGGTCGACGCGTCGATCGCCTTGCGCACGATGTTCTTCGCCGAGGTGGGGTTGCGGTCGAACCAGTCGCCGAGCTGGTCGCCGACGACCTTCTGCACGAACGCCTTCGCCTCGGTGTTGCCGAGCTTCGTCTTGGTCTGCCCCTCGAACTGTGGCTCGGAGAGCTTGACCGAGATCACCGCGGTCAGGCCCTCGCGCACGTCCTCGCCGGAGAGGTTGTCATCCTTCTCCTTCAGGAGATTGTTCGCCCGCGCATACTTGTTCACCAGGCTCGTCAGCGCCGAGCGGAAGCCCTCTTCGTGCGTGCCGCCCTCGTGGGTGTTGATCGTGTTCGCGTAGGTGAAGACATTCTCGGTGTAGCTCGTCGTCCACTGCATCGCGACCTCGAGCGAGATCTTGCGCACGGTGTCTTCCGACTCGAAGTCGATGATCTCGTCGTGCACCTGCTCGGTCTTGCGCACCTTGTTGAGGTACTCGACGTAGTCGACGAGGCCGCGCTCGTAGAGGAAGGTGTCGTGGCGCTGGGTGATGACCTCTTCGCCCTCGATGTCTTCGATCTCGATGGCCTTCTCGCGCTCGTCCTCGAGCGTGATGGTCAGGCCCTTGTTCAGGAACGCCATCTGCTGGAAGCGCACGCGCAGGGTGTCGTAATCGAATTCGACGGTGTCGAAGATCGACGCGTCGGGCCAGAACGTGATGATCGTGCCGGTCTCGTCGGTCTCTTCGCCCTGCTCGAGCGGCCCCTGGGGGAAGCCGCCGGCCGCGAAGACCTGCCGCCAGGCGTAGCCCTCGCGCTTGACCTCGACCTCGAAGCGGGTCGACAGGGCGTTGACCACCGACGAGCCGACGCCGTGCAGACCACCGGAGACCGCGTACCCGCCGCCGCCGAACTTGCCGCCGGCGTGCAGCACCGTCAGCACGACCTCGACGGTGGACTTGCTGGGGTCGGACGCGTGCGGGGCGACCGGGATGCCGCGACCGTTGTCGACACAGCGGATGCCGCCGTCGGCGAGGATCGTGACGTTGATGGTGTCGCAGTACCCGGCGAGGGCCTCGTCGACCGAGTTGTCGACGATCTCCTGCACGAGGTGGTGCAGGCCGCGCTCACCGGTCGACCCGATGTACATGCCGGGCCGCTTGCGCACGGCCTCGAGCCCTTCGAGCACCTGGATCGCGTCAGCGCCGTAGTCGGTCTTCGCGGGTTTCGGGGTGGTGACCCTCGGCTGCTGCTCTGCGTCGCCTTGCTGGTCGCCTGCCTGCGCGGACTCGTTCTCCGGTGTATCTGACGTCATAGGGATCCCGCGTTCCGAATCATGTGAAGAAGTTGCCTTCAGTCTATCAAGAGACCCCTGGGAACGCGGCATGAACGGCCCTGTGACGCGAGAAAACGATGCGGCCCGATCCGGGACCCGACCTAACCGTAGGTATCGCGCGGACCACGCCCTGGAACGGCTCTCGGACCCCATTTCCAGGAAGGGACATCCGGCCCGATGAACCGCAGACTCGAGACGCCCGCATCCGGAAAGCGCTGGAGGATCTGCGTGAGGATGTGCGCGCGCATGAGCTGCAGCTGCTTGGCCCAGGCCGTCGAGTCGCACTGGATCGTCAGCATCCCGTCCGCAAGAGCGACCGGTCGTGTGTGCTGTGCAGTGTCGGCGCCGGCCACCTCGGCCCACCGGCGCACGAGGTCTGCACGGGCCATCGGCTCGTCCCAGCCGGAATCGTGCGTGAGCTTGTCGAGCACGTCGCCGACGCCCTTCGGGTCACGGCCGGGCGCGAACGGCTGGTTCTCGTCGTCGTCGTTGCCGCGCCTGCGCCGACGGCGCTTCGCGCGCGGCGAGGGCTCGAGACCCCGCAGCCTCAGATACGTCGCGAGCGTCTCCGGAACGTCGTCGTCCTCAGCGCTCATCGTCTGCCCCTTCGGGGGCGGGATGCCGCGGGCCGGTGGCTTCATCCGGCATCGCCGTGTCACCCGCGTCGTCCTTGTCGGCGGGATGCTCCGGGTCGATGATCGTGCCGGCTTCGACACGCACGACATGTGCACGCAGCGCATCGGGGATGTCGGGCTCGACCGCGGCCGTCACGATCACCTGCTCATAATCAGCCACGAGCGAGGCCAAGCGCACGCGGCGGTCGGCGTCGAGCTCGGCGAACACGTCGTCGAGGATCACGATCGGGTCGCCCAGTTGCGATTCGGCGCGCAGCAGCTCAGCCGAGGCCAGCCGCAGGCCGAGCGCGACCGACCACGACTCGCCGTGCGACGCGTAGCCCTTCACCGGCAGGCCGCGCAAGCGCAGGATGAGGTCGTCGCGATGCGGGCCGACCAGCGTGATGCCGCGCTCGAGCTCTGTCGCGCGCTTCGCGGCAAGGGCCGCGCGGAACCTGTCGACCGTGGTGCCGGCGGCCGCGGCATCCACCTCTGTGTCGTCCTCGTCGGGATCGGCGCCGTCGACCGAGAGCGCCCAGTCGAGCCCTGAGTGGTGGTCCGCTCCTGCGATGGCGGTGTACGCCCCGGCAAGCGGCGCCGCGAGCTCGTCGGCCAGCCTGGCGCGCGCGTCGATGACCTGTGCCCCGAGCGTGACGAGTTTGTCGTCCCACACCTCGAGCGTCGACAGCTGGTCACCGCGGATGCCGCGCGCCTTTGCGGACTTCAGCAGGGCGTTTCGCTGCCGTACGACCCGGTCGTAGTCACCGAGGACACCCGCCATGCGCGGCGCGCGCTGGATGAGCAGCTGATCCATGAACCGCCGCCGCGCGGACGGGTCGCCCCGCACGATCTGCAGGTCTTCGGGCGCGAAGAGCACGACCTGCGCATAGCGCGGCAGTTCGGCGGGACGGATCGTGGACCCGTTCACGCGCGCCTTGTTCGACCCCTGCTTGTTGACCTGCACCTCGAGCACGATGCGCCGGGTTCCGTGCGCGAGCCGCGCGCGGACGATCGCGGCGTCGGCCCCGCGGCGCACCATCGGCGCATCGGTCGAGACGCGGTGCGAACCCAGCGTGGCGAAATAGGCGATGGCCTCGGCGAGGTTCGTCTTGCCCTGTCCGTTGCGGCCGACGAAGACGTTCGGGCCCGCCTGCAGCGACACGTCGGCGGCCGCGTAATTGCGGAAATCCACCAGGCTCAACTGCTCGACGATCACCGGATCAACCCTACCGACGGCATCCCCCACCGCCTACGCGCGGCGCCCTCCGCTTCCGCTGCCCCCTCTTCCCAGGCCTCCTCCTGCGCCAAATTCACATGAGTCTGTCGAGCGCACATCGAACCGCCCGGCAGTGTGACGTGCACGGGACGGATTCATGTGAGTCCGCCGGGTCGGCGGCCGATCTGGGCGGCGGGTCAGCGCAGCAACACGCTGTAGTCAGCGCAGCAACACGCTGTAGTCAGCGCAGCAACAGGTTCGGCTGCAGCAGGTAGCGGAAGGTGTCCTCTCCGCCCTTCTCGACCGAGGTCTGCGGGGTGATCAGCACCGGGCTCAGCTTGTTCTGGTTCTCGGCCGACGTGAAGGTGATGCGCGTGAACTCGCTGCGCACCGCGCTGAGAGCCTCGAGCAGGTACTGGGGGTTGAGGCCGAGTGTGACGTCCTCGCCCACGAGGGTCGACTCGACCGACTCGTTCGCCCGCGCCTGCTCTGTGCCCGAGGCATCCATCGACACCGTGTCGGCGGTGAACGTGAACCGCAGCGGCGCGGACCGGTCGAGCACGAGCGACACGCGCCGCACGGCTTCGGCCAGATCGGCGGTGTTCACGACAGCATGGTGCTCGGTCTGCTCGGGGAACAGGCGCCGCACCGGCGGGAAATTGCCCTTGATCAGGAGGGATGTCACGGTCTTGTCGCCGGAGGTGAACGCGATGATCTCGCGGTCGCCCGATCCCGAGAACGAGATGGAGATCTCGCCGCCGTGCGAGAACGTCTTGCCGACCTCCGTGAGCGTGCGCGCCGGCACGAGTGCCGACGTGCTCTCTTCGGATGCGGCGCTGCCGCTGTCCCACGGGATGTCGCGGAGCGCGACGCGGTAGCGGTCGGTCGCGACGAGGCTGAGCTGCGTGCCGCTCACCTCGAGCTGCACGCCGGTGAGGACCGGGGTGACGTCGTCGCGCGACGCAGCGAACGCGACCTGCGAGATCGCGGTCGCGAAGTCTTCGGCGGGGACGAGGCCCGACTCTCCGCTGACCTCGGGGATCGCGGGGTATTCCTGCACGGGCATCGAGGCGAGCATGAAGCGCGCCGAACCGCACGTGAGCGCGATGCCGTCGTCTTCGACCTCCACCTGGATCGGCGCGTTGGGCAGGCGACTGGCGATGTCGGAGAGCAGTCGACCGTGCACGAGGATCGTGCCCGGCTCGTCGACGCTCGCCTCGATCGTCGTGCGTGCGGACGCCTCGTAGTCGAATGCCGAGAGCGACAGTCCGTCGTCACCGGCCTCGATGAGCACGCCGGCCAGAATCGGCTGGGGGTTGCGCTGCGGGAGCAGCTTCACGACGAATGACACGGCCTCGCTGAAGACATCGCGACCTACGTGGAACTTCACTTGCGCTCCCTCGACCTTTTGTTGGGTTCACCCATGCTAATGCCCACGACCCGTTCGTCGAGAGGACTGCGTGCACTTCCGGCTCGGCCGCCGGCTTTTCCGCAATGGTGATGGAGCGGCTATTTCTGAGTTAACTCTTCGTCATGGTGTTAACACCTGTGGAGACTGTGGATAACTCGGTGGATCCGTGGAATCACAAGGGAACTACACGCGTGTGAGTTGTGGAACGGCTGCGGAAACGCGTGTTCATGCGGACGGAGCGGGGATGCCGTCGTCACGGCGTTCTCCACAGGAAGCGGCCCATGACTCACAGAGAATGACATTCGCGGCCGTATTCTCCACAAGTTATCCACATGTGCAGAAGCGCAATCCTGGCGCGGGCGCAGCCCTTCGTCAAGAGGGGAGGTCAGCGGGCGTTTCGTCCCAGCTGCGCGGTGATGTCGGTGACGTGGTTGAAGATCGAGCGACGCTCCTTCATGAGATCGCTGATCTTCTTGTACGCGTACATGACGGTCGTGTGATCGCGGCCGCCGAACAGCTGACCGATCTTCGGGAGTGAGAGGCTGGTGCGCTCGCGGCACAGGTACATGGCGATCTGGCGGGCCTGCGCGACCTGCTGCGATCGGCTCGACCCGTACAGGTCGTCCACCGAGAGCTTGAAGTACGACGCGGTCGCCGTGATGATGTCCGTCGGCGAGATGATGTTGGCGTCGTCCTGGTCGACGATGTCGCGGAGCACGGTCTGAGCGAGCGACATGTCGAGCGTCGACCGGTTCAGGCTCGCGAAGGCCGAGACGCGGATGAGCGCGCCCTCGAGTTCGCGGATGTTCGACGAGACCACCGTGGCGATGTACTCGAGCACCTCGTCGGGGATCTGCAGGCGCTCGCTCTGCGCCTTCTTACGAAGGATCGCGATGCGGGTCTCCAGGTCGGGCGCCTGCACATCGGTGATCAGGCCCCACTCGAACCGGCTGCGCATGCGGTCCTCGAAGCCGGTCAGGTGCTTCGGCGGCACATCGCTGGTGATGACGACCTGCTTGTCGTGGTCGTGCAGCTGGTTGAACGTGTGGAAGAAGGCCTCTTGGGTCTCGGCGCGCCCCTGCAGGAACTGGATGTCGTCGATGAGGAGGATGTCGACGTCGCGGTACCGCGCCTGGAATGCGGCCCCGCGGTTGTTGGCGATCGAGTTGATGAAGTCGTTGGTGAACTCTTCGCTGGAGACGTAGCGGACACGGATGCCGGCATACATGCTCTGTGCGTAGTCGCCGATGGCGTGCAGAAGGTGCGTCTTGCCCAGGCCCGAGTCGCCGTACACGAACAGCGGGTTGTAGGCCTTCGCCGGCGCTTCGGCGACAGCGACGGCCGCGGCATGCGCGAAGCGGTTGGACTGGCCGATCACGAAGCTGTCGAACGTGTACTTGGGGTTCAGCCGTGTGTCGCTGCGGGCCGGCGGGGCGACGGGTTCGCTGCGCTCGGGCACGATGCGCTCTTCGAGCATCGGAGACGGCGCGGTCTGCACGGGGATCGCCGCGGTCAGCTGGGCGTCGGTGAGATCGGGGTTCACGACGACGCGGAAGGTCGTGACATCGTCGCCGGCGTGCTCGAGCGCCTCCATGATCGGTGCGCGCATCCGCTTGTTGATCTGGGAGGCCGTCAGATCGTTGGGGACATCGATGTAGAGGATGCCGCCCATCACGCCCTGCGGGACGGCCAGATTCAGGAAGCCCCACATCTGCGGGGTGACGCGGTCATCGGCCTCGAGGAGGTGGACGACCGTGCGCCAAACCGGTACGTCTGGAATCTCCTGCTGCGCCATGGCCCCCCCGGCTGTCGATGTGACACAGGTGGCGGAGGACGCCGTGACCTGTGGATAACTTGCCCGAGCAACGCTAGTCAGCACGCGCGAAGAGAGCAAACTCCACTGTAGATGGCGGGCGCGTGTCACTTCCAGCGCTTCCACCGACCCTGTGGATAATGTGCGTGTCTTGTCACTCGGTTTGAGATATCGGCACCTACGACGTAGCCTTAATCGGTTGACTTATACCTCTGCGGTGTGAGTCCCTCATCGTCGTCCCCGGGCCAGCGACCCGGTGAACCTCCCGGAGTGAACCCATGACCAAGCGCACCTTCCAGCCCAACAACCGCCGTCGCGCCAAGAAGCACGGCTTCCGCGCCCGCATGCGCACCCGCGCCGGCCGCGCCATTCTCTCGGCTCGCCGCGCCAAGGGCCGCAGCGAACTCTCCGCCTGACGCGATCCCAGTGCTCGCGAGGCCGAATCGGCTGACCCGCGGCGCGGAGTACAAAGCCGTCGTCCGTCGGGGTGTGAAGTGTGCCGGGCGGCACACGATCACGTACGTCGTCTCCTCCGATGAGGCGCGCGCGGCACGGTTCGGCTTCATCGTGAGCAAGCAGGTGGGAACAGCCGTCACGCGCAACACCGTGCGTCGACGGCTCAAAGCCGTCTGTGCCCAGGCGCTGCCGCGCACCCGTGACGGTGCAGACGTCGTGATCCGTGCACTGCCGAGTGCTGCGCGCGCCGACTTCCGCACCCTCCAGGCCGAGGTCGACCGGTGCCTGGCACGGAGGGCGGCGTGAGCGTCGCCACCCTGCCGGCAGGGTACGTCGGTCAGGGCCGCTGGCGCGGCATCCGATTCTGGCGAACTCTGCCGCTTCTCCCCCGAAACCTCCTCCTCGTCTTCCTGCACACGTATCGTGCGACGATCTCGCACGCGTATGGCGATGTCTGCAGGTATTACCCGACATGCTCGGCCTATGCGGTCGGCGCGGTCCAGCAGCACGGCGCGGTCCTCGGCGGCGCTCGTGCTTTCTGGCGCATTCTGCGCTGCCATCCATGGGCGGCCGGCGGCGTCGATGACGTCCCGCCCGGTCGGCGCTTCCGCTTCGAGCTGACTCCGCACGGATTCGTCGTGCCCCCCAGAAAGGACTGATCCGTGCAGGATCTTCTGCTTCTCGCCGCGAGCACCCCCTCGCCGTCGCCGACAGCCGCCTCCGGGGGCGGTTTCGACCCCATCGGCTTCGTGCTGTGGCCGCTGAAGTGGGCGGTCGAGGCGATCCTGGTCGCCTTCCACTGGTTCTTCACGCTGTTCGGGATGAACCCGGCATCCGGCCTGACCTGGGTTCTGTCGATCATCGGTCTGGTCGTCGTCGTGCGTGCCGCCCTTGTTCCGCTGTTCGTCAAGCAGATCAAGAGTCAGCGCAAGATGATGGAGATCGCGCCCGAGCTCAAGAAGATCCAAGAGAAGTACAAGGGCAAGCGCGATCAGCTCTCTCGCGAGGCGATGAGCCGCGAGACGATGGCGCTGTACAAGAAGAACGGCACGTCTCCGGTGTCGGGCTGTCTGCCGATCCTGGTGCAGATGCCGGTGTTCTTCTCGCTGTACAGCGTGCTCTCGACGATCAAGACCAACGCCGAAGCCGGGCACGGCGGTATCTTCTGGCTGACGAGCGAGCTGACGCAGGAGTTCTACAATGCGAAGCTCTTCGGCGTCGCATCGCTGCACGAGTCGCTGCAGGGCACGATCCAGACCAAGCCCGAGGGGTGGCAGATCACGGTCACCATCATGGTGACGCTGGTGGTGCTGATGATCGCGTCGCAGTTCTTCACGCAGCTGCAGATCGTCTCGAAGAACCTGTCGCCCGAGGCCCGCCAGGGCCAGGCGTACAAGATGCAGCGGATGATGGTCTACATCCTGCCGTTCGCGTTCGTCTTCTCGGGCGTGTTCTTCCCGCTCGGTGTCGTCATCTACTGGTTCACCAGCAACATCTGGACGGCTGTGCAGCAGTTCATGGTCATCCGCAACATGCCGACGCCCGGATCGCAGGCAGCCAAGGAGCGTGAGGAGCGCCTGGCTAAGAAGGGCAAGGCGCTCGACGCCAAGGGCAAGATCATTCCGATGGAGAAGTATGTCGCCGAGCAGGAGCGGCTTCTCGCAGAGGCGGAGAAGGCGAAGGCTGCTGCTCCGAAGCGGCAGCAGCCGGTGAGCAAGCAGCGCGCGAAGAAGCAGGCGCAGAAGAACAAGCCGTCGGGTGCCCCGGGCAATTCCGGCGGATCCGCGACATCCTCATCCTGAACCCCGGAGGAACACGCATGTCCACGACCCAGACCCCGAGCGGTCACGAGGCCACTGTCGAGCAGCTCGAGCAGGAAGGCGACATCGCCGCCGACTTCATCGAGGGGCTGCTGGATATCGCCGACCTCGATGGTGATCTCGCCCTTGACGTCCGGAACGGGCGCGCGTATGTCTCCGTCGAGGCGGAGGATGCCTCCTCGCTGCGCATCCTCGGCGACCCTGATACCGTCCAGGCGGTACAGGAACTCACTCGCCTCGCCGTGCAGAACCAGACGGGTCGTTTCTCGCGCCTGATCCTCGATATCGCAGGTTCGCGCGACGCTCGACAGCACGAGCTCGCCCGTCTCGTCGATCGCGCCGTGGCGCGGTTGGATGACGGTGCATCGCAGGCGTCGCTGCCGTCGATGTCGAGTTACGAGCGCAAGCTCGTGCACGACATCGTGGCGGAGCGCGGTCTCGTCTCGGAGTCCTACGGCGAAGGCGCAGACCGACACACCGTGATCCGCCGCGCGTGAGCGGAGCCGACGTGGTGGACGAGGGGATGCTGGAGCCCGAGCCGGCAGCGGCCGTCACTGTCTTCGGCGACCGTGTCGAGCTGGCCCGTCGATTCACCGCGGCGTTGGCTGAACATGGTGAAGAACGCGGTTTGATCGGGCCTTTAGAGCTTCCGCGACTGTGGAGCCGGCACCTCTTGAACAGCGCCGTGATCGCTCCGCTTTTCACTGGGCGCGTGGCAGACGTAGGGTCCGGTGCCGGCCTGCCGGGGCTTGTACTCGCGATCGCGCGACCTGATGTGGAGTGGGTTCTCATCGAGCCCATGGAGCGCCGTGTCTCCTGGCTGAACGAACAGGTTGCCGAGCTGAAGCTCGACAACGTGGAAGTGGTTCGTGCGCGCGCCGAGGACTGGAAGGGCGGCCGTGTGTTCGACGCCGTCACGGCACGCGCGGTGAGCGCATTGCGCACCCTCATTCCGCTGACGGCACCGCTGGTTCGTGACGGCGGTGAGCTGATCTTCTTGAAGGGCAAGAGCGCCCCAGCAGAGATCGACGCCGCCGAGAAGCAGGTGCGAAAGTTCCGCCTCTCCGCGGTGCGGACGGAGACCTTCGGCGAAGGCGTCGTCGATGAACCGTCCACCGTCGTGCGCGCGGTCGTTCGCGCGAGCTGAGCGACGATCCCTGCTGCCGCCGCTGCTGCCGTCGCCTCTCTCCCTGCTGCGGTCGGCCCCTGCCTCTGCTGCTGGGCCGGTCAGGCTGTCCGGTTTCAGTGACGGCCTCGTCGTTGCATATCGCTGTGGTGGATCGCACCGCTACGGATCTATGGGTGCCCGGTGCCGCGTCGGTCGGTCGGTCTTCAGCTTCCGCCTGTGGGTGTTTCACGTGAAACAGCGCTGTTGCTTCGGTATCTCGAGCCTTTGGCGCGTTGGCGAGGCTGATAGGTGTTGTAACAGGACGTGACCACCACTGTGTCGCGGCGCGGTGTGACGAGGCTGGCTCGAGGTGACGTGATCGACTGTCGGCGCGGTGGTCATGGCGCGGTGCTGGAGCCGGTGCTCAACCATTTCGGCGGGAACGTCGTTCACGCGGACGTCGCCGAAGCGTCAAAGACACCATCCCCTGCCTGGCTACGCATCCGATGAGACGAATCACCTGCGAAGCACTGGCGCGGGGCTGAATGGCGTGTATTCGAGCGGATCTGGATCATGTGAGGGTGACGGAATCGTGGGAAGCATCTCGCGTAGCGTAACTCGGTGCGGGCCGCGCACTTCGGGCGCGTTTCACGTGAAACATCGCATTAAGCAGTGGAAGTAGCGTGCCGCGCGGTTGGCTGGTTCGGCTCGTGGCCAGCGGTCTACGCGAGACGTCTTTCGCACAGACCACTGGTGAGCGCACGTATGGTCGGTCTCCTGGCATGGTGGTGACGGCAGTGAGTGCGATGCCGGGACCCACGCTGGAGAGGGTCGACTGATGCAGCGGTTGACTCTGACCTTGTAACGAGAGGCAGGGTGTCCGTGTATGGGTTTCGCGGACGGTCTCTGAGCATGAGCGGTCGGGGGTCGTCGCTTCGGCGCATCGGGAGTGCTGTCCTGGACTACCTGGGTCACTCGCGTGGGGTTCGCGCCGTCGTTTCACGTGAAACATCGACGGCAAGCGAGGCTTCTGCGCGAGAGCGTTGGCGCGGGGTTGCGCGTTGCGGCTGGCATGTCGTAGGCGGTGTGCTGTGGTTGGCATGGTCTGCCACCCGGGCATCAACGGCGCCGGACGGGACCGAAACGCGCGGTGTGTCGCGGCCGAGCCGACGGAACTCACTCGCACGCTCCTCTTCCGTTTTGTAGGGCTGCCGAAAGCGGCCTCACCCGGTGCGCCCCTCTGCATAGGCGTCGGCAGGTGGGCTCGGTTCGCGCACCTCTGAGGCGTGCGCTGAGACCCGCGGCGCTGCGGACGCCTGGCTGATTCACTGGCCCTGGTCCTGGACACGGAGCCGCTCCTGGCGCGGCGACGCGCTGCTGATCTGTGCGTGCGCCATGCCGCCTCGCGAGGCTTGTGTGAAGATCTCGCGCTGTCGTCGAAGGAGTGATGGACCGGTCATGGCTGTCCGGGCAGTGCGGAGCTGGTCGAGATTGACGCACTTGAGCAGCGGCGATCGATGGAATCGGCACGCGCCCGCCGACCGCGTTATCCGTTCGCGCCCTAGCGCGAGTGGTGACCGAGTCCGGGCACGCCGCGTACTCGTGGTCGTCGCATGCGGAAGCAGACTCCGACCTTCCCGGGTGCGGCGTTTCACGTGAAACACGTACTCGATATCGCGCAACCGAGGTGATGTGAGGGTGCTTCCGCGATCGATCTGGTGCTGGAGAGGCGTGCTGTCTTGCCATTGAGTCTTGAGGTGTGCCGCTGCGCGCCGCTAGGCGGGCCGCGGCTGGTGTCCACGCGATCAGCCCCGGGCCCGTTGTAAGCCGCGCCCCATCAGTGTTTCACGTGAAACACTTCGCTTTGGTGGCACCGAGGCGGCATGATTCCGTGGATCGGAACCATCGTGGTGAGCGGGAGGCCCCAGAGGTGACGTCGATCGCGGAAGAGCAGGCGGGAGTTGTCTCAACCGATGTCGCGGCTCGCGTATCCACCCCACCGTTCATTGGGCAGTCGGTACGGCGATTGGTTTCACGTGAAACATACCCGGCTGGCGGTCATCCGTCGGTTACAGATGGTCGAGACGCGGTGGAGTTCTCACGGTGAAGTAGAGTCCATGACACGCGACCCTCCCTGCGGGTTGTCGTGGCTCGCTCTCTGTGCTGATCTGCGGTGGTGTGCCGTTGCACACTGATGATCGGCGGATGCGAGCCGGTTCACTGTGTTTCACGTGAAACGGCGGGCTGACGCAGTCTTGTCTCGAGCGGCGCGTGGCAGGTTGCCTGCCTTGCGCTCTGAACGACCCAGATGTCGGCTCTGGGAACGGGGTATGCGGGCGTCGACCTTCGTAGCGAGGCGTACGGGGGTGCGTGCTTGGCCGGGGTGCGGTCGCTGTGGGGGTGGTGCCGAGTCCACTCGCCACCGATCACGTTTTACGTGAGACGCGACCGTCGGCGTGCATCGGGCCAGGTGAGAGTGCCCGTTGAACGGATGTTGTGGAGGGCAGACACCTGCGCGAGAGCGGGAAGGATGTGACGGACGTCCCGGCCCCTGCTCGACGTGAGCCCGCTCGTCGGATCGTTAGGCGAAGCTGGCGGCACGGCACGTACGTTTCACGTGAAACATAGGAGGGTGTGGGCTCCAGGCGATACGGGGCTCGAGACCAACTCAAGTGCGGTGTAGAGCGAAGCGCGGAGGCGATCTGAGCGCTGTGGCGCGAAGGGGTAGTCGCGCGGACGGCGAGACCGCGATGAGTCCCACGACAACCCGACGACAACCCGGTGAGTGATGGCGCCCTACGACACCTCGCCTCCCACCCCGCGAAGGTAAGCGAACGCAGCGCATCTCGGAGGATCCGGCCTCATCCGGCGCTTCGTATGGAGGATCCGATCATCGGATACGCCGGTCCGCAAGGATGAGGCTGGGTAGCCGGGCTCGTCGCGAGGCTGCACCGTAGGTGTTCCGACATCAAGCTCCGGGACATCCAACGCCGGGACCTGCGGTGGTCCCCACGCGTAGAGCGCTGTTGCTCCCGCTATGTGCAGGGGTGAAGGCACGCTCCTCCCGGCGCCGCGTTGAGCAGGTCGGCTGCAGAGCAGGTCAGGTGCTGCGAACATCGAGTCGGCCAAATAGCTGCCTGTTTCACGTGAAACACGCGGTGCGAATGCAGTCGGAACGGAGCGCGACGCCCACGAAATTCATCGCGCCGAACCATGCGCGAGTACGGAATGCGCGGAGTTGTGTATGCACTTGGGTTGTCGCATGAGTCCGCCTCCGTTGCCCATCCACATGCTCTGTCCCCACCTCTGCGGAGCCAGCCAGGATGGTGCGTGGTTTCACGTGAAACGGCGGCCGAGAACGCGCCGTAATGGGCCGTGACGGTGGCGTGGGCTGTGCGGTGGCGTGGGCTGTGCGGTGGCGTGGGCTGTGCGGTGGCGTGGGCTGTGCGGTGGCGTGGGCTGTGCGGTGGTGTGGGCTGTGGAGCAAAGTGCGGCTGATTGCTTCCCGGTGGCTCGGGCTGCGCAGAGTGCTGGTAGGCCCTCACGGCGGATGGGTGCGTCCTCTCTGTGGCAGGTCGCGGAGGGATGCCCTTGAGCTAAGCCGACACGCACCGGTTTAAGGCCGGAGTTTCACGTGAAACGGCCAACGATGCGCACGGGCGCGACGGTGGCGAGCGCAGCCAGGTGTGGCTGTCGCTGGGGATGAGTGCTGACCCACGTGTCGAGTGAAGCGGTGCGCGGGGACCAGCGATGATCTGGCGTCATTCAGGATCGTTTGCTACTCAAATCGCGTTGCCTGGGTAGAGAGAAACCCGGCGCGTTTCACGTGAAACAACCGCGGTAAGAGGGGTCGACTCGGGAAGACGAGAGGTCATGCGTCCGCGCACCGCTGACGGGTGCGTGAGATTCATCGGGCGATCGCGCCCGCGGTGACGGCTTGTCCGACTGCGACGGAAGACGCGCGCGTGGAGGAGGCCCGTCGATGAGCCGTCGCGCCGTCGCGACGTTTCACGTGAAACGGTCCGGCACTCGCGCTGTGGCGGGAGGAGCTCTCGCCAGCGCCGCGTGAAGAACGCGTGCACGTCACGGGGGACGGCCGTTGCGATCTTGGGTAGAAGTGTGTCCTGGGCGCCCCGTGTGGGATTCGTCCCATCGCCTGGTGCGTCCACCGCAGCGAGAAGACACAGTGATGTCGAGCGCGAGGTGCGCTCGTACCCGAACGACCGGGATCCTCCTCGACGCCGGCAAGTACCCACGGAGAGGCTGGAGGAGCGACGTGTCGGTGTCACCTGACACACGCGGGCGACGAACGACCGCACGAACGGGTGAACAGTGAAGGATCACGGATTACCCTGCGTGGAACTATCGGCAAGATGGTCTGGGTTACGTCGGCGGTCATGGGAGGTGAGAGCCCGCGACCTGCGCAGGGCATCCGGCAGGCAACGGTTCTCTGGGTCTTCGGTCCGCGCGTAAGCGGCGAACGCCCAAGCCGCTCCTGCACAGAGCAGGTCCGAAGAAATGCTCTGGGAACCGGAGTAGCGCCGCCGGCTTCATGGAGCGCGGGTGAGCCCATGAAGAGGACAGTCACCCCTTGAGTCGCCAGAGGCCACCGAGACGTGGTGTTTCACGTGAAACACAGCCCGCCCGAACGCGTGCCACATCGGTGAGGATGGGCAGTGAGCCCCGGTCGAGCCCCGGCACTGGGTGTGCGGCATGTGCAGGGGAACTCGCCCGGACGGGCGCTGCACCGAAGGGGAGCGGGCCTGTCGATACCAACCCCGATGGTCGGCGCATCGACGGAGCATGACACCGACCTGACGTGGAAAGATCGCACGATCAAAGAGGGTGTGGATGCTGCCGATCGACGCCAGTCCGCCCGCGAAAATGCAGGCCGGCAACCGGTTCAAGGCCTACGACAGCGATGCTCTCTGAAACACGCGCAGACGGTGTCGGGAGCGTCGGATCCATGGCATACGCTCGAGAGAGAAGGCGATTGAGAGCGACGGGCATACGTTGTTCGATGGCGATGACGTCACCAGATCCGTGTGCAGAAAGGGCCACGTGAAGGAGCAGTCCACGGAGAAGAAGCGTCGCTTGTGGGATCGGTGGCGGGTTCCGCGCCGCGATGCCACGACATCGGGATCTCTCGTCGATGCGGTGGCCGGGACGCGTTTAGACTTGGAAGCGGATTCGCCGCGTTCGGCGGCCGCAGAGCCGGTCGAGTCGGGGGATGCGCCACTGGATGCGGAGCCCGCCGAACACGTGGGTGATCCGACGGAATCGGGGACGGCGACACAGGATCCGATCCAGCCGGAACCAGAACCCGAACCGGAACCAGAACCCGAACCGGAGCCAGAAGTGGAACCGGACGCCGAACGGCAGTCGGATGCAGACCCGGAGCCTGATATCGATCCGCAACCCGTTTCTCTGCCGGAGGCAGACTCGGAGCCGATCACGGACCAGACCGAATCGCTGAACAGGAGTGCGTTTCACGTGGAACAGCCCGATGACGCCCCCGCTGAGACGACATTCGAGCAGCCTCAGATCGGTGACAGCCCGATCGCGCGCGAACTCGCCGATCTCACCGCTCGTCAGCGAACGCTTGAGCAGACCACGGTCGAACTGACGGGGCACACCCGGATCATCACGGTGTCGAACCAGAAGGGCGGTGTCGGCAAGACCACCTCGGTGGTCAACCTCGCCGCGGCGCTGGCAACCGTCGGTGCGCGTGTCCTCGTCATCGACCTCGACCCGCAGGGCAATGCGTCGACGGCTCTCAACATCACGCACACGGCCGACACACCCAGCATCTACGACGTGCTCATCGACGAGTTCCCCATGGTCGACATCATTCAGACCAGTCCGGAGTCGGACCTGCTGACCTGTGCGCCGAGTACCATCCACCTCGCTGGGGCCGAGATCGAGCTGGTCTCGCAGGTCGCACGAGAGCACCGGCTGCGCACCGCACTCGAGAACTACATCGATGCGTCGGAAGAGAAGCCCGACTTCGTTCTCATCGACTGCCCGCCGTCACTCGGCCTGTTGACGATCAATGCGTTCACCGCCGCCGATGAGGTGCTCATCCCCATCCAGTGCGAGTACTACGCCCTCGAGGGGCTGAGCCAGCTGCTCGGGAACGTGCAGATGATCCAGAAGCACCTGAACCAGAAGCTTCGCGTCTCGACGATTCTCCTGACGATGTACGACGCGCGTACCCGGCTTGCCCAGCAGGTGGCCGAGGAAGTGCGCTCGCACTTCCCGAAGGAAGTCCTCGAGACGGTCATTCCCCGGTCGGTTCGAGTTTCCGAGGCTCCGAGCTTCGGTCAGACGGTCATCGCCTACGACGGACAGTCGGCGGGTGCCGTGGCGTACCGCGAAGCGGCGGTGGAGATCATCCAGCGTGAGAATGCGGCAGCAGTGAAAGAAGGAGGCGCCTGATGGCGGCGAAGCGGACAGGACTCGGTCGGGGCATCGGAGCACTCATCCCGACCACGGAATCGACGAGCGAGCGTCCCGTCGACGTGTTCTTCCCCGGTGTCTCGGCTACGGCCACGGCCGTCAAGGAGCGCCCGGCGAAGGCCAAGACTGCCAAGAAGACTGACAACGTACCGGCTGAGACCACAGATGTAACGGCCGAGACGGATGCCGCTGAGGTCGTCGAGTCCGCGGAAGAGCTCGTCGCGGTTCCGGGTGCGCGACTGATCAGCGTCAACCCCAACGACATCGTGCCGAACCCGCGTCAGCCGCGCTCGGTGTTCGACGCCGACGACCTTGCCGAGCTCGTGCACAGCGTCAAGGAGTTCGGCGTTCTGCAGCCGGTCGTCGTCCGTCAGAACGCGGATGGTGAGTACGAGCTCATCATGGGCGAGCGACGCACCCGCGCCGCACGCGAGGCCGGGCTGGAGTCGATCCCGGCGATCCTGCGCGAGACCTCCGACGATGACATGCTGCGCGATGCGCTGCTGGAGAACCTGCACCGTTCCGAGCTCAACCCGTTGGAAGAGGCATCCGCCTATCAGCAGCTGCTCGACGATTTCGGTATCACGCAGGAGGAGCTCGCCAACCGCATCGGTCGTTCGCGGCCCCAGATCAGCAACACGATCCGACTGCTCCGACTGCCGGTCCCGGTGCAGCAGCGCGTTGCCGCGGGCGTGCTGAGCGCCGGCCACGCGCGTGCGGTGCTGTCGCTCGACGACGAGGAGGCGATGCAGCGACTCGCCGACCGCATCGTGAACGAAGACCTCTCCGTCCGCGCGGCCGAGGCTGCGGCGAAGGCCAAGAACGATGTGGGCACGCGTCGCGTTGCGCCGAAGGCGGGAGCACGGCAGGCCTACCTCAACGAGGTGGGCGACCGGCTCGGCGACCGCCTCAACACCAAGGTCCGCGTCACGCTCGGTGCGCGCAAGGGGCAGATCGCCATCGACTTCGCGAGCATCCAGGATCTCAACCGCATCCTCGAGGATCTCGGCGAGTCCGGCTTCGCCTCCTGACCGCGGCACGTCGGACACCCTGGGGGCCGAAGGCGCTTAGGCTGGTCGGGTGAGTTCTTCAGCCGACCAGCCCCGCGAGGTCACCCCGCGACGACGGGCGAGCCTGGAACTGCTGCGCGCCGAGGCGACCGATGAGCTCTCTGTGATCATCGAGGAACGTCTGCTCGGCGGGGAGGACCCCTGGGAGTTCATGGAGGAGCTCCCCAGCGTCGACGAGCTCGTCGTCTTCACACTGCGTGCCGAGAACATCGCGGCGAACGGTGGCGTCCGTCCCAACCCCGCACGTCACTATCGCGTACTCCGTCAGATCGCGCTCGACTACCCGCCGCTGACCCCGGCGGTATGGAAGCTGCTCGGCGAGGCCAACACTCATCGCCGCTGGGACGCCGTCGTGCATACCGAGGCCTCCTGAGCGGCATCCACCGCCCCTTTTCGTCGGCATATGCCGACGGCGGCATGTGCGTCTGCTCGGTGATCCATCCCACAACGCGCTGATCTGGGCGTACCGTGTGCACCGGCGATCCGCTCGCCGGCGGATCGTCACGACCGACAACGAAGTGTGGTGTGTGATGAGTGCGACGCAGACGAAAACCGAACCCGAACCGGTCACAGGCTCATTCGAGACCGCGGACGGCGGACTCAAACGCAGACTCTCCCTCACCCAGCTGCTGCTGCTGGGTGTCAGCGCGCAGATCGGATCGGGCTGGCTCTTCGGTGTGCTCGCCGCCGCCGGCGTCGCGGGCCCGGCGGCCATCCTGTCGTGGATCATCGCCTCGGTACTCGTGTTCCTCATTGCACTCACGTACCTCGAACTCGGGGCAATGCTGCCGCGCTCGGGCGCCATCGTGCGATACACGTACCTGACGCACGGGTCACTCTCGGGATGGATCATTGGATGGGCCTATTGGCTGTCGGTCGTCTCGATTCCGCCGATCGAGGCGGAGGCGACGCTGACGTACCTCGGCGGCCGGTTCCCGAATCTGCACCTGCTGACGACGGTCGAAGGTGTGCAGGTGCTCAGCTGGCCGACGGGCATCCTCGCCGGCTTCGTGCTGATGGTCGTGTTCTTCGCGTTGAACTTCTTCGGTGCGCGATTCCTCGCGGAGTCGAACCGCTGGGTCACGATCTGGAAGATCGCCCTGCCGACGCTGACGTTCATCTTCCTGTTCTTCATCTTCAAGGGCACGAACTTCACCACGTACGACGGCTTCGCCCCGCTGGGTGTGCCGCCGATCTTCCACGCGATCGCGACGACGGGCATCATCTTCTCGCTGCTCGGGTTCCGTCAGGCACTCGATTACGGCGGTGAGGCGAAGAACCCGCAGCGCAACGTGCCTCTCGCCACCATCGGGTCGATCGCGATCCCGGCTGTCATCTACACGCTGCTGCAGGTCGCGTTCATCGGCGCCATCAACTGGAAGGACATGGGGCTGGCCCCGGGTTCATGGGACAAGCTGGTGCAGGGAGGATGGGCGGACGGCCCGCTGTTCCACGCGCTGGACTCGGCGAACATGGCGGCGTTGGCGGCGCTCGGCACATTCCTGCTGATCGACGCGGCGGTCTCGCCGCTGGCCACCGGCTGGGTGTACCTCGGCACGGGCGCGCGCACCGGCTACGGGCTGGGCGTGCACCGCAACATCCCGAAGGTGTTCACGTCGAACAACCGGTTCGGCATCCCGTGGCTGCCCCTGCTCGTGTCGACCGTCGTGGGCTGTGTGTTCTTCGTGCCGGCGCCCAGCTGGTACCAGCTCGTCGGCTTCATCAGCTCGGCCGCGGTGCTCACCTACATCATGGGCGGTGCGGGCCTGCCCGTGCTGCGCCGCACGGCGCCGAACCTGAAGCGGCCGTTCCTGCTGAAGGGTTTCAAGTTCTGGTCGCCGGTCTCCTTCCTCGCTGCCGTGCTGATCCTCTACTGGAGCGGCTTCTCGACGCTGACGAACGTCATCACGGCGACCTTCATCGGACTGCCGTTCTTCACCGCCTACTACGCGTGGAAGATGAAGTGGATGAACGCGGTGTCGAGCATCGTCATCAGCGTCGTGTTCTTCGTCGCGTGGATCTGGGTGGCGACCGCCGGCGGATGGGTTCTGACCACGGGCGGGCAGCAGCGGGAGGGCGGCTGGCCGTTCCCGGTCTACTACATCGCGTTCTGCGTGCTGGTCATCGCGTTCTGCGCGGCGGTGTGGGCGACGACGGGCAAGGAGGGCAAGCGCGCGGTGTCGGCGAACTGGTGGTTGATCTGGCTGCTGCTCGCATCGATGCTCGTCGGCTACTTGGGCGAGTACGGGCCGATGGAGCACCCGGCACTGGGCTTTCCGTGGGGCATGGGCGTCGAGGTGCTCGTCGGCATCGTCGCCTATGTCTGGGCGATCCGCAGCGGTTACGCCACCGATGAGATCAAGGACATCGTGGCGACGTCGGATGCCGCGACCGCCGCGACCGCGGTGCAACCCGGCGGAACACCGCCGGCCGCGGCCGGTCGGCCCGCGGCATCCTGACCGCTCATGACGAAAGCCCCCGCGAACCTGAACGGTCGCGGGGGCTTTCGCTGTCTGTGCGTCTACTTGAGGTAGGTCGCGAGGTCCTTCTCGAGGGCGAACTTCGGCTTGGCGCCGATGATCGAGGTCTTCACCTCGCCCTTCTCGAACACCTTCATCGCGGGGATCGACGTGATCTGGTACTTCATGGCCAGGTCGGGGTTCTCGTCGACGTTCAGCTTCAGGACCGTGATCTTGTCGGGGTTCTCGGCCGCGATCTCATCGAGCACGGGCGAGACCATGCGACACGGACCGCACCACGCGGCCCAGAAGTCGACGAGCACGGGGCCGTCGGCGTTCAGGACGTCCTGCTCGAATGTGGCGGATGTGGTCGCCTTCGCGGTCATGGTTCTCCTTCGGTGGGAAAGTCTCTTGCTCGATGAAACGCCGGATGGCGCGGGTTTGTTCCTACGCCACGGCCTCGGCCTCGGGGCGGCCGCTGATCTCGTCGGCGTCTGCCTCGGGGGCGCCGGCCTCGCCGTGCGCGGCGAGGAAGTGCTCGGCGTCCAGGGCAGCGACCGTGCCGGACCCGGCCGCGGTCACGGCCTGGCGGTACGTCGGGTCGATGACGTCGCCGGCGGCGAACACGCCGTCGATCGAGGTGCGCGACGAGCGGCCGTCGACCCAGACCGTGCCCTCGGGCGTCAGGTCGAGCTTGCCGTGCACGAGGTGCGTGCGCGGGTCGTTGCCGATCGCGACGAACACGCCCGTCAGCGGCAGCTCGCTCTCGGTGCCGTCGACCGTGGAACGCAGCTTCACGCCGGTCACGGCGGAGTCGCCGAGGATGTCGACGACCTCGCTGTTCCACACGAACTCGATCTTCGGATCGGCGAACGCGCGCTCCTGCATGATCTTCGAGGCGCGCAGCTCGTCGCGACGGTGGATGACGTAGACCTTCGAGGCGAAGCGGGTGAGGAACGTGGCCTCTTCCATCGCGGAGTCGCCGCCGCCGACGACCGCGATCTCCTGCTCGCGGAAGAAGAATCCGTCGCAGGTCGCGCACCACGAGACGCCGTGGCCCGATAGGCGCTGCTCGCCCTCGATGCCGATCTTGCGGTAGGCGGAGCCGGTCGCGAAGATCAGCGCGTCGGCCTCTTCGACCTTGCCCGAGCCCAGCGTGACGCGCTTGACGGGTCCGTCGAGCGCGAGCTCGACCGCGTCGTCGTACGCGACCTCGGCGCCGAACTTCTCGGCCTGCGCCTGCAGCTTCGCCATGAGATCGGGGCCCTGGATGCCCTCGGGGAAGCCGGGGAAATTCTCGACCTCGGTCGTGTTCATCAGCTCACCGCCGACGTCGACGCTGCTCGCGACGATGAGGGGCTTGAGGTTCGCCCGGGCCGCATAGATGGCGGCGGTCAAACCGGCAGGACCCGATCCGATGATGATGAGCTGACGCACGTTCTCTCCCTTGTCGCGGACGTTTCGACGCGTCCGCATGCCTCAACACATCGTAACCGCGGGGCATTCCGCCCCGGCCCGTGCGTCGGAGCGTTGCGCGGCGCACCGACCCGCGGCATCCACTCGATGAATCGGTCAGCGGCGCACGACGCGGCGCAGCGTGTCGAGCGCCGGGCGCAGCTCGGGCGCACGCAGCAGCGCCAGCAGCGCGACATAGACGATGAGCGCGACCACGCCGATGACGCACGAGCCGACGACCCCGAGCACGATGCTGCCGGTCGTCCACCCGCCGATGCCGCCGGCGAGCAGGAACACGCCCCAGCCCGCGGCCGCCGCCGGGATCGCGGCGACGGTGAAGCGGATGAGCCCGGCCATCCACGAGCGGGTGCCGAGTGGACCGATCTTGCGACGCAGCAGCCAGGTCGCCAGCACGAGCTGCACGATCGCCGCGAACGACTGCCCGAGGGCGAGCGCCGCGGCGAGGAACTCGATCGGCACGAACAGCCCCGAGAGCCAGGCCGTCAGCGCAACGATGCCGGCCTGCACGATCGTGAAGAAGAACGGCGTGCGCGTGTCGTTGTACATGTAGAACGTGCGCTGGATCGTGAACTGCACAGCGTTGGGGATCAGTCCCACGAGGTAGCACACGAGCACGAGGGCGAAGGCCACGGAGGCGTCGGGGTCCTTCGTGAACATGCGGGAGGCGGGGATGGATGCCGCGGCCAGCGCGAACGTCGCGAAGACGATGAAGACGCCGACGGTGCGGATGCTGCGGCCGATGTCGCCCCGCACCTCATCGTGACGGCCCGCCGCCGCGTGCTCGCTGAGCCGCGTGAAATAGGGCGTTCCGATCGAGAGGACGATCAGCGAATACGGGATCATGTACAGCAGCCAGGCGTTCTGCCCCGCGAACACACCCGCATGGCCCTTGGCCGCCTCCGACAGCACCCGTGACTGCACGAGGCCGGCGAGCTGACCGAGCAGCACCATCAGGAAGGTCCAGCCGGCGAGGCGACCGATGCGGTTCAGCCCCACGCCGCGCCAGTGGAAGTCGGGGCGGATGCGCAGGCCGGTCTTCGGCCAGAAAAGGAACAGCACGAGCGCCTGCACGACGATGCCGATCGTGGCGGTGGCGCCCATGAAGGCGATGCGGCCCGGGGTCCAGTCGACGATGTCGCCGAGCGGACCGAACAGCAGGAAGAACAGCCCGAAGCCCGCGATCGACACGATGTTGTTGACGATCGGCGCCCACGTGAACGGGCCGTAGATGTTGCGCGCGTTCAGGGCCTCGCCGACCAGCGCGTACAGCCCGTAGAAGAGGATCTGGGGCAGGCACCAGTACGCGAACGCCGTGGCGAGGGCCTTCTGATCGGGCGTGAAGCCCCGCGCATACAGTTCGACGAGCAGGGGGGCGCACACCATCGCGATCACGGTGATCACGAGCAGCGCGACGAAGCCCAGAGTGAAGAGCTTGGAGATGAACGCCGTGCCGCCGTCGGAGTGCGACGCGGCCTGCACGATCTGCGGCACGACAACCGCGGCGAGAAGACCCGTCGAGATGATCGCGTAGATGGCGTTCGGCAGCCCGTTCGCGACGGCGAACGCGTTGCCGGCGGCGGCGAACGATCCGCCGAGGGCCGCCACCATGATCAGCTGACGCACGAAGCCGCTGAGGCGTGAGACGACCGTGCCCGCCCCGATCAGCACGCTCGCGCGGCCGATGCCGGTCACCGGGCGGCTCCGTCGTCGGGGGTGGATGCCGCACCGCCGGCCGCGCCGCCGGTCGAAGCTCCGCCGGCGTCGGTGCGCGGTGCGGACCCGTCACCGCCCGCGTCGGGAGCAGAAATGCCGCCCGCGGCGGCGGCCGCGGCATCCGCCGCCCGCCTCCGGCGGGAGAGGACGGTGCGGACCACGCCGATCACGAGGAAGGCGCCGATGCCGACACCGAGCACGGTGAGACCGATGATCTCCCAGTCGGCGTGCACCGTCACGACGACGTCGCGCGGCTGGCCGATCGGCACACCGGTGGGGCTCACCAGGCGCAGGTTGAGGGTGACGTCGCCGTTGCCGATCTGCGCCTGGATCGGCACGTGCGCGGCAGTGGTGCTCGAGGCCTGCGCGGTGACCTCGGTCGACTCCTGCACCTCGAGGCGCAGGTTGTCGGGATGCACGAAGAGGGTGACCTTCACCGGCCAGGGCAGCTGGTTGCGAATGCCGAAGCTGCGCGTCGCCGCGCGCCCGGCGAGGTTGAAGTCGCTGGTGGGGGCGATCGAGACGGAGTTCAGGGTGTCGATGGTCGCCTGCCGGTGGGCGGCGATCGCGTCGGCCCAGCCCTCCGAATCGTCGAGCCAGCCGCCGCCCATGAGCTGCAGGACCGTCGCGCGCTCGGGTGCCGTCAGGAGCGTCGGATCGTCGAGCACCGTCGCGAACGCCGCAACGCCCCGCTCACCGTCGATCAGCTGCTTCAGCGTGTCGACGCGGGCGGTGTCGGCCGCGGCATCCTTCACCGTCACCTGACGTGCCGGCGAATCGAGCAGCCGTGTCAGCGTCGACGCGGTGGTGCTCGGCGCACCCGTCACCGCCTCGACCGCCGCAGACAGTCCCAGCACCGACCGTGTCGACGCGCGGTCGACGACGACCATGAGCGGCGAGCCGTCGCCGGAACTCGCGGCGATGTTGAGCGAAGCGGTCACGGACGCGAGGGCGGCGCCGCGGATCTTGGAGTCGTCTTCGAGGGACGCCGTGCGCAGGGTGTCGGAGATCGCCGCGTCGTACACCAGCACGTTCGCCCCGTCCGCGTCGACGTGTGCCGACCCAGACGATGCGGACGCCGACGAGAGCAGGGTGACGGCGTCGGTGTCATCCGTCGACATCGCATCCAGCTTCGTGACGCCGGCCGCGCCGACGCTCTTCGAGAACGGCCAGTAGACGGCGTCGCGCGTGTTCTCGCCGAGGCTCTCGAGCTCGTCGATGCTCGGGAACGTGGGCGCACCCGGCGTCGCGGTGTCGGTGGGCGTCGGCGTCTCGGCGATCTCGTCACCGGTGGAGGCGGTGTCGTCGTCGCTGAAGTCGGCGGCGTTCATGTACGACTGCAGCGTCGCCGGGCGCAGCAGGCTCGAGCGGCCCTCGTGCAGCTGCGCCGCGATGTCGGCGTCGCCGAACTGCAGTGCGAACCGCTCGTTCGAGAGCATGTCGAGCCGTTCGAGCCACGCGGTCGCGGTCTTCGGCGCGGATGACCCGAGTACCCGGATGGAGGCGGGAAGGGCGGGGTCGATCGCCAGGATCGCCGAGGTGCCGGCGACAGCGTTCAGCTCGGCGGTGAGCTCGCCGTCGGGGGCGGTGAGCGTCTCGAGCTGGTCTGCGCTGAGCAGGCCGGCGTCGAGTCCGCCGACGGTGATCGGCACGACGATCGCGACCGGGGTGCGGTCGGTGTCGTGCTCCTTCGGGACGGTCAGCACGCTGGTCGCGACGCGTGTCTGGGCGGGCCCGGTGATCGTGGCGCTGAGCGGGTACACGCCGGGCTTGAGCTTCGTGAGCGCCTTGTCGTCGGCCGACACCGTGATCTCGACCGATTCGGTCTCGCCCGACTCGACGACCGCGATCGAGCCGGTGCCGAGCGCGGTCGTGGTCCCGTCGACCGATGCGGGGTCGGCCTGCCCTCCGTCTGCGTCGTCGCCGCCGGTGCCGGCATCGAGCCAGGCGGTCAGCTCGCTGCGGGATGTGAGCCGTGCGGTTCCGAGGCTCAGCGTGACGTCGGTCGCGGGCACCGCGGTATCGGTGCCGTTGCGCAGCGTGACGTGGGTGATGAGGTCTTCGTCGGGCTCGAGCACGCCGTTCGCGTCGGGCGACACGAACGCGTCGACGGTGCCCGACAATGGCGTCGGCGAGGGCGACGGGGTCGGAGTGGGGTCCGCGGCGAACGCGGCCGGCGTCGTGAACAGCGGCGCGACGACGAGGGCGGTCGCGGTGGCGAGGGCGGCGAACCGGCGGCGGCGGTGCGGTTTGCGGTCACCACAGGTGCGCGGGTCGGTGGAGGGCCGGGGGGCGGCCTGCGATGCGCGCATGCGGGGATCTTCGGAACTCGCGGTCATGGAGCGGTGATCGTGGGGGGATGCCGCACGAACAGCTGCGATTCTACGGGGGCGGCCTCTGCGCCCGCCGAACGCGCGCCGCGGCGAGCGCGGGCCCCCGCATGTTCAGAACTCCGCACATTCGGGTGGCGGCGGAGGGCCCGGGGTGCGTGCGGGCGCGGATCGACACGGATGTGAGGAGTTCTGAACGGGGAAGGGGCGGTTGAATGGGGGGATGCCGCTTCCCGAACCCGATCCGGTGCTGTGCCGGGCCCTCGCCGCCGACCTCGATGCCGCCGGCTACCGCACGGACGCAGTGCGCGAGACGTGGGGAGACGCCGCCGACGGTGCGCTGGGTCGTGGGCACACGCTGCCGATCCGGCGCCGGCTCGCCGGCGACGAGAGCGCCCTGGCCGTGGTCGCCCGGCTGTTCGGCATCGGCGATGCGGTGCCGGTGGAGGCGGCATCCCGCGCCTTTCCGGCCACGGCGATCGCCGGGCTCCAGGCCCTCGGGCTGGCCCGCGTCGACGACGGGATGCTGCGGCCGACCGCCCTCGTGCGCCCGCAGGCGTTCATCGATGAAGACGCCGTGGGCGAGTGGTGGGTCGCCAGCGACCTCGACGAGGCGGCCCTGGGCGGCCCGCTGCCCGAGGACCACGTGCTGGGCGTGGGCGGCGCGTCGCTGACGCTGGCCGGTCTGCAGCTCACGTCTCCGGTGCACACGGCGCTGGATCTCGGCTGCGGCTGCGGCATCCAGTCCCTGCGGGCGCGCCGCGCCGCGGCATCCGTCGTCGCCACCGACGTCTCGCAGCGGGCGCTGCGCTTCACGCGGCTGAACGCCCTGCTGAACGGCGCCGACGCGATCTCGACCCGCGCGGGCGACATGTTCGCACCGGTGGCCGGCGAGCGGTTCGACCGCGTCGTGTCGAATCCGCCGTTCGTGATCACCCCGCGCGTGGACGGGGTGCCCGCGTATGAGTACCGCGACGGCGGGCGGGTCGGCGACGCGCTCGTCGCCGAGTTCATCGCCGGCGTCGGCGCGCATCTGACATCGGGAGGCACCGCGCAGCTGCTCGCGAACTGGGAGACCCGCGACGGCGCGGCGGGACTGGACCGGGTGCGCGGCTGGGTGGATGCGGCCGGGCTCGACGCCTGGGTGATCGAGCGCGAGCTGCTGGATCCGGTCGCGTATGCCGAGCTGTGGATCCGCGACGCCGGCACCCTGCCGGGCACGCCGGAGTTCGACGCGCTGCTGGGCGCGTGGCTTGACGACTTCGCGGCGCGCGGGGTGAGCGAGGTCGGCTTCGGGTACATCCTGCTGCGCCGCCCGGTCGGAGCGGTGACGCTGGCGCGGTATGAGCGGATGCCGCAGCCGGTGCCCGAGCACGCGCTCGGGGCGCACCTCGGACGATCGCTCGCCGCGCACGACCGGCTTGTCGAGTTGGACGACACGGCGCTCGCGGCGGCGGTGCTGATCGTCGCGGGCGATGTCACCGAGGCGCGGCACCACCTGCCGGGGGCGGAGGCGCCCAGCGTCATCGAGCTGCGGCAGGGCGGCGGCTTCGGTCGCGTGGTCGAGGCGGACCCGGCGCTGGCGGCCCTGGTCGGCGCGTGCGACGGCGACCTGGCGGTCGGCCCCCTGATCGCGGCGATCGCGCAGCTGCTCGAGGTCGACCCCGGTGCCCTGCGCGACGACCTGCTGCCGCGCGTGCGCGAGCTGGTGTTCGCCGGGTTCCTCGCGTTCGCGTGAGGCGCGGGGCGGCGGGTTAGGCTGGAATCCATGCTGAACATGGCCGAGGGCGTGGCGCGCCTGGACGCGCTGGCCGCGTCCCCCGCCGTCGCATCCCTCGCGGAGGCGTTCGCGGCAGCCGGGCGCGAGCTGGCTCTCGTCGGCGGTCCGGTGCGCGACGCGCTGCTGGGTCGCGTGACCCACGACCTCGACTTCACCACGGACGCGCAGCCGGACGAGATCCTGAAGATCGTCACGCCCATCTCCACGGCCCACTGGGACATCGGCCGCGAGTTCGGCACGATCGGCGCCCGGGTGCGCGGTGAGCAGGTCGAGATCACGACCTACCGCGCCGACAGCTACGACGGCACGACCCGCAAGCCCGTGGTCGCGTTCGGCGACTCCATCGACGGCGACCTCGTGCGCCGCGACTTCACCGTCAATGCGATGGCGCTGCTGCTGCCCTCGAAGAAGCTGGTCGACCCCACCGGCGGCGTCGAAGACCTGGTCCGCGGCATCCTGCGCACCCCGATCGATCCGCGCATCAGCTTCGGCGACGACCCGCTGCGGATGCTGCGCGCCGCGCGCTTCGCATCGCAGCTCGAGTTCACGGTCGATCCCGACACGATCCAGGCGATCGAGCAGCTGCGCGAGACGATCCAGATCGTCTCCGCAGAGCGCATCCAGAGCGAGTTGATGCGGCTGCTGGCGACGGACGACCCGACCCGCGGCATCCGGATTCTCGTCGACACGGGACTGATGGCGCAGTTCCTGCCCGAGATCCCCGCGCTGCGCCTCGAAGTCGACGAGCACCACCACCACAAGGACGTCTACGAGCACTCGCTCACCGTGCTGCGGCAGGCCATCGATCTCGAGCACAGCCGTCACCCGGGTGCCGCGCCCGATCTGCCGCTGCGGCTGGCCGCGCTGCTGCACGACATCGGCAAGCCGGCCACGCGCAAGCTCGAGCCGGGTGGGGCGGTGACGTTCCACCACCACGACGTGCGCGGAGCGCGCCTGGCCCGCAAGCGGCTGCGCGAGCTGCGCTTCGACTCGGCGACGACCGACACCGTCACCAAGCTCATCGAGCTGCACCTGCGCTTCTTCGGCTACGCCGAGGGAGCGTGGACGGATGCTGCGGTGCGGCGCTATGTGCGCGACGCCGGCGACGAGCTGGAACGGCTGCACATCCTCACGCGGGCCGACGTCACCACTCGCAACAAGCGCAAGGCGCACATGCTCGCGGCCGCGTACGACGACATCGAGCGCCGCATCGACGAGCTCGCCGCCCAGGAGGAGCTGGACGCGATCCGTCCCGACCTCGACGGCAATCAGATCCAGGAGATCCTCGGCGTGAAGCCCGGCCGCGTCGTCGGCGAGGCGTACCGGTTCCTGCTCGACCTGCGGCTGGACGAGGGCGTGCTCGGGCCCGACGAGGCCGAGCGCCGGCTGCGGGACTGGTGGGCCGCCCGGGGCTGAGCGTCTCAGAGCTCGGGATGCCGCGGCCGCCGGCGGTGCGGCGCGGGCTCAGCGTGAGGGCGCGTGCGGCGCGACCTGTCCCGCGAGGGCATCCCTCACGAGGAACGTCACGTCGACGCTCACGATCCCCTCGCCGCTGACGAGATCGGGGCCGATCCAGTCCGTGCGGTGCGCGGCCGGCGCGGGGGCGACGGCGGCGGCCGGCACGGCCTGCGCCGGTGTCATCGCGAGCCCTCATCGTCGGTGGCGGCGCCGGTGGCGGCATCCACCCCCGTCCGCTCGCCGTGCGCGTCGCCGTCGGGCACCGCGGTCGGCGTCGGCGCGCCCTCGGTCGCGCCGGGCGTCGGTTCAGGCGTCGGCTCGGGTGAAGACCCCTCCGTCGGCTCGGGAGAGGGAGTGGGGGATGCCGCGAGCAGCCGCTGCAGCGACGGCACCTGCGCGAACGGCGGTGTGGCGGCCTGGGCGAGCGTGGGGTCGCCGTCGTCGAGGCCGGCGGGGATCTCCTCCAGGGGGAATATGTTCCACACCGGTGTGCGGCCCGGCTGAGACACCCCGACGGGGACCGGCCCTCCGCCCCAGGCGAAGTACTCGTCGACCGGGCTCGTCGGGTCCTGACCGCCCACCGTCGTCAGCGGGTTGCCGTTCTGGTCGAACAGCTGCACATCGGTCAGCGGATTGCCGTCGGCGTCGTACGCGAAGATGTTGCGCACGCGCTGGCCGTCCACGGCGAGCCCGGGCGGAGCCTGGTCGTACACGTACCCGGCCGACGCGTCGCGCTGCCAGCTCTGCACCTGCCCGATCGCGATGCCGATCACGAACGGCAGCATCACGGCGGTCACCGTGCTCACGACGATCAGTCCCACGCGCGTCCAGGCCCAGGGGCGCCACCGGCCGCGACCCCACTGGATGCTGACCACGACCATGACCACGAGGATCGCGATCGCGGCCCCGCTCATCGGGATCGGCACATCGACCGACAGACCGAGGAACACGCGGAGCACGAGGAGCACCAGTACGTACAGCATCCATCCCCTCGCGATCCACCAGATCGGCCGCAGCGCGACGGCGAAGTCGAGCAGGCCGGAGCCGATGCGGGACGAGCGGATGCCGCGGACGGTGCGATCACCGATGCTGCGCAACTGCGCGCCGAGCGCCTGGCGGGCGGTCATGCCGCTCGGCCGTTCGGGCAGCCCAGCCGCCTGCCGCAGCTCGGCCGCATAGGCGGCGGCATCGGGCAGCTCGAACCCGTCGCCGTGCTCGGCGGCCTGCTCGGCCAGGTCGGACTCGAGGCCGTCGACGATGTCGTCGACCTCGTCGGCGGGCAGATCGCGGAGCTCGGTGCGGACCGCCGCCGCGAAGGCGGCGATCGGGTCGGCGGGCGCGGTGGTGGTGGTCATCGGTTCTCTCCGATCGTGCGCAGAGCGGGAGTGGGCTTCTCGGCGAGCAGTCCCGTCATCACCGACGAGAACTTCGCCCAGTCGTGGCGCTGCTCGTCGAGCAGCGCGAGGCCCCGGGGGCTGATCGCGTAGTACTTGCGGTGCGGGCCGCCGTCGGACGGCACCACGTAACTCGACAGCGCGCCGGCCGTGTAGAGCCGGCGCAGCGTTCCGTACACCGACGCGTCGCCGACCTCGCCGAGGCCCGCGTCGCGCAGGCGCCGGACGATGTCGTAGCCGTATCCGTCGTCGTGCTGCACGACCGCGAGCACCGCGGCATCCAGCACGCCCTTGAGCAGTTGTGTCGTGTCCATAGGCCCCTCGCTGTCTTCTGCGAGAGACAGTACCACGCAATGCACAGTAGTGCGCGAAGAAGATAAGGGGTGTGTCGTGTCGCCACCCCGCGGCCTACACTGGACCCACCCGTCAGCGCCGATCGGATCCGGTATGTCCTCGCCCTGGTCTTCACCGCGCGGCGTCCACCCCGACGCATCGCGTCTTCTGATCGAGCGCGCGCACGAGGAGTTCATCACCGGCAACCCCGCTGACCCGCGCGTCGGCGACGTGCGTGCGGTGGTGCGCGACAGCTGGCGGCGCTCGCTCGACAGCCTCGTCGGGGTCGAGTCGCTCGCGCCGATCCGGCTGACGCCCGAAGAGCTCGAGGCGCTCCGCCGCACGCATCCGCTGGCCGGCGTGGTGGACATGATCCGCGAACTGCTCATGCCCGGCGACGTCGCCGAGTCGGGGGTGGTGGTCGCGGTCGGCGACGCAGCCGGTCGGCTCCTCTGGGTGGAGGGCGATCGCCACGTGCGCGCGCTCACCGGTGACATGGGCTTCGTGCCCGGGGCGGACTGGTCGGAGGATGCCGTGGGCACGGCCGCTCCCGGAACGGCGCTGCGCCTGGGATCCGGGGTGCAGATCCGCGGGGCCGAGCACTTCAACCGCCTCGTGCAGCCGTGGTCGTGCACGGCGGCGCCGGTCTACGACCCCGAGACCCGCGGCATCCTGGGCGTGATCGATGTGACCGGCGGCGACGAGGTCGTCACCCCGCAGGCGAAGCTGCTGGTCGACGCCACCGCGCGCGCCGTGGAGAGCGAGCTGCTGCTGGCGCGGCTGCGCGAGCGCGCCGAGCGCCCGACCGCGGCACGGGCACCGTCGCGGCCGGCACCGGCCGGCGCCACGCTGCGCGTGCTCGGCCGCGACCGCGCCGAGCTCGACCGCGCCGGCACCGCGCACGAGCTGACCCTGCGGCATGCCGAGCTGCTGCTCATGCTCGCCACGCACCCCGAGGGGCTGAACGGCGATGCGCTGGCCGACCTGGTGTACGAGCGCACCGAGTCGCCGGTCACCGTGCGCGCCGAGATGGCCCGGCTGCGCAAGGCCCTCGGGCCGCTGGGCATCGAGCTGCAGTCGCAGCCGTACCGGCTGGGCGGGCGCGTCGAGACGGACGCGCAGCAGGTGCTGTCGCTGCTGGACCGCGGCGCGCACCGGGTGGCCCTCGCGTCGTACCCGGGCGATGTGCTGCCGGGGTCGTTGGCGCCGGGCGTGGCGGAGTTCCGTGAGAGCGTGCGCACCGCGCTGCGTGAGACGCTGCTGGCCGAGGCGTCCGTCGACGTGCTGCTCGCGTTCACCGACGGTCCCGTCGGGCGCGACGACGTGCAGGCCCTGCAGCTGTGCCTGCGCATGCTGCCGCCGCGCTCGCCGCGGCGGGCCGGCATCGTCGCGCGGCTGGAGAAGCTCGAGGCCTGAGGCGGCGGCCCGCGGCATCCCTCCGTTGCAACACTCTGCAACCCGTGCCGATCTACTCTCGACGCACGCGACGACCCCCGTCGCGACACCGTCAAAGGAGACAGCACATGACCATCGTCGAAGAGGGCGTCTCGAGCGCCTATGCGGCTCCCGGCCAGCGCGGCAGCGTGGCGGAGTACCGCTCCCGGTACGGCCACTACATCGGCGGCGAGTTCGTCGAGCCGATCAAGGGCCAGTACTTCGAAGACATCACTCCGGTCACCGGCAAGCCGTTCTGCGAGGTCGGCCGCGGCACGGCCGAAGACATCGACCGGGCGGTGGATGTCGCGTGGAAGGCCTTCGAGGGATGGCGCAAGACCAGCCCGACCGAGCGCAGCGTCATCCTCAACAAGATCGCCGACCGCATCGAGGCGAACCTCGAGCGCATCGCGGTGGCGGAGACCTGGGAGAACGGCAAGCCCATCCGCGAGACCCTGGCCGCCGACATCCCGCTCGCCGTCGACCACTTCCGCTACTTCGCCGGTGTGCTGCGGGCGCAGGAGGGCAGCATCAGCCAGATCGACGATGACACGGTCGCCTATCACTTCCACGAACCGCTGGGCGTGGTCGGGCAGATCATTCCGTGGAACTTCCCGATCCTGATGGCCGCGTGGAAGCTCGCGCCGGCCCTCGCCGCCGGCAACTGCGTCGTCATCAAGCCCGCCGAGCAGACCCCGGCGTCGCTGCTGTTCCTGTTCGAGATCATCGGCGACCTGCTGCCGGCGGGCGTCGTGAACATCGTCAACGGCTTCGGCATCGAGGCGGGGGCGCCGCTCGCGTCGCACCGGCGAATCCGCAAGATCGCCTTCACCGGAGAGACCACGACCGGGCGGCTGATCATGCAGTACGCGTCGCAGAACCTCATCCCGGTGACGCTCGAGCTGGGCGGCAAGAGCCCGAACGTGTTCTTCGAGGATGTCGCGCTGCACACCGACGACGCCTACTACGACAAGGCGCAGGAGGGCTTCGCGATGTTCGCGCTGAATCAGGGCGAGGTCTGCACCTGTCCGTCGCGCGCGCTCGTGCAGCGGTCGATCTACGATCGGTTCGTCGGCGACGGCATCGAGCGCGTCGGGCGCATGGTGCAGGGCAACCCGCTCGACCCGGCGACGATGGTCGGCGCCCAGGCGTCGAACGACCAGCTCGAGAAGATCCTGTCGTACATCGCCATCGGCAAGGAAAACGGCGCGAAGGTGCTCATCGGGGGCGAGCGCGCCGACCTCGGCGGCGAGTTCAGCGAGGGCTACTACGTCACGCCCACCGTGTTCGAGGGCACGAACGACATGCGCATCTTCCAGGAGGAGATCTTCGGACCGGTGCTGTCGGTGACGTCGTTCAGCGACTTCGACGACGCGATCTCGATCGCCAACGACACGCTCTACGGCCTGGGCGCCGGCGTGTGGAGTCGCATCGGCGACGTCGCCTACCGCGCCGGTCGCGCGATCGAGGCCGGTCGCGTGTGGACCAACACCTATCACCAGTACCCGGCGCACGCCGCGTTCGGCGGGTACAAGCAGTCGGGGATCGGCCGCGAGAACCACCTGAAGATGCTCGACCACTACCAGCAGACCAAGAACCTTCTGGTGTCGTACGCCGAAGGCGCGATGGGTTTCTTCTGATCCGCGGCGGGGGCGGGCGCAGGCCCTGCGGCACCCGCCCCCGGTGCGTTCACGCGAGGAGAGGAGCGGCATCATGGCCGATGAGTACCGGCGCGTCGCGGTGACGGATGCCGCGGCCGCCCTGCTGGGCGAGCTCGAGGAGCAGCACGGGCCGCTGATGATCCATCAGTCGGGGGGATGCTGCGACGGCAGCTCGCCCATGTGCTACCCGGTCGGGATGTTCCTGACCGGACCGGGCGATGTGCGACTGGGAGTGCTCGAGATCGACGGGGTGACGCCGATCGAGGTGTTCATGTCGGCCGCGCAGTTCGAGTACTGGAAGTACACGCATCTGACCATCGACGCCGTGCCCGGCCGCGGGGCGGGGTTCTCGGTGGAGGGCCCGACCGGCAAGCGCTTCATCATCCATTCGCGCATGCTCGACGAGGCCGAGCTCGCGCATTTCGGACTCGGTCCGGCCGAGGGGGGAGAGTGAGTGGATGCCGCGGGTCGCGGCATCCACTCGACTCGGTCTTCGATCAGAGCCAGCCGTTGTCTTCCGCGATGCGGGCGGCATCGGCGCGGTTGCGGCCGCCGGTCTTGCCGATCGCGCTGGAGAGGTGGTTGCGCACCGTGCCCTCCGACAGATGCAGGATGCGGGCGATGTCGGCGATCGAGCCGCCGGCGCGGGCGGCCTCGAGCACGTCGGTCTCGCGCTCGGTCAGCGGCGACTCGCCCTGCGCAAGCGACTCGGCCGCCAGCCCGGGATCGACCACGCGCAGCCCCTGAGCGACGCGGCGCACCGCGTCGGCGAGCTGGGCGGCGGGGGTGTCCTTGACGACGAAGCCCGAGGCGCCCGCGCGCATCGCGCGGGTGAGGTAGCCGGGGCGGCCGAACGTCGTGACGATGAGGGTGCGGCACGCCGGCACCTTCTCGCGCAGCAGGGCGGCGGCGGCGATGCCGTCGAGCCCCGGCATCTCGATGTCGAGCAGGGCGACGTCGGGGTTCGTGCGGAGTGCGGCATCCACCACCTCATCGCCGCGCCCCACCTCGGCGACCACGTCGATGTCGGGCTCGAGGGCGAGCAGGGCCGAGAGTGCTCCGCGCACAAGGGCCTGGTCGTCGGCGATGAGGAGGGTGATCACAGGTCCACCTTCAGGCTGAAGCCGCCGAGGTCGCTGCGGCCGATGGTCAGGGTGCCGCCGGCCTCGGCGACCCGCTCGTGCAGGCCCGCGAGCCCTGTGGACGAGGCACTGGATGCCACGGGCCCGACGCCGTCGTCGGCGACCTCGACGCTGCGCGGGCCGAGGCGCACCTCGCACCGGGTCGCGCCGGAGTGACGGACGACGTTGGTGACGCCCTCGCGGACGATCCAGGCCGCGAGCTCGCGGTGGGCCGGGCCCACGGCATCCGTCGCCGTCGGGATCTCGGGTGTGATGCCCGCCGCCTCCAGTGCGGCGCGGGCCACGACCAGCTCGGCCGGCAGGTTCACGCCGCGGGCACCGGCGACCGTCGTGCGCACGTCGGCGAGGGCTCCGCGCGCGAGCTGCTCGATCTCGGAGAGCTCGGTCTTCGCGCGGGCGGGATCCACGTCGATGAGTTTGTTCGCCAGCTCGGCCTTCACCGTGATGACCGTGAGCGAGTGGCCGAGGATGTCGTGGATGTCGCGGGCCATGCGCCCGCGCTCGCGCTCGGCGGCGAGCTGTGCGAGCTGATTCTGCGTGGCACGCAGCTGGTTCATGGCCGCGAAGGTGCGGGCGAACGCGGCCATCATGAGCGAGATCGAGAAGATGATGGCCGGGCCCCAGAGGATGTCCTCCGTCCAGCCGTCGATCCCCACCCGGAAGAACAGGCCCAGCGCCGCCAGCGCGACGATGAGGATGAGGGTGGTCCGCCAGCTCAGCACCATCATGCCGATGACGACGCCGACGTAGGTCCACTGCGACCAGATGTCCCAGCTCAGCCAGGGGAAGAGCGCGAAAGAGAGGGCGAACAGGCCGAGCGCCGGCAGCAGGCGCCAGCGGACGGGGAGGCCCCAGCCGACCGGCACCGCGAGCAGGAAGCCGATGCCGTAGAGCACGACCAGCAGGATGCCGATGGTCGCCGATCCTGCCGTGGATGCCTGCTCGATGACCTCTTGTCCCGTGCTGATCAGCCAGAGCAGTGAGATGCCGCCGCCCACGTACCAGCTGATCGCGCCGCGGCTCCAGACGACGTCGCGCATGAGCAGGAACGCCCCGGTGCCCATCTCGGGCGGCATCACGGGCCACGGCGGGTTGGGGGTGCGCAGCCCGTCGCGGTCGGCGGCGCGCGTCCGCGGCCGGTCGCGCGCGTGCGGGGGCGCCTGCGCGGGCCGGCGCGCGTGCGGCTCGGTGTCGTGCTCATCCATCGTGTTCACCCTAGGTTCTGCGGCCCCGCTCCGCCGAGGTCGCACGCTTTTTCGCGAGGTCGCGTGACTTCCCGCGAGGTCGCGTGACTTCTCGCGAGAAACGGTGCGACCTCGCGAGAAACGCTGGTTGTCAATCTGGTGTGAACCGGTTGGTGTTATCCGGCTAGGAGTTCTAGCAGGGTGGGTGGGGTGTGGGTGTGGCCGTCGTCGTGTCCGATGTTCAGGGTGACGCGGTCTGGTGGGATGGC
>Ga0180219_1000212_pt1 | contig 59495 bp, 52 predicted proteins | sample eDN3rd30CBELigMG_FD_151338 | JGI IMG/M metagenome (GOLD analysis project Ga0180219, IMG submission 151338) | Enriched Miracle-Growth compost microbial communities from Emeryville, California, USA - eDNA 3rd pass 30_C BE-Lig MG (version 2)... ...
CGCAGGTCGCGACGATGCACGCGCATACGATGATCGAGACCTGCATGGAGGAGTTCGGGCGCGCCTCGGTCGGTCTCGACACCGCGACCACCTTCAACCTCAACGCGCTGCAAGGCATCGTCGGCGGGAACAGACCGTAAAGGCGACCGCCGGATCATCCCTGCCCCCCGATAAAAACCACCATCAGACAAGGACAAACCCATGACACGACCCAGATTGCTCGGAATTTCCGGGAGCCTCCGCACGGGAGCGAACAGCACGGCCATTCTCCAGACGCTGGCGAAGCTGGTGGCGGATCGCGCCGACCTCACCATCCATTCGATCGCGGATGTGCCGCTTTACAACGGCGATTTCGAAGGGGACAAGCTGCCCGACAGCGTGCGCGCGCTAAAGGCCGCCATCGCCGATGCAGAGGGTCTCGTGCTGATCTCTCCCGAATATAATTACGGTATTTCAGGCGTGCTCAAAAATGCGCTCGACTGGGCCTCCCGCCCGGCCTTCGCGTCTCCGCTCAAAGGCAAGCCGGTGCTGATGATGACCTCCTCGGCTGGCCCGACCGGCGGCGTGCGCGCGCAGCAGCAGCTCCGCACGACGCTGGCTGCGACCCTTTCGCGTGCCGTTGCCTGCCCGGAAGTGGCGGTGCCGGCAGCCGCCAGCAAGATCGAGAATGGCGAACTCACCGATGAAACCAGCGTGAAGCTGGTGCTCGCCGCGTTTGATGAGCTGATGAACGAGGTTGTGCGGCTTCGTCCGGCCTCGGTGGCGGAGGAGGTATGACGGGAGGATCGAGATCTTTGACCGTCGATAGGAATGAATCTTGCGGAGGCCATGACCAATGACGACTGATTTCAGGCAGCTGGGCGCCGATGGCCCGGCGGTGTTCCCGCTGGCGCTGGGTTGCGCGGCGATGTCCGGCACCTATGGGCAGAAGCGGGACGATGCGGAAAGCCTCGCAACCATCGACGAGGCCCTGGAACATGGCGTGACGATGATCGATACCGCCGATTTCTATGGCAGCGGCCATAATGAAATGCTGATCGGCCGCGCCATCAAGGGCAGGCGCGACAAGGTGATCCTGTCGGCCAAGTTCGGGGGCCTGCGTTCTCCCGACGGGGAGCTATGCGGGCTGGATACGCGGCCGGTGGCGATCAAGAATTTCATCGCCTATACCCTGCAACGGCTGGGCGTCGATCATATCGACATCTACCGCCCCGCGCGGCTCGACCCGGCAGTGCCGATCGAGGATACGATCGGCGCGATCTCCGACCTGGTGCAGGCTGGCTATGTTCGCCATATCGGCCTGTCGGAAGTCGGCCCCGACACCATTCGCCGCGCCCATGCGGTCCACCCGATCACCGATCTCCAGATCGAATATTCGTTGATGAGCCGGACGCCGGAACAGCATATTTTCCCGCTGCTCGAAGAGCTGGGTCTATCGGTGACGGCTTATGGGGTCCTCTCGCACGGCCTGCTCGGCGGGGCGCGTCCGCAGGCGCAGGCGGGGGATCGCCGCGCGGTGCTGCCGCGTTTCAGCGGAGAGAATTTCCGGCGAAACAGTGAACTGGTCGCGGCGCTGACGGCGCTGGCGCAGGAAAAGGGCGCGACCAACGCACAAATGGCGATCGCCTGGGTGATGGCGCAGGGGGACAGGATCATTCCGGTGATCGGCCCGCGCAACAGGACCCAGTTGCGCGATGCCCTGGCCGCCGCGCGGATCACGCTCTCGGCGGAGGATCTGGCCGCGATCGAGCAGGCGGTTCCGGCCGACGAGGTGGCGGGAACGCGGGTCAATGCGCGCCAGATGGAGATGCTCGACAGCGAGCAGCCGCCCTCCGGCCGGTGATGAACGAAAACGAAAGGGAGGGGGCCTGCCCTATCGGGCGAGGCCCTCTTTCTGCCGGGCGGCCGCATCGTCGATCAGCCGGGCCAGTATCTCGACCGGTTGCGCGCCCGCCAGGGCGAGGCCGTCGATTTCGATATGCGGGATGCTGGAAATGCCGCGCGCCCGCGCCTGCCGCATCAGCGCTTCGACCTCGCCCGCCCCGGCGTCCTCGTTCAGCACCGCATCGATCGACGCGGAAGGCAGGCCTGCCTCAACGGCGATATCACGCACTTCCGCCCGATCGGTAAGATCGCGGCCCTCGGTGAAATAGGAGGAGAACAACCGGGCGGCGAGCGCGCTCTGGCTGCCAGCGCCCCGATGATTTTCCTCCTGCCCCGCCACCCACATCAACTGATGGAGAAGGGTGGTGTTGGGCGTCAGCCGCACCCGGTCATAGTTGAACGCCAGCCCCATTTCCCGCCCCGTCGCGACGACGCGGGCGTCCAGTTCCTGCGCCTTGGCGAGGCTGCCGAATTTCCGGGCGCGGAAGCTCTGCCGATCAACCCCCTCCACGGGCATGCCGGGGTTCAGCTCGAACGGCAGATAGCGCAGGTCGACGGTGATATCGGCAGGCAGCATGGCGATGGCCGCCGACAATTTGGCATTGCCGATGAAGCACCACGGACAGACGAAATCCGAAGTGACCATGATTTTGACCGACATAGATGAAATCCTTCATGGGCAGTGATTGAATTTATTTGTAATTGCAAATATCGGGATGGTCAAAGCCTCGTGGCCAGAGCCTGGGGGTTCAGGCCTTCGTGCCAGTCCGCGCGATCAGGGGGTCATGGTGACGACCTGATCGGGACCGAAGCTCACCACCAGGTCGATAAGCAACTGGTTGAGGTGGCGGTAGTTCTCCTCACCGATCCCGCTGCCCATTTCCTTTTCGGTATCGCGCAGGATCGTGGGCAGCGCTGCCATGAAGTCCAGCCCCTTTTTGGTGAAGCGCACCAGCTTGGCCCGGCCATCCATGGGGTCGGGAAAGCGCTTGATATAGCGCATTCCCTCTAGTTCGTTGGTCACTATGCCGACCGCCTGCTTGGTGAGGTTGGACAGTTCCGCGATTTCCGTGGTCCTGCTTCCTTCTTCCCGGATATTGCGCAGGATCGGCAGATGGCTCATCCGGATCTCGCCGAACCCATGGTCGCCCGCATGGCGCTGGAAGGCGCGTTCGAACAGACGAAACGACAGCAGCAGCAGGCGCCCGACATTTTCCGTGAGCAGGTCGAACTGCTCCGCACCGGCCGCGCCCTGTTGGCCGCTGGCGGTGGTGGCGGAGTTGTGTGCGGCCGATTGAGTGAATTTGGAAGTCAATGCGAACCTTCGTGGCGGCTGGAGGTGGAATAGGCAGGATAGTGCATATGGGCGGCCGACGCCATCATCCCGGCCTTCCACCCCTCCCGCTTCAATGCGCGGCGGCGCCGCTCGCGACGACCTTGCCGCCGGGCATGTTGGCCCAGGGCGGGACCGCCGGAGCGGGATAGCCTCTGGTCAGTTCCTCATAGGTCGTGCGGGTGAAGGTCGGAAAGTTCGGATTGGCCGCCTCGTCGGGCAGCGCGGCGGCGATATCCGCCCAGCTTTTGCCCGCGACCACCATCATCTTGATGGCATGGCGGCGCTTTTCGGCATCGGCCAGCCGCGCCTGAAGCTGTGCGCGCGTTTCGATGGGGCCATGGCCGGGCACGATGATATCCGCGTCCAGCGCCAATATCGCCTTCACCGTCTCGATCCAGCCGAGCGAGGAGCCGCCGATATGGATGATGGGAAAGCGCGACTGATCGGTCAGCACCACATCGCCGCCGAAGACGATTTTCTGGTCGGGCAGATAGACGATCAGGTCGCCGCTGCTATGCCCCGGCGCAATGTGGAGGAACTGCACCCGCATTCCCGCGATGATCGTATCCTTGCGATCCTCGACCAGCCGGTCCGGCAGATAATCGGGCAACAGGCGCTGGTAGATCGGGCCGAAAAAGGGGCCGCCATTGGCCGCATCGGCTGCCGATGCCAGGATGGTCGCGCGGGTATTTTCCTGCGCGATGGTGATTGCTTCCCTGGGATAGAGCGGCCGACCGGCGAGATGGTCCGGGTCGCCATGGGTGAAGGCCACGGCGACGACCGGGTTCGGGGTGAGCCTGCCGATTGCATCCCGCTCCGCCTGCGCTTCCGGGATGGTGCGCAGCGTATCGATGACGAGCACGCCATCCGTGCCGATGACGAAGCCGGAGTTGGATGCACTGCCCCGCACGAAATAGACGGGGCCGCGCAGGGAGGTGATGGTGGGCGACGCGCCGCTCTCGCCTTGCGCCAGCGCGGGGAGGGCGCAGAGGGCGAGGGCCAGGCCGCTCATCAGCCGATTGCGGGACCTCCCCATCTCAAAGCGCCACGTCGGTGATGCCGAGCCGGTCCAGCGCCGCCTGCTCCCGCGCGAGCACGCGCTGGAAGCTGGGCCGCGCCCGCACGCGCCGGGCATGGTCGAGCAGGACGGGATGCGCATCGAGCGGGAAGCCGCCCAGTTGCGCGGTGCTATAGGCCCAGTAGAGATAGGTGTCGATGATCGACCAGCGATCGCCATACCACCAGCCCGATCCGATCCGGTCCGCCATGCGCGCGCATTCCTTGCCCATGGTGGCGATGCCGGGCGTACGCACCGCTTCGGGGTCGCCTTGCGTCAGCTTGTCCGGGCGGCGCACCTGACGCACCAGCGGATGGATGGTGCTGGAGCACCAGACCAGATCGATCAGGCCCTGAAGGTCTGTGAGGGGGTCGCCGGAGTGGGGCAGCAGCCCGGCCTGAGGATATCGGGTCGCGAGATAATGGAGCATCGCCGCATTTTCGGTCAGCACCGTGCCGTCGATGACCAGCACCGGAATCTTGCCCTTGGGGTTGAGCGCCAGATGCTCCGGTGCGGACTGTTCGCCCGCGCGGGTGTTGACGCCGCGGTCTTCATAATCGAGGCCGATTTCCTCCAGCGCGGTCATCGTCACCCGCGAGCACAGGCCGGGAAACTGGTATAGGATGATCCCCATCGCGATCAGTCCTCGTCCTCGACCGGGTTGGCCAGAATGCCGATGCCCTCGATTTCCACCTCGATCCTGTCGCCCGGCTTCATCCACAAGGGCGGTTCGCGCCGCGACCCGACGCCGCCCGGCGTACCGGTGGCGATCACGTCGCCGGGACGCAGCGGGGTGAAGCGGGAGCAATATTCGATGATGTGCGGAATGTCGAAGATGAGCTGCTCTGCGCGTGCCGACTGCATCACTTCCCCGTTTAGGCGGGTCTGGAGCAGGGGATTGCCGGTCGTCATCGCGGCGGCCGGGACGATCCACGGACCCATGGAGCCGGAACGGTGGAAATTCTTGCCCGCCGTCAGCGAGTGGCGCTGATATTGGCGCACGCTGCCGTCCATGAAGCAGCTATAACCGCCGACATGGCCCAGCGCATCCTCCAGCGGGATATGGCGGCCGCCCTTGCCGATGATGATCGCGATCTCGCCTTCATAATCGAAGGTTTCGGATATTCCGGGGCGCAGGACCGGCTCCCCGTCGGCGACCAGCGAGTCCGCATAGCGCTGGAAGAAGGTCGGGGTTTCGGCCACGTCCAGCTTGATCTCGCTCACATGGTCGCGATAGTTCATGCCCACGCACAATATCTTCGCGCGCGGGTCGATCGGCGGGGCCAGCCTGACCGAGGACAGCGCGATCGTTTCGCTCACGCCCTGACGCAGCGCGTCGAGGCTCTGGTCGAGACGGCGGGAAAGGTCGAACGGAACGTCCGCCGGATCGCCCTCGACCCATGGGCCGATCATCTCGATCCGGTCGCCGTCGAGCAGGCCCTGCCCGGTCGAGCCATCGCGGCTGAACTTTACAATCTTCATGACATTCTCCTGCCGGATATGGCTTCAATCGGGTTGATAAGGGGACGGGGAAAGCCGGCGCGGCCCGCTTTCCCCGTGGCCATCAGAGACGGAAGCCCACCACCACGCCATAGGTTCTGGGTTCGCCCGGCACATAGACGAGGGTCGAGGCCGACTGGCCGGCGGAATAGCGATAGACGTCCGTCAGGTTGCGCACGAAAAGCTGCCCATAAAGGCGGCCATTGGGCGCGGTCCAGTTCAGCGAGGCGTCGACCGTCAGTGTCTTGCCCTGCATGACGCTGCTGTCGGGCGTCAGCGTATAGCGCGACTTGTAGCTGTTGTTCACCACCCAGCGGAATTCGCCGATGTCGCTGTCCATCCGGTAGTTGAGCGTCAGATTGCCGGAATATTTGGGCGATACGGGCAGCGGATAGCCTGCCAGATTTGTCGCCTCCCTGGAACCGGTGCAGGGGATGACCACGATGCCGCCGAGCTTTGTATCGGAGGGTATGGCCGGGATGGAACAGGCGGTGCCGGGGAAGTCCTTATATTTGGCATCCAGATATTCGAAGCCGCCCGAGATGGTGAAATCCGCCACCGGGGTGAAATCGACCTGCACGTCGATACCCTTGGTCCGCGCCGAACCGACATTCTGCGCGATCGACGCCGCCCCGGCGGGCAGGCCGACATTGGAGCGGACCTGAATGTCGGTATAGTCATAATAGAAGCCGGAAATATTGAGCCGCAGGCGATTGTCGAGCAGTTCCGATTTCAGGCCGATTTCATAAGCGTCGAGAAATTCGGGCTTCACCGGCCTCTGGTTGATTACGTTCGGGTTGTAGTTGCCCGACTTGAAACCGCGGTTGAACGAGGCATAGACACGGGCATGGTCGCTCAGGTCCTGCGTCAGCACGCCGCGGAAAGTGATCTTGTTGAAGGTCATATGATCGGGGATGCCCGCCTGTTCCGGCGTCCTGATCGGGGGCAGTTCGTCATCCGTCACCGAATTGGGGAAACCGGGACGCGCGGTGATAAGCCCGTCAAAACCTTTCTTTTCATGGGTATAGCGTATGCCCGCCGTCAAATGCGTGCTGCTGGTTATGTCATAGGTGCCGTCGGCATAGCCGGAAAGCGAGCGCGTCGTCGGCCAGGTGGTGGAATAGGTGGGGGCCGCATTGCCGGGCAACGGCGCGCAGACGGCGCCGACGCAGGTGGTCGTCAGCGATGTCGTGACTTCGGTGTTGTCATGATAATAATAGGCGCCGACCAGCCAGTTGAACGGGGAATCCTGGGCGTTGGAACTGAACTGGAATTCCTGGCTGAACGTCTTGTAGTTGAAGTCGATGAACACATTTTGCGCGCCCTGCCCCGCGACGGGATTGCCGGGCATGCCGTTCTGCGTCAGGTTCGAAACCTGATGCCCCCATTGATAGCCGGTGAGGCTGAAGAAATCCGCGAAGCCGAACTCATGCTCGATCTTCAGCGAGGTCAGATAGCCCTTATATTTCGCACTGGGATCGGTGCGGTTGGCGATGCGATATTCCCCCTGATAAGGGGTGCCGTCCGTGCCGTAGGAGCCGGGCAGGATGGCGAAGGCCCAGCCCTTGTCATTATCGCTGTAATTATAAAGGCCGCTCAGCGTCACCTTCGTCCCGCCGCCATTATCCCATTGCAGCTTGCCGTAGACGCCGGTTTCCTCCGACTTCTGCACGTCATTGCCGGTGACGGTATTTTTGGACCAGCCATCCGCCTGCTTTTCGTGGAACACCGCGACATTGGCGGCGAAATTATCGCCCAGCGGCACATTGGCGTAAAGTTTCTGGCTGAACGTATCGTAATTGGCATAGCCGACCGAGCCGTCGACCGCCAGTTCCTTGCCGGGCTTCTCGGTGATGATGTTGATGAGGCCGCCGGTGGTGTTACGCCCGTAAAGCGTCCCTTGCGGGCCTTTCAGGACTTCGATGCGCTCTACATTGTTGAACGAGAACAGGACGCCGGTGGAATTGGGCAGGTACAGCCCGTCGATATAGACGCCGACCGACGCCTCGCTGAAGCCGGCGTTGAAGGTGCCGATGCCGCGAATGAAGGGGGTGATGCCGCCGCTGCGGGCCACGGTTATGCCCGGCACGACCGCTTCCAGAGCGCCGGCGTCGTCGATCTTGAGGGCGTCGAGCTTCTCTGCCGACGCGACGTCGATGGTCGCGGAAACCCGCTGCATGCTGGTCGCGCGGCGGGTCGCGGTGACGATGATGTCGCTGACGGATGCCTGTTGCTGGGGCGCCGGCGCGGCGTCCTCCTGCGCATGGGCCAGCGCCGGGTAGAGGGCCGGGCACAAGGAAAATATCGTTGAAGTAATGAAGGCGATTCTACGAGGCCGTTTCATTATCGTCTCCCCAGTCATTATTATGAGATATTTTTGTAAATGCGAAGCGGCGCCATCCGCGCCCTGTCTTCTGAAATGGGTTGGCCCGCACGGGGTTACAAATCATTTGACAATGCAATCTATAATCCTGTGGAAATCGATAATCAATATTTTATCGATTATTTTCGGGAGAAAATTATTATATATTTGATAAATAATGAAAATATATCGATTCTCCTTGAGCGATAGGGTTGGGATTTTGCGGTTCCGCTCCCCCCTCCACAGGGGTAACGAATCATTATCGATGTTATATAAAATTATCGATTATTGACGAAGAGGCGGAAGGATCGTACACATCCCGTCATTCCCCGACCTGTTCCTTCCTCTCCGACAGTTGTGACCGGAAGGAGAATTTTTTGCCGATGGTCCAAAATATATTACTGTATTTACAATATTTTTTTAGGAAGCAGCGGTGGGATGGGGGAGGTTCATATAGTATCGAGAATCACGATCTGCTCGATAAATTTTGAGAGGGGGAGAGCGCAGCCTTTCCCGGAATTGCGCTTCCACCCTGATTAAGGAGATGCAAATGACCGAGGCATTGGTGGATACCACTGCAATACAGCCCTGTTCCCAGTTGAAGATCAGCGAGATCATCCTGAAAACCGGCCAGCTCGATATCATGAAACCTTGGTATGAGAAAATATTGGGGGTCGGCCCCTTCTTCGAACATGCGCCCCCCGCGGACGCCCGGCCGGGGGATTTCGGCGGGCAGACGCGGGCGTCGGACCTGCGCATGTGCTTCTTCCGCCTGTCGCTCGATTATCCCTATGTGCAGACCATCGGCCTGTTCGAGGAACCGGGCACGGCGACCGGGCCGATGCCCAAGGGGATACAGGGGTTGCACCATATGCAGATGTGCGTGGCGAGCCATGAGGCGCTGGCGGACAAATATGACGCGCTGAAGGCGCTCGGCTTGCACCCCCATCGCAGTTCCGACCATGGCCCGATGGTGAGCTTTTATTATCGTGATCCCGATGGCAATAATGTCGAGATCACCGCGCAGAACTTCCCGACGCTGGAGAAAATGGTCGCATTCATGGCGTCGGCGGAATTTGCGGCCAATCCGTCCGGTGCCGAAATCGACGCCGAGGCATGGGTAGCGAAGGTGCGCGCGCGTGCCTGATTGCCGCTGCCCTCTCTTCCGCCGCGCCGGGCGGTTTACCCGTTCGGCGCGGCAGGCTATGCAGCGGGCGATATATTGATGGCAAAGGCTGTTCCCACCGTGTCTGAATCCCGCGTCCGCAAGGAAAGTCCCGAGCGCAAGGCCGATACATGGACCGAACATGCCTATCTGGACCTGCGCGAGGATATATTGTCCGGCGCATTGCAACCCGATGCACGGCTCAAGATCGAGGAACTGAAGGACCGCTACAAGGTGGGCCCGACGCCCTTGCGCGAGGCGCTGTCCCGCCTGAGCAGCGAGGGCCTCGTCCATGCCGAGCAGCTCAAGGGCTATCGCGTCGCTTCGATGAGCCTGAGGGAATTGGAGGAACTGTGCGACCTGCGCAGCATGATCGAGACGGAGGCACTGCGCCGGTCGATTGAAAATGGGGATGATGAGTGGGAGGACGCGATCGTCGCCTCCTTCCACAAGCTCGACCGGCTGGAGCAGAAGCTGGCGAATGGCGAGCAGATCAACCATGATATCTGGGAAGATCGCAATCGCGAATTTCATGACGCGCTGATCTCGGCGGCCGATTCCGCATGGCTGTTGCGCATCCGCAAGCAGCTTTGGGATCATCATGAACGCTATCGGCGTTTCGCCAAGGCGTTGCTGGTCCAATATCCCTCCTCCACCGTCAACGATGAACATCGGACGATGATGGAGAGCGCGCTCGAGCGTGACTATAAGCGCGCGGCGGAGGCGATGCGTGCGCATATCATGTTCACCATCGACCTGCTGCGCGACCATTTCCAGGATCAGTAACGACTGCAAGGCGGACATGGCGCGGGATCGCGCTATCGTCGTGCGGGCAGCGAAGGAGAAGCCGATGAAAGCCGCAATCGTCCGGGGAGCGGGCCAGTCCCCCGTCTATGCCGATTTCGAGGAGCCGGTCGCCGGGGCGGGCGAGCATCTCGTCACGGTTCGCGCCGCTGCCCTTGCCCCGCTTGTGCGGGCGCGGGCGTCCGGCGCGCATTACAGCGCCTCGGGCCAGTTTCCCTTTGTCGTGGGCGTGGATGGCGTCGGGGTGCGGGAAGACGGGCAACGGGTCTATTTCCTCCTGCCCCGCCCGCCCCATGGGGCGATGGCGGAACGGACCGTCGTGGCGGCCACGCATTGCATCGCCGTGCCGGAGGATCTGGATGATGCGACCGCCGCCGCCATCGCCAATCCGGGCATGTCCTCCTGGGCGGCTTTTGTCGAACGTGCGCATCTGAAGGCGGGAGAGACGGTCCTTATCAACGGAGCGACGGGCGCTTCGGGACGATTGGCGGTGCGCATCGCCCGCCATATGGGCGCGGCGCGGGTGATCGCGACGGGGCGCAATGTCGACCTATTGTCGTCGCTGGGGGCGGATGAAATCATCGCCCTCAATGAGGAGGGCGACATACTGGAACAGCGGTTCCAGGCCGTTTTCGCGGCGGGGGTCGATGTCGTGGTCGATTATCTCTGGGGCATGAGCGCGGAGCGGATGCTGGCCGCCGCCGCCAAGGTCGGCCGGGAAGGCGTGCCGCTGCGCTTCGTGCAAGTGGGCAATAGTAGCGGCGCGACCATCAACCTGCCGGGTGCGGTGCTGCGCTCCTCCGCGATAGAAATGACGGGCAGCGGGATCGGCAGCGTGACGCTTTCCGGGCTGCTGCGCGCGGTGGAATGCCTGTTCCGGGCGGCGGGAGCGGCCGCGCTTACCCTGCCGATCCGCACGGTCCCGCTGGCCGGGGTCGAGCAGGCCTGGGCCGACGGCGACAGCCGCAGGACCGTTTTCATCCCCTGATGGGCCGGGCGCCCTGTCCGGCAGGAAGGCGTGCGGGTGCGGGCCTTCGCGCCGGTGGCTCCTCTGTTTCCACTTCCCTCGCCCGACGCAGCTTCGAATATTCATTTGCCAATACAAATGAATATTCCTATGAGAGGAAGGAGAAACAGAAAATCCCTCTCTGTCGGACGAAAAGCGGCGGCGCGATGCTCCGCCTCGGGCCACCTTGAGAGGATCGGGCAAGATCGGCCGGAAGAGGCAGAGAGGAAAGCGAATGGCAGAAACATGTCCCAATATCCTCGTGATCGGTGCGGCGGGCCGCTATACCGGGCTGGCCTTGCCCTTGTTGGGTGACCGGGGCGCCAATGTGCGCGGTCTGGTGCGCAGCATCGAAAAGGGGGAGAAGATACTGGCGCGCGGGGCGTCCGAATATTCTGTCGGCGATCTGCGCAATGAAGCCAGCCTTGCGATCGCGCTGCGCGATATCGATGCGGTCTATTATATCGCGCCGGTTTATCCCGGCGATGAATCGCAGCGTGTGGGCAAGGCGCTGGTCGACCTCGCCCGTGACGCCGGGGTGAAGAAATTCGTCTTTTCCTCTGTGCTCAATCCGATGCTGACCGCGCTCGACAACCATATACAGAAGGTGCCGGTCGAAGAGGCGATCATCAATTCGGGCATGGATTTCACCATTTTGCGCCCCTGCCATCTCTACCAGAATATGGTCGGAAAATGGCCCCTGATCGTCGAGAAAGGCGTCTTTGCCGAACCCTATTCGGCGAGCAGGCGGCTTTCCCATGTCGATTACCGGGATGTGGCGGAAGCTGCGGTCATCGGATTGCTGGATGATCGGCTCCGCAACGGCTGCTTCGACCTGTGCGCTGATGGGGGCGTGGATCGTCACGAAATCGCCGCCATCATGAGCAAGGTGCTGGGAAAGCCGGTCCGGGCGGAAACGGCGGACGTGGGGGCGTGGCTGGCCGGCCTGCCCCTGCCGGACGATGGTTATACGAGGGATGCCCTTGCCCGCATGTATGCCTATTATGACCAGCATGGGCTGGTCGGCAATCCGCTGGTGCTGAAGGCGATATTAGGGCGGGAGCCGCGCTCGCTGGAACAATTTTTCGGTGATCTGCTCGCCGGGCGTCCCGTCACGGCATATCCCTGATTATTGGGAGGGAGCCTGACTGGAACGGGCGAGCGCGCGCCTCCTTCCTGCCGTCAGGACGCCCGCTCCTGCGCGTGGAGCAGACGGCGGGCGTCGCGCAGCGGCGGCTCGCCGAACATGCGGGCATATTCCCGGCTGAACTGCGACAGGCTTTCATAGCCGACAGCATAGCCCACGCGGGTGGCATCCTCCCGCGCGAGCAGCCGTCGCCGGGCCTGCTGGAGGCGCAGGCTTTTCTGATATTGCAGCGGGCTGTTGCCCGTTGCGATCTTGAAGTGGCGATGGAGGGACGCGATGCTCATTCCGGCCATTTCCGCAAGATGCTCGATCCTCAGGGGCTGGTCATAATGGCGACGTATCCAGCCGATGGTCCGCCGGATGCGCGAGAGCCGGCTGTCATCCCGCGCGAGCTGGCGCAGCGCCATGCCATGGGGTTCCCGCAATAGCCGATACAGAATCTCCCGTTCGCATAGCGGGGCCAGCGCGGGGACGTCCTCCGGCTCGTCGAGCAGGCGGAGCAGGCGATGCCACGGGTCGAGCATCGCGGTGGTAAGCGGCGCGACGCCATAGCCGGGCGCTGGTCTCTCCGCCGGGGGCGGCAGGTCGGGCAGCAGGGTGGCCAGCTGTCCGGGATCGAACATCAGGCTTACCGATATATAGGGAGCCTGCGCGCTGGCCTCCATCACGAAGCCCTGTCCGGGCAGGTCGACCGCCGTTATGAAATAGGATGCCGGATCATAGCGGATGACCTCATTGCCGATCATCAGCTTCTTCGCGCCCTGCAACACCAGCGACACCATCGGCGTATAGACGGCCGTGTCGGGCGTGGTCTGCCGCGTACGCACGCGGATACGCACCTGTGGCAGGATGGTGGCGTAGGTTTCGACGTGCCGCGTCGCCTGCGCGATCATTGCGTCAAGAAGTGCCTGCATGGCGCCATGCTATGTGAGATAGCATTGGATTGCAATTGCATTTCATGTCAGGTTGAGAGGATCAGGCAAGAATATGCGGCGATCCGGCGCGCCTTCCGGCGCTATTTCGACCCATATGGAGACCTGACAGGAAGAGAGGGTGCAAGGCATGGCTTTTGGCGCGCAAACATCTGCGGACGAAGTTCTTGCGGGCATCGACCTTGGCGGCAGGCGCATAGTGGTTACGGGAGCGTCGTCGGGGCTGGGGCTGGAAACGGCGCGCGCGCTGGCGGCGCACGGCGCGCAGGTGATCGGCGCGGTGCGCGATCTCGACAAGGGGCGGAGCGTCACGAAGGATATCCGGGGCATCGAACTGGTGGAACTGGACCTGGCCTCGCTTGCGAGCGTGCGTGCCTGCGCCGGGGCGCTGGTGGCGCGGGGCAGGCCGCTTGACCTCATCATCGCCAATGCCGGGGTGATGGCCACCCCGTTCGGACGCACCGCCGACGGTTTCGAGATGCAGTTCGGCACCAATCATCTGGGCCATTTCACACTGGTCAACCATCTGCTGCCGTTGCTGCGCGCGGGCAGCCGGGTCGTGTCGCTGACGTCGGGTGGACACAGGGCGGGCGATGTCGATCTCGACGATCCCGGCTTCGAGCGCCCGCCTTATAATGAGTGGCTTGCTTATGGCCGTTCCAAGACCGCCAATGTGCTCTTCGCGGTCGAGTTCGACCGCCGTCATCGCGACGCGGGTATTCGCGCGGCGGCGGTGCATCCGGGCACCATCGACACGGACCTGACGCGCCATATGTCGCCGGAGGCCAGGGAAGCGCAGATCGCCGCCATCAACGCCAATCGCGCCGCCGGAACGCCGGAGTTCCGTTACAAGACGGCTGGGCAGGGCGCAGCGACGCCGGTCTGGGCCGGAATCGTGGCGTCCGCCGCCGGGATAGGCGGGCGCTATTGCGAGAATTGCCATGTTGCGGAGGTGGACGACACCCCCGGATCGCGCGCGGGGGTGCGTTCCTATGCGCTCGACCCGGAACGGGCAAAGGCGGTCTGGGCGCTCAGCGAGCGCATGGTCGGCGAGCAGTTCTGAACATATCGGCCGCGCCGGCAGGCGTTGGGCGCGGGTTTCACCTGAGCAGGATTTCCCTGTTTTGAAAGCGAGAATATCATGAACGAAAAGACGGCACGCACGGTTCTGATCACCGGGGGCAACAAGGGCATCGGCTATGAAATGGCGCGCCAGCTGGGCGAGGCGGGCCTGCGCATCTGGATTGGCGCGCGCAGCGTGGAGGCAGGCGAGAGTGCGGCGACAACGCTGCGGGAAAAGGATGTGGATGCCCGCGCGGTGCATATCGATCTGCTCGACGCGGCGTCGATCACGGCCGCCGCGGCAAGGATCGAGGCGGAGGATGGCCGTCTCGACATTCTCATCAACAATGCCGGGATCAACGATCCGCGCGATGGCCTGCCCGGCAAGGCGGAGATCGACGCGGTACGCCGGATTTTCGACACCAATTTCTTCGGTACGCTGGCGGTGACGCAGGCGATGATCCCGCTGCTCCGCAAATCCTCCTCGGCGCGGGTCATCAACCAGTCGAGCGATCTCGGTTCGCTGACCCAACAGGGCAATGCCGACTGGAAGTTCGCCTTTGTGAAGTCGCTCGGCTATTCGGCATCGAAGGCCGCGCTCAACATGCTGACGGTGCATCTCGCGGTGGAGCTGAAGGATGCAGGCATCGCGGTGAATTCCGCTAATCCGGGCGCGACGGCGACCGATCTCAATGGCCATCGCGGACATCAGACGGTGGATCAGGGCGCTGCCGCCGCCGTTCGTCTCGCGCTGGACGGCGCGGCCGTCACCGGTGGCTTTTTCGGCGCCGACAGGGTTGAGCCCTGGTGAAGCCGCCCGGCATCTTCCTGATTTGAACGAGGTGACAATGACAGCGACCATTGACGATTTCGTCCTGCACGATCCCAGGGTGCAGGCGGATCCTTATCCTTTCTATCCTTTGCTGCGGGAACAGGCGCCGGTCCTGGAAACGGAATTTTCGGGGCAGCCCTGTTGGGTGCTCAGCCGCCGCAAGGATATCTCGGCGGTGCTGATGGACCCCGGAACCTATTCGAGCAAGACGGCCCCGGTTTCCAATATCCTCTTCGCGGATTCGCCCGAGCATGAGCGGTTGCGCGGGATGATCGCCGACCGGTTCACCCGCGCGGCCGTGGCGCCCATGGCCGAAACGGTCAGGGAAAAGGCGGTGGCCTTGTTCGGGCGTTGCGTGGAGGCGGGGCATTTCGATGGCATCGATGATTTCGCCAGTCCGCTCACCATCTATATGATGGGCCGGCTATTGGGCATTTCGGTGGATCGGGTGAAGGATATTCGCGGCCTTACCCATTTGCTCGCCGATTATATCATGGCCATCCGCCTTGGCAGGACGCCGAGCGCCAAGGCCCAGAGCGCCAATGACGATATCGAGGCGCTGTTTCTCGGGCTGGTCGCGACGAACGATTATACGCCGGGCGGCGTCTTTTCGATATTGGCGGATCGCTACCGTGGGGGCGATCTCATGGCGGATGAACTGGTGCGCTTCGTGACCCTGCTGTTTTCGGCTGGGCATACGACGACGACCAATCTTATCGGCAACAGCCTTTATATGCTGACGCAGCGCCCGCAGGATCTGGCGCGGATGGGCGAGGATGCCGCCTTTATCGAGCCGTTTATCGAGGAGGTGCTGCGGGTCCGTCCGTCCTTCCATCGCATTTTGCGCGTTACCACGCGTGAGGTCGAACTGCATGGCGTGACCATTCCGGAGGGGGCGATCGTGCGCCTGCTGCTCGCTTCGGCCAATCGCGACCCGGAGTTTTTCTCCGACGCGGAAACGTTGGATCCCGATCGCAAGGGACGTATGCATTCGGCCTTCGGGCAGGGTATCCATTCCTGCCTCGGCAGCTGGCTTGCCCGCCTTGAAGGCCGCATCGCGCTGGAGACGCTGAGCCGGATGGCGAAGGGCATCGCGCTTGATGGCGGGAAGAGGCCCACCCCCTTGACCGGCGGGACGTTCAACGAGTTCGGCTTTGAGCATCTGCCGCTGAAGATCGTGGCGACCTGAAAGGCCGCGCAGGAAAAAGGGCGCCCCTGCCGGATGGCGGGGCGCCCTTTTTCATAGGGAGGCGATGAAGTCCGGGACGTCAGGCGGCCAGGTCGAGCGGGATGCAGCGGCTATAGGCGCCATTGCTGTAGAGCAGAGGCGATACCTCATCGATCATCCGGACGGATTCGACCGCGCCGATGAAAATGGAGTGGGAGCCATGGTCCACAGCCCCGTGCCGCGTGCAGAAAATGCTCGCCTGCGCATCCGCCAGATAGGGCAGGCCGTCCTTGTCTTCCTTCCATGCCCCATGCAGAAAGCGTTCTTCGGAGGGCAGCTTGCCGGAGAAGGCGTTGGAAAGATCGGCCTGTTCGCTGCGCAGCAGGTTGACGCAGAAGCGATTGCTCTCCCCCAGCAGGCTGTGCAACGAACTGGATCGGTTGACGCAGACGAGCAGGGAGGGAGGGTCCATCGACAGCGAGGTGACCGCCGTGGCGGTAATGCCATGGCGCTGGCCGGGGCTGCCGGCGGTGATGATGGTGACGGTGGCGGCCAGTCGGCGCATGGCATCGCGGAAGGAGGCTTCAGATTGAAAGTGCATGATCGATATCCTCATCCTATACCCGTTCTGATGGAGTATTTTTAATTTGTAATTACAAATGAGTCAAGGGCAAGGTTCCCTGCGCCCTTTCAATCTTTTCAGTTAAATGGTGAGCGCATGTATGCTTTGAACGAATCTCTGGCCTTTCTACTCAATCGCACGGGCGTGGCGATGGGCAACGCCTTTACGCAGGAGTTGAAGGAGCGTGGGATGACCCTGCCGATGTGGCGCGTGCTGGCCGCGCTCTGGGGGGCGGGCGAACAAACGCTGACCGGTCTGGCCGAGGTTACCAGCGTGGAGATTTCCACCCTGTCGCGCCAGGTCGCCGCGCTGGCAGACAAGGAACTGGTGTCGCGGCAGCAATCGGGGATCAACTGGCGCTATATCAATATCGGCCTGACGCCTGCCGGGCGAAAGCTGGTGGAGGAACTGCTTCCGGCGGTGGAACGGCATGAGCAGGCGGCGCTGGAAGGGATCAGCCCCGCTGATATCCGCAGGCTCAAGTCGCTGCTCAACCAGATTTACGGCAACCTCATGTCGTTCGACAAGGCGATCCTGACTGCGCCGAAGAGGAAGAAATGATGGGTGATGCCAAATCATAACATCTCCTCCGCCAGCTTCCCGCCGTCCCGCCGGATGCCCGGCGTTCGCAGGGAACGCCGGGCCGGGGGAAACGGCAAGATCAGGATCAGACAAGGGCGGTGACGCCGCCTTCTATGCCGACCAGCGCGCGGCCATAGACTTCCGCGCTGATCGTCGGAGAGATCACCGCATGACGTCCCGCCGTTTCCAGATCGCGCCATATGCGCTGCAACGGACTGACGGCGGCGAAGGTGCCCGCGCCATGAATGGAGATGAGCTGATCGACCGCTTCGCGCGCGAAGGTGATCGCGCAGCCCACGTCCATCCTGATGCGCGCGCGTTCGAGATAATCGAGATTGCGGCCTTCGCGCGCGGCGCGATCGACCACATCGGCGGCGCGATAGGAGAAGAGGTGGGCCGCATCCATCTTGCTGGCGGCGTCGGCCAGCCCAAGCTGGAAGCTGGGGGAATCGGCCTGCCGGTCATAGAAGGAATAGGAAATTCCGCGCTGGGTCGCCTTGCTCCTCACATAATCGAATGCCTGCGCGCAGAGGCCTAGCTGCGGTCCCATCAGCGCAAGTGCCGCGACCGGGATGAAGGAGGATCGCTCCAGCGTGCCGCCGGAGGCTTGCGAAGCCGCGCTTCCCTCGATCAGGCTGGGCACGCTGACGATGCGGCGATTGGGGATGAAGATGTCCTGGGCGATCATGGTGTTGCTGCCCGTGCCCTTCATGCCGACGACGAACCATGTGTCCTCGATCGCCATTTCGGTCATCGGCACCAGTGCAAAGCCCTGATCCACCTCAACATTGTTGCTGTCGATGATCGGTACGCCCACCAGCGCCCAGTCGGCATGAAGGCAACCGCTCGCCCATGCCCATTTCCCCGATACGATGAGGCCGCCTTCCGTCCAGCGGCTGGTCGCCGAGGGGGCAAACACGCCCGCGATCCGGGCATCGGGATTGTCGCCCCATATGTCGTTCTGCAATTCGCTGCCGCCCATGGACACGAACCAGGCGCATACGTTGAGCAAAGTCGTCACCCATGCGGTGGAGCCGCAGCCGCGCGCCAGTTCCCGGCTGACGTCGAGCATCGTGCGCATGTCGGTTTCCAGACCGCCCTGGCTGCGCGGGGTGGTGATCTTGAGGAGGCCCGCCTCGCGAATCTTTTCGATATTGGCGTCGACCACGCGGCGATTGGTTTCGGTCGTCTCGGCATTGGCGGCCAGCAGCGGCACCAGTCCGGCGGCCCGGCGCACCAGTTCGAGGCGCAATTCCTCGCCGCGCAGATCGGCGATGTCGCTCACGTCCACGCGGCCGGACTGCACGACCGGGCGCAGCAATCTGGCGGTGTCGGGCAGGCTGGCCGCCGTACGGGAATCGCCCTTGCGCGCATAGGGCAGCTCGGTGACGGATTTGGAGGTCATGTTCATGTTCGATCCTCTCTCAATGATATGAAATATGGTTTTTATGTCGGTTATGATCAGCGGTCGGGGGAGTAGCGGTTCATTCGCGCGCCGATGCGGTCTCGCCAGTTGGCGTAGACCTCGAAGCCTTCCTGCTCACGGCTCAGCCTTTCGGTCTCGCGGATGATCTCTTCATCGGACTGGCTGAGGTCGAGCGGAATGAGGAAGGGTTGCGGGAAGTACCAGTCGGTATCGACGAAAAATTCGAGATTATTGCCATCCGGATCATGGCAATAGATGCTCCACGCGATGCCATGATTGCCGACCATGATGTTCTGCACATTCTCGCTGACCAATATGTCATGCAATTCCCGAAGGGCCTGAAGCGAGCTGGCGCGGAACGATATCTGGTTGATAAGGCTGCCGAACTGGGGGTGATAGGGGTTGGGCGGCAGATTGTCGGGGCGGCCCGAGACCAGCACGATCTGGTGATGGTCGACAGGATCGCGCGACAGAAAGACGAGATCCATGCCCAACACCTCGCCACGGTCGGTCACGGTGAAGCCGAGTACGCGGGTGTAGAAATCCTCCATCCGGTCCAGATCGCTGACGGCAAAGCCCATATGGCTGAACATGATGTTGGGCGCGTAAGCCGGCGGCTTGATCGCATTCATCGCATCTTCTCCAAATTTTATTTTCGTCGGGGAGGGTGATCGGTCGGATTCACCTGTTCCCGACTCCCTGTATCAAAAATGACATTAATGTACATTATTGTGCAAGATATTTTTTGCAAACGACAAAATTTTGCGGCGAATGGAGGGGGTTTTTCCTGAAAAATCCGGATATATTGCAAATAATCGGCAGATTCCTCGATCCATGTTGACGGCAATGTCAATATGACATAATTGTCATCCTCATTGCGATGGAGTGACGCGCCAAAGGCTCGCCTCCATTCCCGCACAGGGTCGTCCAGAACAAAAAGAGACGAACGCCCCAGAAAAAGGGGCGGCAGGATTAGGATGGGAGAGGAATCCGTTTATGAGACACGTCATCATGTCATCCATCGCGTGCGGCGCGATGGCCATGTCGTTGTTCGCCGCCGGTCAGGCAATGGCCCAGGAAGGGCAGGCCGGGAGCGGCCAGCTTCAGGACATCGTTGTTACCGCCCAGAAGCGCGCGGAATCGGCACAGAATATCCCGGTCGCGGTGGCCGCCGTCAGCGGCGATACGCTGGCACAGGCGGGGGTCAAGGATCTGGTGCAGGCCGCAACGCTGGTTCCCGGCGTGGTCTTTTCCCGCGCGCCTGACGATGGCCTCGCGCTGACCTTCCGCGGCCTTGGCACGGTCGCCCGGTCACAGGCGTTCGAACTGTCGGAGGCCCTGTTCGTCGATGGCGTGTTCATGGGCAAGGGGCGCATGTATACGACATCCTTCTTCGACGTCGATCGCATGGAATTCATCAAGGGCACGCAATCGACCCTGCTCGGCAAGAATGCCAGCCTGGGCGCGATCAGCGTCGTCACGCGGCAGCCGGGCGACAGCTTCTCGCTGGATGCGCGCGCGGGTTATGAGGTGGAGCGCGGCGGCTATACGCTGGATGCGGCGACCACCGTGCCGGTCAGCGAAAAGGCCTCGCTGCGGCTGGCGGCGCATTATAACGATCTTCAGGGCTGGGTCCGCAATGTCGCCACCGGCAATTGGGGGGCGGCAGCAGAAGGACCTCGGCCTGCGGGCGACCCTGCGCGCCGACCTCACCGAGGCGCTGACGGTCACCGCCTCCTATCAATATGCGGACAACCGGCAGATCGGTGCTTCCTATCAGCTGGTCATCGACGATGACGCGCTGCGGGCGGCCTTTCCGACAGAGATTTTCGGCGATGCCGATTTCGATCGCAAGACGTCCCAGCTCACCAGCCAGACCGATAATGGCGATACCTTTCACGGCAATAAATCACATATCGCCAGCCTGAAGGCGGAAGTCGATCTGGGCGGGCCGACGCTGGTGTCGCAGACCGCCTATCTGCGCTACAAGACGCATTATGTGGACGATTTCGATTTTTCGCCCACCGATAATGTGAACTTCCTGCGCGACGAGAAATATCGCCAGTTCACGCAGGAACTGCGCATCCAGTCCCCGAGCGGCGATGCGCTGTCCTATATGGCGGGCGTTTATTTCCTGTCGAGCCGCTGGCATTCGATCGAGGATCAGCAATGGGCCTCCCCCGGTATTCCGCCGGAGATCGACGGTGTGTGGCAGCTGTTCAACGGCGGTTACACCAATGATTTCCTGCAAAAATCGAAAACCTGGTCGGCCTTTGCATCCGGGGCCTATACGCTGGCCCCCGGCCTGAAGCTGGCGGGCGGCATACGCTGGACGCGAGAGACCAAGGATATCGTGTCCGGCCGCGCGCCCGATGCCGGTGATCCATTGACCTTGTGGAACACCATCGCCAACCCGCCCTTCGATCCGACGTCGCTCAGCCACAAGGCCAGTTTCCTGGATGGCAATATCAGCCTGCAATATAATCTGACCGACGACATCATGGCCTTTGTCGCTTATGGCCATGGCAGCAAGTCGGGCGGCTATGTGGAAACCAACACCATTGCCGTGCCTCCTTCCATGCTCGTGGATGGCAAGGTGCCCGCCGCTCTGGTGGCGGCAGGCTCGCTGATAAAGGATGAATATACCCAGACGGTGGAGGCCGGTTTCAAGACCATGCTGCTCGACCGCCGCCTGCGCCTCAACATCGCCGGTTTCTATACCCATGTGAAGAATTTCCAGGATACCGTGTTTACCGGCGGGTCGCTGGGCTTCCTTACCTTCAACGGTCCGGCCCGCACGCAAGGCGTCGAAATCGAAACGGCTTTCCAGGCGACGCGGGAGCTTAATATCGATGGCGGCTTCACCTATGCCGATGCCAAGGGCGAAATCCAGCCCATCGATCCGGCAACGTCCGCCCCGGCGGTCGATGGCGACGGCAACCCGGTCTATGCCTGGTATCGCCGGTCGCAGGCGCCCAGGATCGTGTTCAACATCGGCGCCCATTATGACAGGGAGATCAGCGACAGGCTCGCGGTCGAGCTGGGGGCATCGGTGCGCCATCGCAGCAGCATGTATAATCAGCGACAGGAATTGTTCCCGTCCAAGGCGCTGACCACGCTTGACCTTTCTGCCGGGATCAAATCGGTGGACGACCGCTGGGCGGTGCAGGTGTCGGCGCGCAACGTCACCAATTCGATGGCGCAGGACTTTGCCAGCCCGTCGGTGGACCCGGTGCCGCAAATCTATGGTGCCTATCTTGCCGGGCCGAATGAAGCGCGCACCATCACGCTGAGCGTCTCGACGAAATTCTGACAGGCGTGCCGGGCGGGGGAGGGGCAGAGGTCTCCTCTTCCGCCCGGATGAGCGGCTCGACATTGGTCGACGGTCGCTACCGGGTCGATCAACAAGACATGTTTCACGTCAGGGGGAAACATCTGGCGGCGTGGGCAAGGCGGAGTGACAAAGACCGGTCGCGCTGGTCGTGTTCGATCAAAACCGAATGCACCCCATGCCCTGCGGCCTTCTTCGGGTTCACCGGGCAGCGCCTTGCCGGCGGCACTGGCGTGTCTCCCCATAGTCGGGTATCGGATCGCGCATGAGTGGTTCCAAAGCATCCAAGCCGCCGGAAAATTATCGCGCCCGCGTCGCCCGCGAGCGGCGGGAGCGGATGCGCGCGCATCTGCTCAATTCGGTGATGATCGTTTGCTCGGGCGAAAATGGCAGCAATTCCGCGGTGATCGAAGATGTCATCCGTCATGCCGATGTCTCGCGCGGGACATTCTACAAATATTTCGATTCCCTCGATCAGGCGATGGGTGAGCTTGCCCGCGAGATGGCCGACGATATGGCGAGCGGCGGGATCATCCATGTCTATGATGTGATCGAGGACCCGCTGACCCGCACGGCGGCGGGCTTTCTGCTGTATCTCACCCGCGCGCTGATAGACCCGCAATGGGGCGCTTTCGTCTGTAGGGTGGGCCTGCTCACCAATTCCCGCGTGCTGGCCCGGAAAATCCTGACGGATGTGGAGGCGGGCGTCGCCTCGGGAGATTATGTCATCCCGTCGCTGACGGTGGCGCTCGACATGGTGATCGGAACCAAGATCGAGGCGATGCAGCGCATTATCGCGGGTGAGGTGGGGCCGGATTATCTGCGCGGCATGACGTCGATGATCCTGCGCGCGCTCGGCCTTGCGCCGGTCAAGGCGGATCATGTGGTCGCCAAGGCCTATGACTGGATGGCGGCGCAGGCGCCGACCCATCTGCACTGGTGGAAGGATATAGAAGCAGCCGGAAACGACATATCCGCCGGATGAGCCGCGCGGCCCCTGCTTTTGATGCTGTTCCTTATGCGACGCCACTTATGCGTCGTTCTTTATCTGCCGCGATTTCTTGACCGGCGATCGCTTCCGATCGCCGGGAAAGCCGTTCAATGCTGCGGGGCGGCGTTGATCAGCTGGAAAAGCTGGTCATATTGGCCTGTCGCTTCGGCCTGTCGCAGCGGCTTCACCGCCTCGACCAGCACTTCCTTCACATCGGGTTGCGTGCGCAGGATCGCCATCACGCTGTCGATGAACTCCTCCAGCGGCATGGTCGGCGGGCTGTTTTCATCCAGCGGCATCAAATTGGTGGCGACCGCCGGGGGGACGATCTCTATGACCTGAATGCCGGTGCCCGCCAGCTGTTGGCGAAGCCCTTCGGTATAGGCATGGATGCCCGCCTTGGTGGCGCAATAGGTCGCAACCATGCTGAGCGGCACGAAGGCCAGCCCTGACGAGACGGTGAAGAGGGTCGCGCGCGGTTGGCGGCGCAAATGCGGCAGCAGCGCCGCGTTCAGGCGCAGCGGCCCGAGCAGGTTGATCGCCACCTGCTGTTCGGCCGGGCCGGGATCGCAAGGATCGGCCAGCAGATTTTCCGGCCGCATGATCCCGGCATTGTTCACCACGACATTGAGGGCGGGGTAGAGCCGCTTCATCTGATCGGCGAAGGCGGTGATGCTGTCCGCGTCGCCCATGTCCACGCTATGCCAGCTCATGCCGGGATGGGCGCTCGCTGCCTCGGCCAGCGCATCGGCGCGTCGACCCGCGATAATCACTTTATTGCCTGCCTCATGAAAGGCTGTGGCGAGGCCATAGCCGATGCCGGAATTGCCCCCGGTGATGAGAATGGTGTTCCCGGTCAGTTCCATCGCTTGTTCCGTTTCTTGCTGTATCGGATCCGCCGCGCCCGGGGGGAAGGCGCTCCGGATCATGCTTCGGTTCAGGCGTCGGCCCCGGCGAAGGCCTCTGGCGCGACCTCATAATTATGGACGAAATCATCGGGCACCTTCGGTCCCCAATTGGCGAGACTGTCCTGCATTTCGTAATTGGTGGGCGTCCACAGGGCGTAATCGTCGATGAAATCCATGTCGGAATAATATTCGAACCATGATCCCCACGGGTCCTGGATATAATGGAAGAAATTGGACCCGATGGTATGGCGGCCCAACCCCCAGTCGCCCCTGCCTGCCTTGTCGAGCAGCGCCATGCCGCCCCGGCCCACCGCGTCGGGGTCGTCGACCTGAAAGCTGGCATGGTGGAACCCGACGCCCGGCGCCTTGGCGAAGGCGATGACATGATGATCGCTGTTGCGCCGGGCGCAGGTGAAGGCGATGATCTCCTGCGCCCGGTCGGCGAGGCCCATGCCAAGGCCCTCGGTCACGAAGCGCACGCTTGCCATTACGTCGGGCGTGAACACCAGCACATGGCCCAGCCTGCGCGGCTGCACCGGCCCATATTGCGCCTGCGGCAGCATTGCGGAGCGGCGGGTGCGGACGATATGGCCCGGCCCGTTGATCTCGAATGGCGTCATCGCCGCCAGTTCGGCCTCTGGCGGCAGGTCGAGCAGGTGGAAGATCATCCCATGCGGGTCGGCGATCCACAGGCCCTCGCCGGAAAATCCCTCCGGCGCGGCGATCACCATCCCCCCTGCCGCCGGGACGGCGGCAGCGATGGCGTCGAGATCGTCGGCACGCAGCGTGATATGATGCAGCCGCTTGCGCGCCGCCCCGCCGATCAGGATGAGGGCGTCGCGCTTGCGACCCACGCAGCGAAAGCGCGCATGCGATCCCTCGACCGCCGCTTCCAGACCGGCGTCGGTATAGAATTGTATCCCGGCCCGCAGATCGGGGACCTCCAATGTCACCGAGATTACTTCCTGTACCGCCATGGTGTCGCTCTCCTGAAGCGTCAATTTCCCGGTTCGCCGGAACCGGCTGTTTGAAGGCGCGCGCGCCTGCCCATTCCCGGCCCACCCGCGATCGGGAGGGCCGGGCACGGATCAGGCGACCTTGTTTTCTATCGCGCCGATGCCGTCGATCTCGCAGCGGACCACATCGCCGCTCTGGAGGAAGACCTGCGGGTCCATGCCCACCCCGACGCCCTCGGGCGTGCCGGTGGCGATAAGATCGCCCGGCTCCAGCGTGAAGGCGGTGGAGAGATAGGCGATCTGGCTGGCGATCGGGTGGATCATGTTGGCGGTATTGTTGCTCTGCCGCACCTCGCCATTGACAAGGCAGCGCAGGTCGAGCGCCTGCGGATCGGCAATTTCGTCGGCGGTGACGATCCACGGGCCGATCGGGCCGTGGGTGTCGAAGGACTTGCCCATGGTGAAGGTCTGCGAATGGAACTGCCAGTCGCGCGCCGACACATCATTGGCGACGACATAGCCGAAAATATGGGAAAGCGCGTCGCCCTCGCTCACATTCTTTGCCTTACGGCCGATGACGACGCCCAGTTCCACCTCATAATCGAGCTTTTCGGTGACGCCCGGTTCGATCGCGTCGAACGGCCCGGCAAGGCAGGTCGTCTGCTTGTTGAACCAGATCTGGTGCTGAGAACGGGCGACGCCCAGTTTGTCCGCTTCCTCCAGATGCTTGCCATAGTTCATCCCGATCGCCAGATATTTGCCGGGGCGCTCCACCGGCGCCAGCAGCTCGACATCGGAGAGCTGAATGTCCGGCGTGGCGGAGGCGGCATGGGCGCGGATGCGCGCGAGGGCGTCCGCGCCGCCTTCGATCACATCCCGCATGGTCGCGAAGCCGAGGGCCTCGATCGAAATAATGCCCTGTCCTTCGACCACGCCGAGACCGATGGCATTCCCCCGCTTGAAGCGTGCGAGTTTCATTGCTTGTCCTTCCTTCTTCAAAAGTTCCCGATATCCCGTCCGCCTATTACCCCTGGGCGAGCCACGCATCTTCGCCGGTTCGCAGCGCATCGGCCATTTCCGGCCGGTCGGTGCCCGGCAGGTCATCGGTGACCGCTATGCCCAGATTGGCGAGGTTGGCGGAGGTGAAGCGATAGGAGTCGCGATAGCTGGCGAGTTTTTCTTCATCGAACACCGGTTGCCTGTTGGGGTTGCGGCCGTGAATCTCATCCTTGAGATAGAGGCAGCGCAGCCCCGCGATCAACCAGCGATCGCCTTCCCGCCGGGCGCGCCAGAACAGCCGAACAAAGCCTTCAAAGCTGATTTCCACCCCGTCCATCATCGAAAAGCTGCGCAGGATGCAGGGCGTCTCGGAAATGGCGCGGTCCTTCCGCACATTGACCACCGGGGGTGTCATGATGTGGAAATTGAGCGAGCCGGGGCGCATCGCCTTCTGCGTCATCTCGACAAATTCGGCGCCGCTGCCCCGGAACCAGGAAACCTCGACCACCGACTGCGGGTGATAGCAGGCGGCCATATCCTCCCATTGTTTCGAATCACGGGCGAGTCGTTCCCGCAGGATGAGGTCTGCAACATCGATACGATCGAACCGTGCCTGATCGGCCATGGTCATTCCTTTCACCAGATAAGCGGCGGGGTCAGCGCCCGGGCATGGTCAGGACGGGCTTGATGACCGTTCCCGCCAGCGAGGCGGCGCTGGCCGTGTTGATATCTTCAAAGGCGAAGGTGGTGACGATCCGTTCGATCGGCAGGCGTCCCCGCCGATACAGGTCGATCAGCCGGGGAATGACCACCCGTGGATTGGCGTCGCCCTGATTGGTGCCGACGATGCGCAGGCCGCGCGCGACGAGATCGACCACATCGAAGCTCGCCCGCTCGCCATGCCCCGGCACGCCCACGATGACGCAGGTGCCCGCCGATCCCAGCGCCGCGATCGCCCCTTCCAGCGCGCCGACATTGCCGCTCGTCTCGATAACGCCGTCGAGGCCCGCGCCGCCGGTCAGCCGCGCAATCTCGCCCGCGACATCCTGTTGGCCCGCATCGATGACATCCGTCGCGCCCAGTTCCCGCGCCAGCGCCAGCCGGCCGGGATGCATGTCGACGGCGATGATCTGCGACGCGCCGGTGAGGGAGAGGCCCATCAGCGCCGACATGCCGACCGCACCCGCCCCGAAGATCGCCACTCTCGCGCCCGGAGCCGGCTTCAGCACATCCGTCACCGCGCAAACGCCCGTCTGCACGCCGCAGCCCAAGGGCGCTAGAATGGCGGCGGGCAGGTCGTCCGGCACCGGGATCACCGCGCGCGCCGCTGTCGCGACATAGGAGGAGAAGGAGGACTGGCCAAAGAAATGGCTATGCACCGCATGGCCATGCGCGCACAGGCTGCTCGATCCGTCGCCCCGCCCGCCGCCGACAAGGTTGAGCACCGGCCATTGCGTGCAATAGCCCGGCGTGGCGTTGAGGCAGGCCGGGCACTGGCCGCAGGAGGTGAAGGAGATCACCACCCGCTGGCCGACGGCTAGGTCGGTCACGCCCGCGCCGGTCTCCACGATGCGGCCCACGCCCTCATGGCCGAGCACGCCGGGCAGCGGGAAGGGGATATGGCCTGCCTGCGCCGACAGATCGGCATGGCACATGCCGCATGCCTCCAGCTCGACGATCACCTCGTCGGGCCGGGGCGGGGAGAGCCGGAGCTGTTGCAGTTCGAACGGCGCGCCGGGGGCAGGGACGACGGCGGCTTGCGTGGTCCGCATTTCCTGGGTTTCAGTGGGCATGGGGAACGAAATCCTGTGTGATCTGCTTATATTCGAGGAATTCCTCGACCGAGGCGAGGCCGCCCAGACGGCCCGCGCCGCTGGCCTTGAACCCGCCCTCTTCGAATTCGACGGCAAGATTGGCCCAGCTGTTGATCGAGATCAGCCCGGCATGGAGCTGGCGCGCGACGCGGATCGGGCGATCGATATCGCGGCTCCACACGCAGGCGCTGAGGCCGTAATCGCTGTCATTGGCCATGGCGATCGCCTCTTCCTCGCTGTCGAAGATCTGGAGCGTCTGGACCGGGCCGAAGGTTTCGTCGCGGGCGATAGCGAGCGTGCCGCTGTCGATTTCCAGCAGGGCGGGGCGGTAGAAGGCGCCCTGCGAAAGCGCCGGGTCCTGCGGAATGCCGCCGCGCACGATCGGCCTTGCGCCTGCCGCAATGGCCGCTTCCACCAATGCATCGACGCGCGCGACCGCCGCCTTGTCGATCAGCGGCCCCATCTGGCTCGCCGGGTCGGACGCCGGGCCGGGCAGCACCGCCTCGAACCGCGCGGCAAGGGCGGCCTTGAGGTCGTCCGCGAGGCTGCGGTGCACCAGAATGCGGCTCCCCGTCATGCAGAATTGCCCGGCAAAGACGGTGCAGGATTTTTCGAGCACCGGAAGGACGGCGGCCAGATCGGCATCCTCGAAGATGAGATGCGGCGTCTTTCCGCCCAGTTCCAGGCCGACCCGCTTAAAATGAGGGGCGGCGGCTGTGGCGATGGCGCGGCCGGTGGCGGTGCTGCCGGTAAAGCTGATCGCGGGTACATGGGGCGAATCGACGAGCAGCCGGGCGCCCGCCGCGCCGGATTCGATAACGATATTGACGATGCCTCGGGGAAAATCGGCGACCGAGGCGATGATCTGCCCGATCAGCGCAGCCGTTTGCGCGGCCTGATGCGGCATCTTGACGACGGCGCTGCAACCAGCCGCCAGAGCGGGGGCGAGCGCGCGGATGCACAGATAGGCCGGGGAATTCCACGGAATGATGAGGCCTGCCACGCCGACAGGTTCGCGGATCGACATCGATTGCTGGCCCGGCCGGGTTTCCATCACGCGGCCAAAGCCGTGCATGGCAAGGCCGGAGGCAAAACGCAGCGCGCGCGGGATGAGCGAGGCCTCGAAGGTAGCCTCGCCCCGCACCTTGCCGTTTTCCCGGCATAGCGTGTCGATTACCTCGCCCAGCCGGGCCTCATAGGCGTCGGCCAGATGTGCCAGCGCCGTTGCCCGCAAGAAGCCGTCATTGCGCCATGTCCCGCTGGCAAAGGCCTCTCGCGCGGCGGCAATGGCCTGTTCCATCACGGCGGCGGAGCCATCGTGGAAATGCCCGATCACTTCCCCGGTCGCCGGGTTGAAGCTTTCCCGTACCTCGCCGGCTTTTACCCAGTCGCCGCCTATCCAGTGTCCCACTTCAGGCAAAACCGTCATCCTGTGTCCTCTCTGGCTACCGCCGGGTCGTTCCCGGCTGGTGGTTTGTCACTTATCTAGTCCAGCGCCGGATCGTCCGGCAAATGATAATTTGCAGATACAAATTATTATTCAATGCCCTGCGGAATGGGGCGTCACAGCGCCTCTTCAAGGGGCGCGCAGCGACTATAGGCGCCATTGCCGTAAAGAAGCGGGCAAATATCGTCGCTTACCAGGGTCTTGTTCACCATGCCGATGAAGATCGAATGCGACCCATGCGGAATGACATCCTGTTTCCGGCAGAAAATGCTGGCCTGCGCGTCGGTGATATAGGGCAGGCCATGCTCATTTTCCGCCCAGTTCCCATGCTGGAACCGCTCTTCGGAGCCGAGCTTGCCGGCAAAGACGTGGGAAAGGTCGACCTGTTCGATACGCAGCAGATTGACGCAGAAATGATCCGCTTCCGCCAGCAGGTCATGCAGCGAGCCGGAACGGTTGACGCAGACGAGCAGCGAGGGCGGGTCCATCGACAGGGAGGATACAGCCGTGGCGGTGATGCCGTGCCGCCGTCCCTGTCCGCTGGTGGTGGAAATGATCGTGACCGTACTGGCGAGCCTGCGCATCGCATCGCGAAAAGAGGCTTCCTGTTGATAAATCATCTCGTATAATCCTCATCCCTTGCCCTTTATTATTTGTATATACAAATCATGTCAATTCATTCCTGTGCCTTCCCTCGCCAATGCGGCCTCGCCAATCCGGAATTTCCCGACCCGGCCTTTTTTGAAAGAAGCTGATCCATGTATGCGTTGAATGAGTCGCTGGCCTTTCTTCTCAACCGCACGGGTGTCGTCGTGGCGAGCGCCTTCACCCTGGAACTGAAGGAACGGGGCCTCAGCCTGTCGATGTGGCGCGTTCTTGCGGCCCTGTGGGGTGCGGGCGGCCAGACGCTGAGCGGGCTTGCCGAGGTGGCGAGCATAGAGGTTTCGACACTCTCCCGACAGGTGGGCAGTCTGGTTGAAAAGGGGCTTGTCCATCGCGAGCAGTCCGGCCTTCACTGGCGGTCGGTGAATATCGGCCTGACCGCTGCGGGGCGCGATCTGGTCGAGCAGCTTGTTCCCGCAGTCGCCCGGCATGAGGCCGCCGCGCTCGACGATGTGAGTGTGGCGGATGCGCGCAGACTCAAGCTTTTGCTCGACAAAATCTATGCGAACCTCATCGCGCTTGATCAGGCGCATCTGACGGAAAAGCCGGGGCGTCGCAAAGGGCAGATTACGACTTGACTCATTTGCCAATGCAATTGATAATCGTCTCCATCGAAATATGATGGAGAGGACCGGTCGGCATGAGCAATGCAGCAAGGATTGTGAACGACGATCCTGTTCCCGCCATGGTGGCGGCGGCAGAGGAATTTGGCCACCGCGCCCGTGAACTGGCGGGGCGGATCGAGCAGGATCGCCGCGTTCCGCAGGAATTGATCCGGGAATTTCAGGCGGCGGGGCTTTATCGCGTTTTGCAGCCCCGCGCTTATGGCGGCTATGAGGCCGGGTTCGAGGTGTTCGCCGAGATCGTGTCGCGAATTGCGCGGGGGGATGGCTCGGCGGGTTGGGTGTATAGCGTCTGTTCCGTCCATCAGTGGCTGATCGGATTGTTCCCGGCAGAGGCGCAGGCCGACGTCTGGGGTGACAACAGGGATGCCTTCGCGGCCGGCTCCTACGCGCCCTCCGGCAAGGCGGCTGCGGTCGATGGCGGCTATCGCATGTCGGGCGCATGGAGCTTCGCTTCGGGGTGCGATACCTCGGACTGGCTGTTGCTTGGTTCCATTTTTCCTTCCGACAAGGGGGAGGAGCCGCCCTTTGCGGGTTTCTTCCTCGTGCCCTCGCGCGATTATCGCATCGATCCCGATTCCTGGAATGTCGCGGGTCTTGCCGGCACCGGGAGCCGGACCGTGCATCTCGACAATGTGTTCGTGCCCGCGCATCGGGTGCTGAGCTTCGCCGCTGGCACGTCGGGCAATGCGCCGGGCGTGCTGGTGAACAGCAATCCGCTGTATAGAATACCGTTCATGGCGTGCGTGCCGACCTGCCTCGTTGCCCCGGCGCTGGGCATGGCGGAGGGCGCGATGGAGCTGTATCTGGAAGCCACGGCCAATCGTTCGACGCGCGGCGCGGTGGCGGGCGGCAATAATCGCATGATCGAATTCGCCACCATACAGGCGCGGGTCGCCGAAGCGGCGGCAAGCATCGATGCGGCGCGCACCCTGCTGATGCGCGATATCGGGGAAACGCAGGATATCGCTGCTGCCGGTCAACCGATTTCGCTCGATATCCGTCTGCGCAACCGGCGGACCCATGCCTTTGCCGTCAAGCTGCTGGTGCAGGCGGTGGACGCGCTGTTCTATGGATCGGGCGGTAATGCGCTGGCGCTGGAACGTCCGTTGCAGCGCTTCTGGCGGGATATTCACGCGGCGGGCGTGCACATCAGCACCAACTGGGACGCGGTGTCGACCATGTATGGCCAATATGCGCTCGGGCTGGAACCCAAAGGTCAATATTGACGCTTGAACCGCGCCGCAGGGACGGGGCGCGGACGCCTCCGGGAGGGGCGGCGCGCCCGGTGGCCCCGCCGGGCGGACATTTTTCGATATCAATAATTCGGGTGGCCGATGCCGCCCTCTGGAGGACCCATGCAAGGCAAGATCGCGCTGGAGGAACATTTCTCGCTTCCCGAGACGCTGGACGATTCGAAAGGCTTTTTCCCGGACAGCATCTGGGGCGAGTTGCGCGACAGGCTCCTCGACATTCAGGAGCGGCGATTGCGGGAAATGGATGCCCATGGCATCGAGATGATGATCCTCTCGCTCAACGCCCCTACTATTCAGGCCATTCCCGATGCGGATGCCGCACGGGAACTGGCGCGCCGAGCCAATGACTATCTCGCCAATGAAGTGGCCAAGCGGCCGGATCGCTTCCGGGGCTTTGCGGCGTTGCCGCTGCAAGATCCCGATTATGCGATCGAGGAGATGGAGCGCTGCGTCCGTGATCTGGGATTTGTCGGTGCGCTGGTCAACGGCTTCAGCCAGACCGGAGACGAGGCGACCCTCACTTATTATGACGAGGCCGATTATCGCCCCTTCTGGCGATCGGTCGAGGCGCTGGACGTGCCCTTTTATCTGCATCCGCGCAATCCGCTGATTCCCAATGCGCGGATTTTCCAGGGCCATGAATGGCTGATGGGGCCGACCTGGGCCTTCGGGCAGGAAACGGCGGTCCATGCGTTGCGCCTCACCGGATCGGGCCTGTTCGACGATTGCCCGAAATTGCAGATCATCCTCGGCCATATGGGTGAGGGCCTGCCCTACAGCCTGTGGCGCATCGACAACCGCAATTGCTGGATGGACCTGCCGCCGAGCTACAAGGCGAAAAGGCTGGTTGGCGATTATTTCCGCGAGAATTTTCATCTCACCACCTCGGGCAATTTCCGCACGCCGACATTGATCGATGCGATGGCGGAAATCGGCGCGGACCGGATCATGTTCTCGACCGACTGGCCGTTCGAGAATGTCGATCACGCCGCGAACTGGTTCGATGTGGCGGAGATCAGCGAGGCGGACAAGCGCCGGATCGGGCGCGACAATGCCCGCGCCCTTTTTCGGCTCGATTGAGAAAGAGAGGAAGGGGGCTTGCGTTGCCCTCCATTCGCTCATACGTTTGAATTTGCAAATGGAGGGCAGGTCCACTGCCCTGGAGGAGAGAGGTTATGTCGACTCTGGAAGCCGCTTCGGAGCCGCTGTCCGAAGCCGCAGTGTCGCCGGTAAAGCTGGCGCATATCGTATTGCGCACCGATAAATTCGATGAACTGATCCACTGGTATCAGACGGTGCTCAACGCCGGAATCGCGTTCAATGACGGCGCGTTGGCGTTCCTGTGCTATGATGACGAGCATCACCGGATCGCGGTGGTCAAGGTGCCGGGCGTGCGCCCCCAGCCAGACGGCATCGCCGGGGTGCATCATTTCGCGTTCACCTATGCCAATCTTGGCGATCTGCTCAGCAATTATATGCGGTTGAAGGCAACCGGGATCGAACCGGTCTGGTCGATCAATCATGGCCCGACGACCTCGCTATATTATGAGGACCCGGATCGTAATCAGGTTGAATTGCAGATCGACAATTATGACAGCGTGGAGGAGGCGGGCGAATTTCTCTTCACGTCTGCTTTCGAGACCAACCCGATCGGCGTCGATTTCGATCCCGAGGACCTTTATCGCCGGCACAAGGCCGGGGAAGATGAAACCAGCCTCAAGATGCGTCCGGAAAGCGGGCCGCGCGGCGTGGACACCATCAGGCTGCATTGAGGCGCTGTAGGAGGCCGTCTGCGCCGGGCGCAGGGACGCGGCCTCCCCTGAAATATCAAGGATTGAAGGAGACTGGACAGGATGCTTATCCGATCGGCTTATTGGCTTGGGAAACCGCGGGAAGGGCAGGAGGCCGCGTTTCGCGATCTCATCGCGGGGGAATTGGTTCCGACGATGCGGACTTTTCCCGGTGTCGCCGCCGTGCGGATATTGTGGCCGCAGGATCATGAGGAAGGCGCGCCGCCCCTTTATTGTCAGGTGCTGGTCGAGTTCGCCGATGAGGCGGGCAAGACGGCGATGATGAACAGTGCGGAACGGACCGCGCTGCGCCCTCGCGTGCTGGCGGCGGTGGGGCTGTTCGACGGCGTGATGGCGCATGTGGACTTCGAGGTGGAATGACGGGTGGAGGCCGGTCAATCTGCGCTGGACCTCCTCTTCCATAAGGCGCGATCGCAAAATGGCTGGCGTTGCGATCCGTGGGCCTCGACGCCGGGCCGATGTCGGGCTTCGGCCCGGCCAGGGCGCAGGCGGAAGTTTTTGCCGGCACGACGCTGAAGATCAATTTCAACTGCGGCATTGGCCATGGCGATCCGGAGAAACTGTTCGATCGCTTTCCCCGTTTCGATTTCGATGAGATTGCCAAAATTATCCGGGCGAAGGCGACCACCGCGCCGCCTTGCCCACCCCATGATAAAATGATCGAGAGGATTTGGAATGGCGCAGGATCAAGCCGATTGCACCGCGATCGACGGCCTCATTCAGCGGGAGCGAACCGCGCGGGATGCGGGCATGTGGGCCGAAATGGCGAGCTATTACCACCCCCAGTCCCATGTCGAGGTGTCGTGGTTCTCGGGCAGCGGCGCGGACTTTGCCGAGCGCAGCAGCAAGATCGCGGGCGGCAAGGTCTACACCTTCCACCAGATGAGTCCCGCGGTGGTGACCGTCAACGGTGATCGCGCGGTCGCCGATAGCGGCTGCTGCATCCACGGCCTGACCGAGATCGATGGCGTCGACGTCGATATCGTCAGCTATACCCGGCTGCTCTGGCGTGCGCTGCGCAGCGGGGACGGCTGGCTGATCGCGGGGATGCGGGCCTATTATCTCAGCGATGCGATCCTTCCGGTCAATCCGGGGCAGATCCCGCGGATCGACCAGCAGGTTTTCGCGGCGCTGCGCCGTTCCTATCGGTCGATCGCCTATTCGATGACGCAATCGGGCTTTCCGGTGCGCGATGACCTGCCCGGTATCGACCGGCCCGAAAGTGTCGCGGCGCTCAAGGCGCAGGAGCAGAAATGGCTGGCCGAGGGCTGAGCCTGCCGGACCGTCATTGGACGGCCTTATAAGGAGAGAGGTGATGAGTGATCCTCAACAACTGGCAATGGACCAGCAGGATGCGCCGATGGGCGACGCCACGGAGCTTTTTCGTAACCTGTCGGTCGGCACTCTGGAATGTGTTGCGCTCAGCGATGGCTATGTCGAAGGGCCGCTGAAAATATCGGCGCCGGAAATAGCCGAAGAAGAGCTGAAGGGGTTCCTCGCTTCTCGCGGGATGAGCACCGAGAAGGGGCGGACGACGATCACCTGCCTGCTGGTGCGGGATTACCGGGGAGAGATGGTGCTGGTCGACAGCGGCATCGGGCGGTTGCCTGGCCCCGATGGCAGGCCCATTTCGACGGCCGGCCGCCTGCCGCAGGCGCTGGCGGAGGCCGGTATCGACCCGCGCGAAATCCGGACGATCCTCGTCTCGCACATCCACCCCGATCATGTCGGTGGGCTGTTCGACGATGACGATCAGCCCCTTTTCCCGGAAGCCCGCTATTATGTCAGCCGGGAAGAGGTCGACTTCTGGGGCCAGCCGGAACCGGATCTCAGCGGAACGTTGATGATGTCGAAGATGCAGGCGGAAACCATCTGGGCCGCCCAGCGCTTTCTCGCTCTGGCCAAGGACAGGATCGTGCAGTTCCACGCCGGGGAAGAAGCGATAGCGGGGGTGGAGACGATCCTGCTCGATGGTCATACGCCGGGGCAAGTGGGCTTCCTGTTCGACGCGGGCGCGGACAAGCTGTTCTACACGGCGGATGCGGCGGGCCATCGCTATATCTCGGTGGAGCATCCCGATTGGCGCTTTTCCTTTGATACCGACGCGCCGTTGGCGATCGCCACGCGCAAACGGCTGATCGACCTCGCCATCGAAACGGGCTGGTCGATGTTCACTCCGCATTTCACCTGGCCCGCGCTGGGCAAGATGACGCGGCAGAACGGGGAGGCGGTATGGCGCCCGGCCCGCTGATGCTCCTGTCGCATGGCCCGATTTTCCAGCATGGAGGATAGGATGCCGATCGCTAACGGACAGCGGCGGGACCTGATGAAGGGCGCCCTGTCGGCATCGCTGCTGGCGCTGCTGCCCGAACAGCTTGCCGCCCATATTTCTTCGACGGCCCATATTTCTTCGACGGAAGGAACAGAAACAATGACGTCACCGGCTTTGAAACAGGACGATATTGCGGCGTCCTTCGGCCATTTGCGCGATCCTGCGGGGGTGCTCAACCGGTTCGCGGTCAGCGAGGTGCTGATGCGTGAGAGGCTCGCGCGGGAAAGCCAGGATTTCGAGGAGGCGGATCGATGCTTTCTGCCCGATGCGCGGGTCGAGGTTTCATGGTTCAAGGGTAGCGGGAAGGAATTTGTCGATTCGGGCCGCAAGGCCGCTGCGGCGGGGCCGCGTCCGGCGGTCTATTTCGATTCCATGAGCCCGGCCGTGGTGAAGCTGAACGGGGATCGCGCGATCGCCAATGCTTCCTGCGCGGTGCATAGTTTCCTGCCGCTCAACGGTGTCGAGGCGAGCATGACCAGCTTCACCCGGCTGCTCTGGAGAGTGCGGCTGGTGGAGGGGGAATGGCGCATTGCCGCGCTGCGCGCCGTCTACATCCGGGATATGTTGCAGGCCCGCAACCCTACGCAGACCCTGGAGATCGACGAGGAAAAGCTGAACGGTTTCCGGCCATCCTATCGCAATGTGAGTTATCTTCTCGAAGCGCAGGGCCGTCCGCTGCGCGATGACCTGCCCGGTGTCGACCGGCCGGAAACCGTGGCCGCCTTGCGCGCGGCCGATGAACAATGGTTGCAGCACGGCGTGGGCTGAGGCCCCGTGCGGCATCCGTCGCGCTAATTCATGTGTGACTGCAAATGGAAAAACCTATCGTCCTGATGCAATGGGACAGGCGGCACCGATGACGGGTGGAAGAAAGCGCCGATAACCGCCCTTCCGCCCACTTCTGAATGGTTGTTCGGCCTTCCTTCGCGGGAAGGGGGCACCCCCCTTGCATATCGGCACGACAGAACTGGCGAGGAGGCTGAGGTGACGGAATTCATCGAAAATCGGGCAAGCGAGGCAGGCTCGGCGTCTATAAGGGATGGGGACCCCCGAATGGCATTGCTCCACGCGCCGATGAGCATGGCGCAGCGGCTCGGCGTCGCCATGACCCTGCTGATCACGGCGGCGGACGGTTTCGATATTCTGGCGGCGAGCTTTGCCGCGCCGGGCATCATCGCGGAATGGGGAATTCCCCATGCCACTATCGGCGTCATTCTGGCGATGAACCTCGTCGGATTGGGCGTGGGTGCTCTGTTCATTTCCCCTCTGGCCGACAGGATCGGACGGCGGCTGACCATTTTGCCCTGCCTGCTGGTGGTTTCCTGCGCCATGCTGCTTTCCTGCCTCGCCAGCGGACCGGTGGAACTGGCGGTGCTGCGCCTGGTGACCGGCCTCGGCATTGGCGGCATGGCAGCGCCGACGCTTTCGCTCGCGACCGAATATGCCAATGCGCGCAACCGGTCGCTCAGCGCCGCCGTCATTTCGATCGGCCTGCCGCTGGGTGGAATGGCGGGTGGGGCGACCGCTTCCTGGCTGCTCCAGAGTCATGACTGGCGCGCTGTGTTCCTGGCGGGAGGGCTTTTCTCGCTGGCCATCGCGGCGGCGGCGATGGCGCTGCTGCCCGAATCTCTCGAATATCTGATGAGCCGGAGGGATGAGCGCAGCCTCGCCACGCTCAACCGGGTGTTGCGCCGTTTCGGTCAGCCGGAACTCGCCACCCTGCCGTCCCCCGCCGGCGGAGGGCGGGAAGGAGTGGGCGAAGGATCGCAAAGCGCCGGCAAGGGCGGCGTCCTCGCCATTTTCAGCCGCGATCTGCGGCGCACGACGATATCGATGATGGTCGTCAACTTCACCCAGATGATGACGATCTTCTATTTCATGAGCTGGCTGCCGCAGATGGTCGCGGATATGAAATTCTCCGGCTCCTCGGCTGCGGGCGTGAGCATCTATCAGAATATGCTGGGCATAGCGGGCGCTCTGCTGGTCGGGTTGATCGGGCGGCGACTATCCATCGTGCCGGTGGCGCTGGTGACGATCGGCGGCACGGCCATGGGGATCATCCTCTTCGCGACCTTGCCTGCCAGCCTCGGCTGGCTCAAGGCCGGGGCGGGGTTTGAGGGGCTGATGGCGCTGGGGTCCTCGGCCGCCATTTATGGCGTGATGGCCCACGCCTTTCCTACTGCCAATCGATCCACCGGTATCGGCATTGCCTATGCGTTCGGCCGTCTGGGAAGCATCGCGGCCGCGCTGGTTCCCGGCATGTTGTTTACCGGCGGATGGACGCCGGTGGGCGTCGCGATGGTGATGTCGATCGGATCGCTGATCGCTATTTTCACCTTATTGTGGTGGCGGGTCGGCCATCACCCCCAGCCGCAGGCCGCTCGACCGGTGCCGAGCATGGGGTGAGAAGGCATAGCCGTCGATAAAGTTGCTTAAAAAGCAAATTTGCTGATAAAGAAATTATTGCGTAGTCGGCAAAAATATCATAGTCTTCGAATCATGGAACGAAAGGCGAAAGCACCTCAGTCCCTGCGGGAAAGAAACAAGGCGGCCACGCGGGAGGCCATTGCCGAGGCAGCGATAAAGCTGGCCATGCGGCATGGCGTCGACGCGGTCCGCAATGAGGATATCGCAGAGGCGGCCGGTGTATCGACCCGGACATTCTCCAATTATTTCGCGAATAAATATGAGGCGCTGACATTCCGCCATGTGATGCGCATGCATTATGCGGCGGAGGCATTGCGGCTTCGTCCGGCGGAAGAACCGTTCTGGGATGCTGTACTGGCGGCGCTTACCGCCCCCTGGGCGGAAATGGGTGAAGAGGTGGAAACGCCTTCGGCCGCCGGTGTGGCGGAATTGAAATTGCTGTTCGGCAATCGCACCGTGCAGGGGGAAATCCTGAAGCATGCGACCGATCATGACAATGATTTCGCGCTGGCTGTCGCGGACCGTCTGGGACTGGCGGCGGAAGAGGATTTCTATCCCCGCCTGCTCGCTGCCGCGGCGACCATCGTAACGCAGGTCGCGATAGAGAAATTTCTCTATGCCGATCCGCCGGTGAAGCAGTTGCCGCTGCTTCTGGAGGCGCTGGATTTGTTGAAAAACGGTTTCCCGGTCCCGGCGGCCGGACGTTCCTCCGCGTAACGAAAGGCGGAAGGCCCGGCCGGATATAAGACAAGCGGCCGGTGACATCAGAAAAATTGAGAGGGAAAGGCTATGAAGATGATGGCTGACACGCTGATGGAGCGCGCCCATGGACTGGCGGCCGAAATCAGGGAGCGCGGCGTCGAGGTGGATGCCGCCAGCAAGTTGCCCGATGATATCGTGCGCAAGTTCATCGACCTCGATCTTGTATCGATCCTGACGCCGCGTCTTTATGGCGGCGGCGAACTGGGACTGGAAACGGCCTGCGACATCATTCGCATCATCGCCGCGGCCGATCTGGGTGCGGCCTGGGTGCTGGCATTCTATATCGGCCATAACTGGATTCATTGCCAGTTCCCCGAACAGGCGCAGCGGGAAATCTTTGCCAGCGGGCCATCGCCCTGTTCCGCAGGTGTGCTGGCGCCCACGCTCAAGCTGCGCGCGGTGGAAGGCGGCTACCGTGTCAGCGGACGCAATGGCTGGAATTCCGGCTCGCCCCATGCGGATTGGATCATGGGCACGGGCATAGTGGTGGAGGGCGATGGGTCGAAGGGACCAATCAGCTTCATCGTGCCGGTGGACGAGGTGCAACTGATCGACAATTGGGACGTGCAGGGCATGCGTGCCTCCGGCAGCTGGGATGTGGTCTATGACGACCTGTTCATCCCTGCCCATCGCACGGTCGGCACCGCGGATCTGATGAACGGCGGCACACCCGGTTCCGCTTTGCACGAAAACCCTTTTTATTCGCGTCCGCTGGCACTGGTGACCTTCACCTATTCGCTTGCCCCCTTTGTCGGCGCGCTGCGCGGGACATTGGATGATTATCTTCAGGCAACGCTGGTCCGGGTGGGCACCAATGACGGCAAGGCGGTCAATGAAAAGCCGACCGCCCATATCAGGACGGGGCGGGGCGAAAGCAGCTTCACCACGGCGCGGATATTGTTCGATGACATGATCCGCGTTGCGATCTCACCCGAAGCCGGAACGATGGATATAGGTGGGCGGATCGCGTTCAAGGCGCGCAGCGCGGCGCTGGTCGACCATTGCAAGGAAGCCATCAATGATCTGGTGACCGGGTCGGGCGCCAGCGCCTTCCGTACGGACTCGCGGATGCAGCGGGCGTTCCGCAATGTGAACATGATCGGTGTCCATGCCTTCTTCGATTATGACTCCTCGATGGAAGGCTATGGCCGCCTGTTGCTCGGCCTCGACCCAAAGGTCGCGGTGTAACTAAGGGGTGGGGCGGCGGGGCATGGCCCCGAACAGGCATCGCCGCCCCACGGATATTTTATTTGTGATTGCAAATAATATGAAGAAGCAATCGTTCCGGCAAGGGCGATTGCCGAGGAGGAGAAGGCTGTCTGTCGCAGATGCGACGGGACAGGCGGGAATCCTCGACCATGTGTACGGTTAAGATATTGAATAAATTATAAATAATTCCGTTTCCTCGAAGCCGGAAATTGGCTCGGGAGCGGGGTGTCGCACAGCCCTGATCGGCTTGCGGAGGAGAATGGCATGGAAAGCCGGAGAAACGATCCAGGCGCGGCGATCCATCCGCTGTTCAACCAGAGCCGGAGCAAGATCAGTCTGTACAGGTCGAATGAGAGATCTTGATATCAATACGGATTTTCAAATGAATTATTGAAGATATTGTGAATAAATAATAATTTTATTATACAACAATAAAATATTATTATGAATAATATAATAAAAATATATCAATTATATTATAGATATGATCGTGATCAAGAATATTAAATCGTAATTTTCCAAAAAGATGGAAAATTTTTTATTCTTCAAACCAATCAATCAGAATTTCTATTATAAGGAGGAGGGGAATGAAAAAATATTCGCACAGCGCGAGCCGCATCGTCATCGCCCTGACGGGCATGGCCGCGCCGCTGGCCGCCTCTGCCCAATCCGGCGGGCAGGATGCAGGGGGCGGCATTGCCGATATCATCGTCACTGCCGAACGCCATGAGCAGAATGTCCAGAAGGCACCGTTGACGATCCAGGTGATTGGCGGCGAAGAACTGGCCCGGGCCGGTATCAACGACACCTCCAGCCTGCAAAAAGTCGCGAGCGGCCTGCAAATCGGCGCCAATGGCGCTTCGACCCAGGTGTTCCTGCGCGGCGTCGGCAGTTTTGCCTCCGGCACCACCACCAGCCCGGGCGTGGCGTTCAACGTCGACGGCATCTATGTCGGCCGGCCCGAGGGGACGAGCGGTAATTTCTACGATATCGCCCGTGTCGAGGTACTGAAGGGGCCGCAGGGCACGCTCTATGGCCGCAATGCGACAGGCGGCGCGATCAACGTGATCACCAACGAACCCCGCCTCGGCTCCCGCAGCGCCGCGTTCAATTTCGAAGGCGGAAATTATGATCTGGTCCACGCCTCTGGTGCGGTGAACCTGCCCATTGGCGATACCGCGGCGATCCGCGGGGCATTCAATATCATCAACCGCAGCGGCTATCTGTCCGATGGGCAGAATGACGATGTGCAGCAGGCCGGCCGCCTGCGCTTCAAATGGGAACCGTCGCCCGATGTCTCGCTGTTGCTGAACGCGGATTATTCGCATGTCGGCGGCCGGGGCGGCGATTATGTCTATCTGCCGCGTCGTCCGGGGGCCAGCCCCTATGAATCGGTCACCACGCCGGAGGCCAATGCCTATATGCACGGGTTCGGGCCGGCGGGCGCGATCATCCTCGATTCCAGGAATGAGAATTACAGCGACACGACCCTTTATAATTTCAGCGCCCAGCTGGATTACAAGATGCCCTTCGCGACGCTGACGGTCATTCCCGCCTATCGCTATGTCGACGCCAATTATATGATCCACTTCACGACCACGCTCGAAAATCGCAGCGTCGTGCGGCAGAAGACGCTGGAGGTCCGGCTGGGCAATAGTTCGCCCGCTCTGACCTGGGTGGTGGGCGGCTATGCCTATGGCGAGAAATCGAACGATGGCACGGTGTCGGTACGCACCGCCGCCTTCATCAACAACCTGATCACCGTATCACCGCGTTCGACCGCTTATGCGGCCTTTGGTCAGGCGACCGTCCGTCTTGTCGACGGGCTACGGGTGATCGGTGGCATCCGCTACACGCATGAAAACAAGTCGCTGGAAGGCAATACGTTCAGCCTGGCCACCCAGACGACCTTATATGAATTTGACGGCGACAAGAAATTCAACAATGTTTCCTACAAGCTGGGTGCGGAATATGACATCGCCCCCAACAGTCTGCTTTATGCCACCTACAGCACCGGCTATAAATCGGGTGGCTTCTCGCAGGTGATGGCGCCCAACAGCTACGGTCCGGAAAAGTTGCGCGCCTGGGAAGCGGGGGTGAAGAACCGCTTCCTCAACAACCGGGTGCAGGTCAATCTGAGCGGTTTCTACTGGAAATATAACGGTATCCAGGATTCCCGCCCCGGTTTTGATTCAGGCGGCAACCTCAATCTCATCACCTATAATTCGGGCAATGCGACGCTTTATGGCGGCACGGCGGATATCATCATCAAGCCGACCGATTCCGATACGCTCAGCTTCTCCGGCGAATATGCCCATTCCCGTTATGATGCATTCGCCTATCTGACGCCTGCGGCCAATTTCAACCCCAGTTCGACCGGATGCAGGACCTCCGGTCCCTATGCGCCGGGGGCGAGCCTGCCGGTGTCGGCCGGGGGCAAGACGTCGAATACGGGCGCGACGCCGGCCTATCTTAACGATTGTTCCGGTTTCCAGGTCGCGCGCGTGCCGAAATGGTCGGGCAATGCCGCCTATGCGCATGATTTCCATCTCGCCAATGGCGGTACGGTCTCCGCCGATGCCAGCGTGAATTTTTCGAGCGCCCGCTGGCTGACCATCGATTTCATTCCGGCGGAGCGGGATGGCGCCTATGCCGTGGTCAACGCCAACCTGACCTATAGCGCGCCGGGCGACCGCTGGTCCGTCGGCCTCTTCGGCCGCAACCTCACAAAGTCGGTTTATTATACCGGCGGTATCCAGTCCGGTTTCCTCGCGGGGTTGGTTGCGGCCAATATCGGCGCGCCGCGCACCTATGGCATCCGCGCCAATTTCAAGTTCGGCGACTGACGGGATGGGGGGGAAGGCGGCAGGCGTCTCCCCCCTTTCCTTTTACCGGTGTCAGGAAAGCGTCTATGACCAGTGCCATGATCACCTTTTATTATTGCTATCCGACCTGCGCCATGGCGTCGCATCTGGCGCTGGAGGAGTCCGGCCTTCCTTATCAGCCCGTCCTCGCCAATATCTATGATGAAGGGGAGCGCGCGCGCTATCTGGAGATCAACCCCAAGGGGACGGTTCCCGCGATCACCGTCGAAGGCGAGCTGGTGACGGAGAATGTGGCGATCCTCACCTATGTCGGGCGGCTGGCGCCTGCTTCGGGCCTGCTCCCCGAAGATCCCTGGGAGGCCGCGCGTTGCCTCTCCTTTCTCGCCTGGTGTTCGAGTTCCGTGCATGTCGCCTTCCGCCAGAGCTTCCGGCCGGAACGGTTCACACCGGATGCGGCCGCGCATCAGAGCCTGCGGGATGTGGGGCGCGCCGCCTATTGGAAGGCACTTCAGGCCATGGATGCGCGGGTCGCTGATCAGCCCTATATGATGGGGGATCGCTTCACCGTGGCGGATTGCTATCCGCTGGTTTTCTATAATTGGGGTCTCATCGCAGACTATCCGGTGACGGAGCTTCCCCATCTTCGCGCGTTCAAGGACAGGATGATCGCGCGCCCGGCCGTGCGCCGGGTGCTCGACCGGGAAGGATGCCCGCTGCTGCCCGGCTGATCCGGACGGACTCGGGAAATTGTTCCTCTTGCGCCATATTGGGGGATATTTTCAAAATATCCTTCTTCATTGATATCTTATGCCAAATTATGAGCTGTACAAGCAGGAATTGGCAAGGATTTTTCGACCCTCCCCCGGTTATAGAAGGCGTCGATCCCCCGGGGCAGAATCCATGGGCATGATCCACGAGGAGGGCGGAAATGGGCGAAGTAAGCGGCGCGGAAATTCTGGTGCGGACATTGCAGGATCTGGGCGTCGACAGGATTTTCGGCTATCCCGGCGGCGCGGTGCTGCCCATATATGACGAACTGCTCAACCAGACCGCCATAGAACATATTCTCGTGCGCCATGAAGTCGGCGCCGTCCATGCAGCGGAAGGCTATGCGCGATCGACCGGAAAACCCGGCGTGGTGCTGGTGACGTCCGGGCCGGGAGTGACCAATGCGGTGACCGGGCTGGCCGATGCGATGATGGATTCGATCCCGCTCGTCATGCTCTCCGGGCAGGTGCCCACCCATTTGCTGGGCACCGACGCCTTTCAGGAATGCGATACCGTCGGCATTACGCGCCATTGCACCAAGCATAATTATCTCGTCAAATCGACGGAAAAGCTAGGCGATGTGCTGCGCGAGGCCTTTCATATCGCGTCGACCGGCAGGCCGGGACCGGTCGTGGTCGATCTGCCCAAGGATGTGCAGGTGTGCACCGCCCCTTTCCCGGTGGCACGGAAGGATGCGCCGCTCGCCCCATCCTATCGTCCGGCCTATGCGGCGGACCCGGAGGCGATGGAGCAGGCCATGGCGATGCTGGCGGCGGCCGAGCGCCCGATCTTCTACACCGGGGGCGGCGTCATCAATGCCGGGCCGCAGGCGAGCCGCGATCTGCGCGCGCTCGCCGAAGCGACCGGCGTGCCTGTCACCTCGACGCTGATGGGGCTGGGCGCCTTTCCCGCCTCCTCGCCGCAATGGCTGGGGATGCTGGGGATGCATGGCACCTATGAGGCGAACAGGGCGATGAACGAGGCCGACCTCATCATCGCCATCGGCGCGCGCTTCGATGACCGGGTTACGGGGCGCATAGACGCCTTCAGCCCCCATTCGCGCAAGATCCATATCGACGTGGATCGCAGCCAGATCGGCAAGAATGTCGTGGCCGATCTCGGCATCGTGGCCGACGCCGGCCAGGCGCTGGAAGCGATGCTGCGTATCTTTCATGCACGATATCGCCCGTCTGCGTTGCAGGACTGGTGGCAGCGGATCGAGGGCTGGCGCGCACGCAATTGCCTCGCCTTTGAAGAGCGGACCGATGAGATCGCCCCACAGCAGGCCTTGCGGTCCCTGTGGCGCGCGGCGCGATCGCGCGCGCCGATCGTCACCACCGATGTGGGGCAGCATCAGATGTGGGCGGCGCAGCATCTGGGAATGGAAGCGCCCAATTGCTGGCTGACGAGCGGCGGTCTCGGCACGATGGGCTATGGCTTGCCTGCCGCGATCGGCGCGCAGATCGGCAATCCCGATGCGTTGGTCATCACCATCACCGGCGATGCCTCCTTCCAGATGAACATGCAGGAAATGGGCACGGCGATGCAATATCGGCTGCCGGTCAAGGTGCTGATGCTCAACAACCAGTATCTGGGCATGGTGCGGCAGTTGCAGGACGTCAATTATGACGGGCGCTATGCGGAAAGCTGGTCCGACGCCTTGCCGGATTTCGTCGCCGTGGCGGAAGCCTATGGCTGGAAAGGCATGATGGTCGAGGACCCCGCCGACCTTGAAAATGCCATCGCTGACATGCTGGGGAGCGAGGGGCCGGTGCTGCTGGATTGCCGCGTCACCCGGCTCGACAATTGCTATCCGATGATACCGGCAGGCGCGGCCCATACTGAGATGCTGCTGGGGCCGGACCATGGCCAGATCGACCTGGCCTCGCTCGACGCGGCGCTGGTGTGAGCATTTCCGGTGACGCCGGTGCCTATCGCCTTTGCGGGGCGAGCGGCAGGGCGGTCTTGTAGACGACGGGGCGCAGCGCGAAGCTGGTCGTCAACTGGCCGACACCGGGAATGCGCGTCAGCTTGTGGCGCATGAAATCCTCGAAGGTCTGGAGATCCTTCACCACCACGCGCAACTGATAGTCGGAATCCCCGGTCATCAGATAGCATTCCATCACCTCCGGGAAGGTGGCGATCGCTTCCTCGAACATGGTGAGGTGGCGGTCATCCTGCTGGTCGAGCCGCACGCGCACGAAAGCCGTGACGCCCAGCCCCACGCTGTCCGGATCGATCAGCGCCACATAGCGGGTGATGACGCCGGACTGTTCCAGCTGCTTGAGCCGTCGCAGGCAGGGACTGGGGGAGAGGCCGACATGTTCGGACAATTCCTGATTGGTCATGCGGCCATTGTCCTGAAGCTGGGTCAGGATTTTCCGGTCCAGATCATCAATTTCGATCATCGCAATAAGACGCCTGTAAGGTTGGAATTTTTGGCAGTATATTCCAATATAAGATCATATAGGGCATGATTTCGCAAGGACCTGTTCGGGATTCTAGGATAATTTGCTGCCATATTCTTCGTAACCCGGCCTTGTGATCGTCACGGGCCGTCTCGCAACAGGATCGCGCAATGACCCTTTCGACCGCCCCTATCCAGGGGGAGCTGGTCAGCTCCCTCGAACAGCTGGATACCCGGCTGCGCTGGTTGTCCTCCTGGATGACCCATAACGCCAATCATATCCGTCCCAAGCGGGACGGGCTGAAGGTCGGCGGGCACCAGGCGAGTTGCGCCTCGATCACGGCGATCATGTCCGCGCTCTATTTCCACGCCTTGCGTCCGCAGGACAAGGTTGCGGTCAAGCCCCATGCCGGGCCGGTGCTGCACGCGATCCATTATCTGCTGGGCAACCAGACGCTGGACCGGATGCAGCGTTTTCGCGGCCTGGGGGGCGTGCAGAGCTATCCCTCGCGCACCAAGGATGCGATTCCGGTCGATTTTTCGACCGGTTCGGTCGGCCTCGGCGTTGCGGTCACGGCCTTTTCCAGTCTGGTGCAGGATTATCTGATCGCCCATGGCGCGGTGCGCGAGGAAGAGGCGGGCCGCATGATCGCGCTGATGGGCGATGCGGAACTGGACGAGGGCAATATCTATGAATGCCTGATCGAAGGCTATAAGCATGACCTGCGCAATTGCTGGTGGATCGTCGATTATAACCGCCAGTCGCTGGATAGCACGACGGCGGACCGCATGTTCCGCCGCTTCGACGATATTTTCGAAACCTGCGGCTGGCGCGTCGTCACGCTGAAATATGGCAAGCGCCAGCGCGAGGCGTTCGCGCAGCCCGGCGGCAAGACGCTGGAAGAGTGGATCGACAATTGCCCCAATGCCGAATTTGCCGCGCTGACCTATCAGGGCGGCGCGGCCTGGCGGGAACGGCTGCTCGCCGATATCGGCAAAAAGGCGCATGTGAAGAAGCTGATCGACAGCTTCGATGATGACGCGCTCGCCGCGCTGATGACCAATCTGGGCGGCCATTGCGTCGAAACGCTGGCCGAGGCGTTCGATGACGCCAATGACGACAAGCCGACCCTGTTCATCGCCTATACGGTGAAGGGCCATGGCCTGCCGCTCGCGGGGCATAAGGACAATCATTCTGGCATGATGAACCCGGCGCAGATGGAGCAGTTCCGCACCAGCCTGGGCATTGAGCAAGGGCAGGAATGGGAACGCTGGGGCGGGCTGGGCGACAATGCCGCCGCGCAGTTGCAGGCCTTTGTCGACGCCAGCCCGCTTGGCCGCAAGGCCGCCGAGCCGGTCGCGCCCGCCGTGCCGGTGCCCGCCCGTTTCCCGGTGCCCGATGGCGCGGAGCAATCGACGCAGGCGGCGTTCGGGCGCATTCTGCTCGACATCGCCAAGTCGGGCGAACTCATTGGCGATCGCATCGTCACCACCGCGCCGGATGTGACGCAGACCACCAATCTGGGCGGCTTCGTCAACCAGCGCGGTCTCTTCCGGCGGCAGGAACTGGCGGACGTGTTCCAGAAGGCGCGCATTCCCTCCGCCCAGAAATGGGCGCAGCATGCGGCCGGGCAGCATATCGAGCTGGGCATTGCGGAGAATAATTTCTTCATCATGCTGGCGTCGCTGGGCCTTGCCGCGCCGCATTTCGGCACGCGCCTGCTGCCGGTGGGGACGGTCTATGATCCCTTCATCTCGCGCGGTCTCGATGCGCTGAACTATGGCTGCTATCAGGACAGCCGCTTCCTGCTGGTGGGTACGCCCTCGGGCCTGACGCTGGCGGCCGAAGGCGGCGCGCACCAGTCGATCAATACGCCGCTCATCGGCATGGGCCAGCCCAATCTCAGCTATTTCGAACCGGCCTATGCCGATGAACTGGCGCTCATCATGCGCTGGGCCTTCGACTATATGCAGCAGGACGAGGGCAGCTCGGTCTATCTGCGCCTCTCCACCCGCTCCATCCCACAGGCGGCGCGCGAGGAGGGCGATTGGGAAGCCGACGCCTTGCAGGGCGGTTATTGGCTGCGCAAGCCTGCTCCGGGCGCGGAGGCGGCGATCGTCTTTACCGGCGTCGTCGCGCCCGAGGCGCTGGCCGCATGGGAGCAACTGGCCGAGGATATCCCGGGTATCGGCCTGCTCAACGTGACCTCGCCCGATCTGCTGCATCGCGGCTGGTCGGCGAGCCGCGCGGCACGCTGGACCGGTGAAGCGCGTGAGACCTGCCATGCCGAAACGCTGCTCTCCGCGCTGGCGCCGGGGGCGGGGCTGGTGACGGTGCTCGACGGTTCGCCGGGCGCGCTGTCCTGGCTGGGCGGGGTCAAGGGGATGCGCGTCAGCCCGCTCGGCACCGACCGTTTCGGCCAGACCGGCGACCTGCCCGATCTCTATCATGCCTACAGGCTGGACGCCGATGCCATCGTCGATGCCGCCGCCGAGCTTTTCCTGAGGAACTGACATGCCGATCGAACTGAAGATGCCCGCGCTTTCCCCGACGATGGAGAAAGGGACATTGGCGAAATGGCTGGTCGGCGTGGGCGATAGCGTACGCCCCGGTGACATGATCGCCGAGATCGAGACCGACAAGGCGACGATGGAATATGAGGCGATCGACGAAGGCCGTATCGCCCGGCTCATCATCGCCGAGGGCACCGATGATGTTGCGGTCGGCACGATCATCGCGCTGCTGGCGGAGGAAGGTGAGGCGTTGCCGGAGGCGGAAGCGCCCGTCGCTGCCGCCGCGCCCGCTCCGGCGGCGGCCGAGGTTGCTGTCGTGGCAGCGCCCGCCCCCGGCATCGAAGCCACGCCGAAAGCGCCCGCGCCCGCGCCAGCGGCGGCGGCCGCGCCGCTGGTCGTGCGGAACGACATCAACGCCACGCCGCTCGCGCGCCGTATCGCGGCGGCCGAAGGGATGTCGCTGGACCAGATCAGGGGCAGCGGCCCCCATGGCAAGATCGTGAAGGCGGATCTCGGTCTGCCCTCTCCCCTGGCGCTCGTCGCGCCGACGGCGCCGATCGCCGCGCCCGCTGCCTCCGTTCCGGCGGATAGGGTGTTCGCCCCGCCGCCGGCCGGCGTCCCGGTGGAGACGGTCAAGCTTTCCTCGATGCGCCGCACCATTGCCCGCCGCCTCAGCGAGAGCAAGCAGACGGTGCCGCATTTCTACCTGACCGCGCGCTGCACGCTCGACGCGCTGCTGCGCCTGCGCGGCGACCTCAACGCCAGCCTCGCCGTGCGCGGGGTGAAGCTCAGCGTCAATGACATGCTGATCAAGGCGCTGGCGCTGGCGCTCGAACAGGTGCCGGACGCCAATGTGCAATTTGGCGGCGAGGAACTGCACCGCTTTTCCCGCGTCGATATCTCGATGGCGGTCGCGATCGAGGGCGGCCTCATCACGCCGGTGATCCGCGACGCGGGCGCGCTGTCTCTTTCCGCCATCGCACAGGCGAGCAAGGCGCTGGCGGCCAAAGCGCGGGAGGGCAAGCTGGCGCCCGAGGAATATCAGGGCGGCACCGCGTCGATTTCCAATCTCGGCATGTTCGGGATCGATGAGATGATCCCGGTCATCAATCCGCCGCAGGCGTTGATCCTCGGTGTGGGCGCGGGCATTGAGCAGCCGTGGAAGGTCGATGGCGGCATTGCGCTCGCGACCGTCATGGCCGCGACGGCGAGCTTCGATCATCGCGCGATCGATGGCGCGATCGCCGCGCAGTTCATGGCGGCGTTCCGCGAGATCGTCGAAAATCCGATGCTGCTGCTCGGCTGAACCGGCCCCCGGACCCGGTAGACGAGGCCCGGTAGAAAGGAAGCAAAGGGGGGAGCCGGGCGCGGTCTCTCCCCCTTTTTTCTTTTTATCCAATGGATTTCAGGCGGTCGGCACCGCTGGGCGCCGACCAAACCCCTGCGATGATCACCGGACGCAGGAAACATGGTCTGAAGGAATGGCATTGCCAGGAAAGGAATTGGACGGGGACCGCATGACCCGATGAATGTCGCTGCGAAGCACGAGCCGCAGACCAAAGGACATCGACATGCGCGCCATCAGATTACGCAGCCCCGGTGGTCTCGATCATCTGGTTATGGACAGTTCCGCAAGTCCTGCGGCGGGGCCGGGGGAAATCCGGGTGCGCCTCCATGCCAGTTCGCTCAACTATCATGACTATATGGTGGTCAAGGGGGTGATGCAGGTCGCGGATGGGCGCATTCCGATGTCCGACGGCGCAGGCGAGGTGATCGAGGTCGGCGAGGGCGTGACCGAGTTCGCCCCTGGCGACCGCGTTGTCAGCACCTTCTTTCCCCGTTGGCTCAGCGGCTTGCCCGCGCCCGAATTCATTTCCGAGCTGCCCGGCGATCGGGACGACGGATATGCCCGGGAGGAAGTCGTCGCGAGCAGATATGCGTTCACGCCCGCGCCCAGGGGATATAGCCATGCCGAAGCGGCGACACTGACCTGCGCCGGTTTGACCGCCTGGCGGGCGTTGTTCGTGGAAGGCAAGGTCAAGCCGGGCGACACCGTTCTGGTCCAGGGCACCGGAGGAGTCTCGATCTTCGCGTTGCAATTCGCGAAGGCTGCCGGCGCGACGGTGATCGCGACCTCCTCATCGGATGAAAAGCTCGATCGGCTGCGCGCCATCGGTGCTGATCACGTCATCAACTATCGCAGCGATGAGAAGTGGGGCGCGACCGCACGGCGGATGACAGGCGGTCGCGGGGTCGATCATATTGTCGAGATTGGCGGTGATTTCGTGCAGTCGGCGGCGGCCTGCGCCTTCGGCGGCCATATCGCGCTCGTGGCCATGCTGTCGGGCGTGGCGGGCAAATTCCCTTTCATACCCATGATCGGCAGGAACCTTCGGATCACCGGACTATCGGTCGGCAATCGCGAGCAGCATCTGGCGATGATCCGCGCCATCGAAGCCAATGGGGTAAGGCCGGTGATCGACTCGCGTTTTCCGCTGGAAGGGATCGCCGATGCCTTCCGCCATCAGGAAAGCCGACATCATTTCGGAAAAATCTGTCTGGAATGGTGAGGGCAACATTGCGGGGCGCTCGCCGGTCGTCGCCCTGTCCGCAGGGGCGCACAAGCCGTCCCCGGCATAGTCGGCAAGAAAGGGGTCGATCGCACCATCGCCGCCATTGACCCCTTCGGGGCCGGGCGGCGGGGCGGCGGGATCGCGACCTGAGGGATGAACTGAATTGAACATGGGTTTTTTGGAGATGGATATGAATGTCGCCAGCGTTGAAGTGATCGATACAGTCGGTGTGATCACGATTGACAGTCCTCCGGTGAATGCGCTTGGCGTTGCGGTGCGTCAGGGCATCGAAAGCGGGATGATGTCTTGCCTCGCTGATGATCGGGTGCAGGCCATCGTCCTGATCTGCGCGGGCCGGACGTTCTTTGCCGGCGCCGATATTTCGGAGTTCGGCAAGCCGCTCCAGCATCCCGACTTCAATACGGTCCTCGGGATGATCGATAACAGCCGCAAGCTCGTCGTCGCGGCCATTCACGGGACGGCTCTGGGCGGAGGACTGGAAACCGCGCTGGTCTGCCATTATCGGATTGCCGTGCCGTCCGCCCAGGTTGGTCTCCCGGAAGTCAATCTTGGCCTGCTTCCCGGCGCGGGGGGCACGCAGCGCCTTCCCCGCATCGTCGGTGTCGAGGCGGCGCTGGATATCATCACCGGCGGCAAGCCCATTCGCGCCGAACGCGCGCTCCAGCTTGGCATGATCGATGCGCTGGCGGGCGAAGGCAAACTGCGCGAGGATGCCGTGGCCTTCGCCCGGCAACTGATTGCGCAGGGTCGTCCGCTCCCGCGTGTTCGTGACCGGGATGACAAGCTGCTGCCCGCGCGCGGCAAGCCTGAAATCTATGAAACCTATCTCGATACCCATGCCCAGGCCTTTCGCGGTTTCAAGGCGCCCTACAACATCGTCAAGGCGATCGAGGCGGCGGTCGAATTGCCGTTTGACGAAGGCCTGAAGCGGGAGACGGAGCTTTTTGACGAACTGCATGACAGTGCGGAAAGCGCCGCGCAGCGTTATTATTTCTTCGCCGAGCGCGAAACGGCGCGCATTCCCGGCATCGGCAAGGATGTTCCTGCGCTTCCGGTCCGGTTGGTGGGTGTGATCGGTGCGGGCACGATGGGCGGCGGCATTGCGATGAATTTCCTGAACGCCGGTATCCCCATCACGCTTGTGGAGGCCGATCAGGGCCGTCTGGATCGCGGATTGGACGTGATCCGCGCAAATTATGAAAACAGCGCGAAGAAGGGCCGCCTGACGGCTGCGCAGGTCGAAGAGCGCATGGGCCTGATCAGGCCGTCGCTTTCGCTGGAAGATCTGGCCGATGTCGATCTGGCCATCGAAGCGGTGTTCGAGGAAATAGCGGTGAAGAAGGACATCTTCGCCAAGCTCGACCGCGTGACGCGGCCCGGCGCCATTCTGGCCTCCAATACGTCCTTCCTCGATCTGGACGAGATTGCCGCTGCGACCTCTCGCCCTGAGGATGTGGTCGGCCTTCACTTTTTCTCGCCTGCCAATGCGATGCGGCTTCTGGAAGTCGTTCGGGGCAAGAATACCCGCAAGGAAATCATAGCCACGGCGATGGCGCTCGCCCGCAAGATCGGCAAGGTGCCCGTCCTCTCCGGGGTGGGATATGGCTTCATCGCCAATCGCGTGATGGCCGCCCGCATGGACGAGGCCAATGCCCTTGTCCTCGAAGGACCTTCCCCGGCAGAGATCGACAAGGCCCTTTATGAGTATGGATTCGCAATGGGGCCGTTCCAGATGCTCGATCTGGTCGGGTTGGACGTCATCGGCCGCGACAAGGATGAGCGGTCGCTCGCTTCGGATCTCGTCCGGCTCGGCAGGCTCGGACAGAAGCAGAATGGCGGCTTCTACGATTATGACGCGAAGCGCAAGCCCACGCCCAGCGCCGTGGCCGCGCAGGTGATCGCGGATTTCTCCGCGTTCAAGGGGGTCAAGGCGAGCGGGCCTTTTGCCGATGAGGCGATTGTGGCACGGCTGCTCTATCCCGTGGTGAACGAGGGGGCGAAGGTTCTGGAAGAGGGCATCGCCCTGCGCGCGAGCGACATCGATGTTGCCTGTATCCTGGGATATGGCTGGCCCGTCTATACCGGAGGACCGATGTTCTGGGCGGATACCATCGGCCTGCAAACCATCGTCGCGGGGCTTGAGGCGCAGAATATCCGGCCTGCCCGGCTACTCGTCGAAAAAGCCGCCAGCGGTGGATCGTTCACCCGCTGAAGCAAGGCTATTTCCCCTGCTGGACGCCGATATCGTCGATGCCGTTCCTATTGCACGCGGCATCGACATCGGCGCGGTGGGGTATGCCGTCCGGCCCGCCTCCACGCAAAAGGGGAAACCTCCTTTTGCGTGGAGGCATCAATGCTGTGGATAAGCTGGGACGGACGGCGGGCCGTTTCGCAGCGATTACCATGCGCGCGGCCGGAGATGTAGCGACGGCCATCGTCCTATGGCGGCAAGGACCGAGGGGGACGCTTATCTCGTCATAGCGCGGGCCTCGCGACACTCATCGCTCCCATCCTGCTTGGCGGCAGGACAATCCTTCCTGACCTTGCCCTCGGCATGTCTCGCCATTGCGAGGTCGAGCCTCTGATCGCACCGATGCGCCATCGGTTCTGGCAAATTTGCCATGATTTCCTGTCAGCACCATAATGATTTTCGTCCCATCCGATTGTGCGGGAAGCGGAATGGCAAGCTTCGGTATATGCTTGGGCAATTGACTGTAACAGATGTTTGGTATATCCGCGTCCCGACATTATGAAGGAGAGGCCCGATGCACAGCTATGTTCCGCCGATTGAGGATTATCGTTTCCTGTTGAGGGAAGTGCTCGGTTTCGACGGAGCAATGCGGGAAATCGGCAAGGATGTGGACGCCGATCTCGCTGCCACGGTGCTGGAAGAGGCAGGCAGGATGTGCGCGGAGCGTCTCTATCCGCTCAACCGCGAAGGCGATGAGCAAGGCTCGCGTCTGATCGACGGCGTGGTGCACACGCCGGCAGGCTTTGCCGGGGCATGGCGTGATTTCGCTGCCGCGGGCTGGACGTCGCTGTCGGCCGATCCCGCCTATGGCGGGCAGGGGTTGCCGTTCATCCTTCAGCTCTGGCTCGATGAGATGTTGTCCGCGACCAATCTTTCCTTCGGCCTCTTTCCCGGGCTGACGCGCGGCGCGTGCGAGGCGATTGCCGCCCATGCGAGCGAGGAACTGAAGGCGACCTATTTGCCCCCCATGGTCAGCGGCGAGTGGACCGGTGCGATGGCGCTGACCGAAAGCGGCGCGGGGACCGATCTCGCTTTGCTCAAGACCCGGGCCGAACCGGCAGGCGATGGCCGCTATGCCGTCACCGGCACGAAGATATTCATTTCGTCTGGCGATCATGATTTCGGCGGCAATATCGTTCATCTGGTGCTGGCGCGCCTGCCCGATGCGCCTGCGGGCGTGAAGGGGATCAGCCTGTTCCTCGTGCCCAAGTTTCTGCCCGATGCGGAAGGGGCGTTCACCGTGCGCAACGCCATGTCCGTGGGGGCGCTCGAAAAGAAGATGGGCATCCACGCGCAGCCGACCTGCGTGATGAATTATGATGGCGCGCTCGGCTGGCTGGTCGGGGAACCGCATCGCGGGCTGGCCGCGATGTTCACGATGATGAACGCGGAGCGGCTGATGGTCGGCATTCAGGGGCTGGGCATTGCGGGCGCCGCCTATCAGCAGGCGGCGGGCTATGCGAAGGAGCGTTTGCAGGGTCGCAGCGCCGATGGCGCGCGCGGGCCGGTGTCGATCATCGAGCATGCCGATGTGCGGCGGATGCTCCTCCAGATTCGCGCCTTTGTCGAGGCGGGCCGCGCGCTGGCGGGCTGGACCGCGCTGCAACTCGATCGCGCCCATTCCCACCCGGATGCGGCGGAGCGGCAAAAGGCCGATGCGCTGGTGGCGCTGCTGACGCCGGTGGTGAAGGCGGGCTTCACCGATTTCGGCTTCGAAAGCGCGGTGCAGGCGCAGCAGGTGTTCGGCGGCCATGGCTACATCCGCGAATGGGGGATGGAGCAATATGTGCGCGACGCGCGCATTGCCCAGATTTACGAGGGCACCAACGGCGTGCAGGCGATGGATCTTGTCGGGCGCAAGCTGCCGCTCGCCGGTGGCGCGGTCGTGACGGGCTTTTTCGCGCTGATCGAGCAGGATCTGGAGGCGGCGGCGGTCGTTCCCGGTGCGGCCCTGGTCGCGGACCGGACGCGCGAGGCGCTAGACCTGCTGCGCGGAGTGACCGAGGGGCTGAAGGGCGTGGGCATCGACGCCAGCGGCGCGGCGGCGGTCGATTATCTGCGCCTGTTCGCACTGGTCTCGATGGGGTGGATGTGGGCGCGCATGGCCGCGGCTGCAACGAAGGAAGCCGGTCCTTTCCATGACGCCAAGCGCATGGTCGCGGATTTCTTCGCGCAGCGGATGCTGCCGCAGGCGCGGGGCCTTGCCGCCAGCATCGCCGGGGGCGAGGCGGCGATCATGGCGCTGCCCGCCGACGCCTTTTGAACGGGAGGACCATCATGGCAGTGGAAAGCACGCAGATGGGCGCGGTACGGGTGCTGCGCCTCTCCAACGGGGCGGTCAATGCGCTCTCCGTCGGCAATGGCTTTGTCGCGGAGATCATCGCCGCCCTCACCGCAGCGTCGGAGGATGAGGCGTGCCGCGCGATCATCATCACCGGCGCGGGCCGCATGTTCTGCGGGGGCGCGGATATCAGCGACTTTGATGGCGACCCGGTGCAGATCGGCCTGCTGAGAGAGCTGATCACAGCGGTGGAGGAGTGCGCCAGGCCGGTGATCATGGCGATCCACGGGCTGGCGCTCGGCGGCGGGCTGGAACTGGCGATGGCGGGGCATTACCGCGTCGCGCAGGCCGGGACGCGGCTTGGCCTGCCGGAGGTGACGCTCGGCCTGCTGCCGGGCGCGGGTGGCACCCAGCGCCTGCCGCGCCTGATCGGTGCGGATGTGGCGCTCGACATGATGCTTTCCGGTAAGCCCATCGCGGCCGAAAAGGCGCTGGCGCTCGGTCTTGTCGACCGGCTGGTCGAGGGCGATGTGGTCGCCGCCGCGTTGGACCTCGCGCAGAGCCTGCCGCCGGTGCGGCGGACGGGCGCGCTTCCCGTTCCGGCCGATCGCGACGGGGCGATCGCGGCGCAGCGTGCCAAGCTGCGCACTGGCCTCAACCCGGCCCCCGCGCAGATCATCGAGTGCGTCGCGGCCCTGTCGGAAGATATTGCCGCCGGGCTGGCGTTCGAAGCGCGGCTCTTCGCCGGATTGCTGGCGAGCGATGCCTCGAAGGGCCTGCGTCATGCCTTTTTCGGGGAACGGATCGTCGCCCGCATTCCCGGCCTTCCCTCCACGGTGAAACCGCGCGCGATCGGCAGCGTCGGGGTGGTCGGCGGTGGCCTGATGGGCACCGGCATCGCGCTGGCGTTGCTCAATGCGGGTTTGCCCGTCACCATGGTCGAATTGCGCGAGGAGGCGCTGGCGAAGGCGGGGGAAACCATTCGCAAGACCATCGCGCGCGATGTCGACAAGGGCCGCATCGATCAAGGAAAGGCGGATGCGCGCCTTGCCGCCTTCACCCCGGCCACGACGCTGGAGGCGCTCGCCGATGTCGATCTGGTGATCGAGGCCGTGTTCGAGGACATGGCGATCAAGCAGCAGGTCTTTGCCGCGCTCGATGCGATCACCCGTCCCGATGCGATCCTTGCGAGCAACACCTCGACGCTGGATCTTGACGCGATCGCCGCGCTGACGAAGGACCCGTCGCGGGTGGTCGGGCTGCATTTCTTCTCGCCCGCCAATATCATGCGCCTGCTGGAAGTGGTGCGCGGCCGGGAGACTGCGCCTGATGTGCTGGCGAGCGCAATGGCGTTCGGCAAGGCGGTGGGCAAGGTCAGCGTGGTGTCGGGCGTATGCGACGGCTTCATCGGCAATCGCATGTTCGAGGAATATCTGCGGCAGGCCTGGTTTCTGCTGGAGGAGGGCGCGTTGCCCGAACAGATTGACGGCGCGCTGGAACGCTGGGGCATGGCGATGGGACCGTGCCGGACGATGGACCTTGCCGGACAGGATATCGGCTGGGCGATCCGCAAGCGGCGGGCGATAGAGCAGCCCGACCGTCCCTATTCGGGCGTGATCGACCGCATCTGCGAACTGGGCCGCTTCGGCCAGAAAACCGGCAAGGGCATTTACCGCTATCCCGATGGCCGCACTGCCGAACCGGACCCCGAGATCGCGATGCTGATCGAGGACTATTCGGCGGAAATCGGACTTACTCGCCGTGCGATCAGCGATGAGGAGATTGTCGAACGCTGCCTGCTCGCGCTCATCAACGAGGGTGCGCGGATCGTGGGGGAAGGCATCGCCTATCGGCCGGTCGATGTCGATATGATCTATCTTTGCGGCTATGGCTTCGGCCGAGAACGGGGTGGGCCGATGTTCCAGGCCGATATCATGGGCCTGCCCGCCGTACTCGAAAAACTGCGCGCTCATGCGCGCGGACGCCATGGCTGGGCATGGACGCCCGCGCCGCTGATCGAGAAGCTCGCCGCCAATGGCGGGCGCTTCGCAGACCTCAATAGCTGACAGGAACAGAATATTACGGAAATTTATCTGGTTTCGGCGTTACGGACGGGCATTGGCAGCTTCGGCGGATCGCTGAAGGAGGAGCGGCCGGGCGAACTGGCCGCGCAGGTGGCGAAGGCGGCGCTCGCGCAGGCGGGCGTGGATGCGGCGCTGGTCGGCAATGTGGTGCTGGGCAATGTGATCCATACGGAGCCGCGCGATGCCTATGCGGCGCGGGTGGCGGCGATCGGCGCGGGCGTGCCGCTCGAAAGCCCGGCCCATAGTGTCAACCGGCTGTGCGGTTCGGGGATGCAGGCGATCGTCAGCGCCGCGCAGTCGATCCTGCTGGGCGATGCGGAGATCGCGCTGGGGCTGGGCGCGGAGATCATGAGCCGCGCGCCCTATTTCCTGCCCGCCGCGCGCTGGGGCCAGAAGATGGGCGACGGGGCGCTGGTCGATGGCCTGACCGGCGTGCTGACCGATCCGTTCGACCGCGTGCATATGGGGATCACGGCGGAAAATGTCGCGGAACGCTATGCGATCAGCCGGGAGGAGCAGGATGCGCTTGCGCTGGTGAGCCAGCAGCGCGCCGCCCAGGCAGTGGCGGAAGGGCGCTTCCGTGACCAGATCGTCCCGATCGAGGTGATGGTGAAGAGGAAGCCCGTTGCGTTCGCCACCGACGAATATGTCCGGCAGAATGCGGCGGCGGAAGATTTTTCCGGGCTGAAGCCGGTGTTCAGGAAGGGCGGCACGGTGACCGCAGGCAATGCCTCGGGCATCAATGACGGTGCGGGGGCGGTGGTGCTCGCGGGCGCGCAGGCGGTGAAGGATCATGGCCTCAAGCCGTTCGCGCGCCTCGTTTCCTATGGCCATGCCGGGGTCGAACCGGCCTATATGGGAATTGGTCCCGTTCCTGCCTCGCGCAAGGCGCTGGAGCGGGCCGGGTTGTCGGTCGGCGATCTCGATGTGATCGAGGCCAATGAAGCCTTCGCCGCGCAGGCCTGCGCGGTGGCAAAGGAACTGGGCTTCGATCCCGCGAAGGTCAATCCCAATGGCAGCGGCATCTCGCTGGGCCATCCGGTCGGCGCGACCGGCGCGATCATCACCACCAAGCTGGTGCATGAACTGCATCGCACCGGCGGTCGCTATGGCCTTGCGACCATGTGCATTGGCGGCGGTCAGGGTATTGCCACGATCTGGGAACGTGTTTGAGGCGGAGTTCGGACTATGAAGCTGTTGGTACCCGTAAAGCGGGTGATAGATTACAATGTGAAGCCGCGAGTGAAGGCGGATGGGAGTGGTGTTGATCTTGCGAATGTGAAGATGAGCATGAACCCGTTCGACGAGATCGCGGTGGAGGAGGCGATCCGTTTGAAGGAGAAGGGGGTCGCCACCG
>Ga0180219_1000213_pt1 | contig 59382 bp, 63 predicted proteins | sample eDN3rd30CBELigMG_FD_151338 | JGI IMG/M metagenome (GOLD analysis project Ga0180219, IMG submission 151338) | Enriched Miracle-Growth compost microbial communities from Emeryville, California, USA - eDNA 3rd pass 30_C BE-Lig MG (version 2)... ...
AAAGCGGTCCGATCAGTTCCCATTCCGCATCTGACAAGTCCCCACGGCCCATAACTGCTCTCCAAAGAGCAGCCTTGAATCAGAACTCGACCTGTTTGGGAATCCCTCTTTTGTCAACGCGGCCTAGAGTCTATTCCACTGATGTGGAATCGGCACCTGAAATAGATCTACTGCATCGCCTTGCAGGCGCTGTTGAACACCATCTCGCGCAGGGCCGGCAGGTTCGCGATGCCATAGGCGCTCCCGTCATCGCTGCAGACGATCTCGCACCGCCCCTGCCAGAGCCGCAGGTCCAGATCCTCCGGCTTGATGATCGACTGCGCGCCGATATCGTAGAAGGCCCACACGCGCGGCCGCGTATAGTCCGCACCGTTCTGGTCGACGACGATGGCCAGCTTGCCCGTGGTCAGGCGAACCACCGAGCCGATCGGGTAGACGCCGATACATTCGATGAAATGGCCGAGCAGGTCCGGATCGAACTGCCCCTCCATCTCGCGCATCAGGGCGAACGCCGCATTTGGGTCCATGCGGGGACGATGGGGGCGATCCGAGGTCAGCGAATCATAGACGTCGCAAATCGCGGCCATGCGGCTGAACAGGCCGATCGCCTCGCCGGCGAGACCATGCGGATAGCCGCTGCCGTCGAACCGCTCATGATGCTCGATGCACACCTGCGCCACCGCGTCCGATACGTCGCCGCCCAGCTTCAGGAAATCATGGCCGAGGCGCGTATGGGTCTGCACGATCTTGCGCTCGCCCTCCGAGAGATCCTCCAGGATGGTGGAGACGTCGATCGGCAGATGCCCCATGCCCACATCCATCAGCAGCCCGGCAAGACCCGCTTCCTTGATGGTCTCCGGCTTGAGGCCCAGCTGCCGGCCAAGCGCGATCATCAGCGCGCTCACCGCCAGCGCATGGGCATAGAGCGACATATTCTCGCGCCGCACGCGCATCAGGCCGTTGAAGGCATGGGGATTGCGCTGCACGGAGGCGAACAGGTCCTCGATGATCGGCTCCACCTGCCCCAGGCTGATCGCCCGGCCGAGGCGCGCCTGCTCGAACACGCTGGCGAGCACGCGGCTGGAGCGGGCGATGACCGCGCGGGCATGGCCGACCTCCCGTGCAAGGCTGACCGGATGGGTCGAGGCCGAATCGAAGCCTGTCGCATTGAAGCGCGGGGCGGGCCGGTCATGCATCGCGCGCAGCCGCTCCGCCTGGAGCCGCTCGCTGGCGCCCGGGCCCGGCGCCTGCGTGCTGACCAGCGGCCGCCGCCGCCCGGGCAGACCATAGGCGGCCGGAGCGCCGACATCAGCGCCCTTTTCCACGTCGATGAGCACGCCATCCACCTCGCTGGCCCGCAGATCGGCCAGCTGGTCGGCATCGGTGAGGAGGAACTTGCTGCGCCAGAACGGGTGCTTGAGCCAGCTCCCCTCCAGCTTGTGAATGAACATGCCGAGGCGCACGTCAGCAATATCAATCCGCTTCAGCATCGCTCGCAAATGCTCCTTCCAGACCGGAGCACCTGCCGGAAGAGCGCATACCGAAGGCCTAAAATTCCTGGTTTCCACGGCGTTGAGGATGAAGGAAAAGCGCGGAAGACCTAAGCCTTCCGGGCCTTCCCCACTCGTCGCCGCCTGCCTGAATGGCGCTGAACCAGCACCCGCTCAGGCGAAGCGCCTTGCTAGACGACCTTGCGCCCGGTCACGAGCTGATACACCAGCACCACCGCCGCGATGATGAGCAACAGATGGATCAGCCCGCCGCCCACATGCAGCGCGAAGAATCCCAGTGCCCAGAGCACAAGAAGAATGACGAAAATGGTCCAAAGCACGGCGCTCTCCCATATCCTGAATGACAGTGAAGGGAAAACGCCATGAAGGGACAGATGGTTCCGACGAAATGAGGATGGTCGCGGCGCCACCCGCGAAAATCACGCACAAATCCGGCAACGTCACTGTTTTTCTATGGTGGGCGTGGCAAGGATTGAACTTGCGACCTCTGCGATGTCAACACAGTGAACAGCTATATATTTTATCCTTATAAATCAAATATTTATATTAGCCCTAGAGTGTACATTTCATCCTATAATTGGGCATATTTTGGGCATGCCCGCCAAATCAAACAATTTAATTCCAATAAATCATAGACATATCAAAACCAACCTGCATTGCTGAGGTCAAAAGTTGCTTTTTGCGGCCAGTAAATCAATACGCAGCTGATCGTTCAGGGGCATGCGCTATTGCCAGTTTCTTGCTCTATCTGACGCAGGATCGTCAGATCTGTCGGACAGTCCGAATGGGCTGCTCTCCGGCAAGACTAGCCGTAAGTCGCCGTCCGTTCAGCTGGGCTCGCGACGTCTGCAAAGTTGGATGTCAAAGGTTCAGACCTCTCAGAGCCCAGCACGTCGAATTCCAATCACCCTCCGATCGCTCGCCCCTTACTAATCGCCGTTCCCTGAGTACGGAGCACCCACAGCGCAGCCTTCGCTTCAGACAGAAGTTCATCGAAATAAGCCAGGTTGAGACCTTGGGCCAAGCGATGCGGCTTATCTCCGCCCTCCAGCTGATATCGAAACAGCACACCGTCTACGAAGGCCATAGACCCATGCGCGACGCTGTTGCGCTTCTTGAGTACCTCGCCACATTTGTTCAACGCAGTAACGAGCCCGGCGTCGACATCGATCGGGCAATCATCTGATTTCACCAGTCGCTTGATTGCCGTGATCATCTTGGAGGTATCGAGATCGTGTCCCAGATATGTGAAAACGGAAGGCTGCAAGCCCACAATGTAAGCGAACAAATCAGAAAGTTGGTGCTGGATTATCGCGGCTGTCAGCACGATATCGCCGACCCGCTCCCGGATTTCCCTGGGAATATAGTCTACTTCTGTGATGTTAGGCTCAAGCTTGATACTCCCCATCTTCCCTCCTTCTGTGACCTTCGAGTCACGAGGTCATAGGATGGAAATACCGCAGTCGCACTTTTTTTCCGCCTAATTCGGGCGGCGCACTTGCGAGCGCTGCCAGACCTATCCTCGCATGAACGCATGGCGGTTTTCGAGAAGTGTCGCTGCGAAGTAGAACGGCAGAACCCAGGGCATAGTGGACTAGTTGTTTGGTCCCGTTCTTTGCTGGCGCATCATCCATGCAAGAATGGAAGGATGCACTCTGGGACAGATTCTACACGGGATCGCCCGTACGACGGAGGCGGTCCGTCGAGCGATACAACATAGTCAGGAGGGCCTGAGTTGAACGCAGGCACGTGACTCCGTTCAACTGTCCAGGCGTTACGGGATCAACCAGAAGACCCTCGCCAAGTGGAAGAAGCGCACGGCGGTCAAGGATCTGCCGACCGGCTCCAAGGATGCCCATTCGACGGTGCCGGGCATCGAAGAGGAGGCGATCATTGTCGCGTTATGCCCTTCGGACATGGCCTTCGGTTCCGTAAGCACATGCTGCTGCCATTGGATGACTGCCTCTACGCCTTGCAGGCCACGATCCCGCACCTGACGCGCTCCTCACTGCATCGCGACGAGCACGACATCGAGCACCGCCTCACCAAGGTGAAGCAACCGTGGACCAACGGCCAGGTCGAAAGGATGAACCGAACGATCAAGGAGGCCACCGTCAAACGCTACCACTACGATAGCCATGCCCAACTGACCGCCCATCTCCACGACTTCATCAACGCCTACAATTACGGACGTCACCTCAAGACATTGCGCGGCCTCACACCCTACGAATACATCTGCAAATGCTGGACAAGAGAGCCCCAACGCTTCAGCCTATACCCGTACCATCAAAGAACGGGACAAAACACCTAATAGAACGGAGTGCTCTCAAGGCCTCAATCGAACAGCCGCGCTCCGCCACCGCCCTTTCGACCGACAGGCCCAAAGGTTCGGATTTGTCGGCATCGTCCGATTGCGTTCCCGCGCCTCGCTGGCGAAGCCCAGTCGTTGCAACGAAATATAGGGAAGCCGAAACCCGTCCGCCTTGAGCTCCGCCGCGCAGCGATCGATCTGCGCGGCGAGCGCGGCCGGTGGTTCGACGCTCCGACCATCCCACTGCCTTTGACGGCTTGCAAGATGACCAAGGATCGCCACCTCGTCCTGGCTAAGGAAGGGCGCGTCAGGGGGCAGGATCGACCATCCGGCCTGCTTCGCCATCACCGCCAGCAGGCCATAGCTGTCGACGGCGCCTTGCCGCATCCGCCCGATGACGAGGCGCTCGATCTGGTGCTGCATCGACAGGCGGTAGCGGCTGTGCATGGCGTCCACTCCAGCAGGAAAGGCCCGCACCTCCGCGGTACGGGCCCTCCGGATCAGAACTTCACGTTGAGCGCACCGCGCACGGTCGTCGGTGCGCCCGGCGTGATGTTCGTGTTGCTGTGCGCGAAGACGAAATAGCGCTCGCCGGTCAGGTTCTCGACATTGACCTGCAGATCGATGTCGTCCGAGAGCTTGTAGAAGAGCGCACCGTCGAGCCGGGCATAGCGCGGCAGCTTGACCAGATTGTCCTGCGCCGCGAAGCGCCGGCCCTGGAATGTCCCACCCAGCGCGATGCCGAGCTTGGGCGTCACGTCATAGCGCCCCCAGAGCGAGCCGCTATGGCGCGGCGCATTCGGAATCTGCGACCCATTGTTCACGGTCGCTGAAATCGCCCGGACGAACTCCGCCTCCTGGAAGGTGTAGGAGCCGACAAGGCTCAGTTGTGGCGTCAACTGGCCCGCGATCGCGACCTCGAAGCCCCTTGAGCGCTGGCCACCGCCAAGCTCCGTCCCCTTCCCAGCGTCATTGGGGTCGATCAGCACGATCACATTGTCGCGATCCAGCTGATAGACCGCCGCGCTCAGGTTGAAGTTCGGATTGATGTCCCACTTCGCGCCAATCTCGTAATTGCTGTAGCGTTCGGGCGCGAGGTTGCGATTGTTCGGCGCAAGACTGGTCAGCTGGTCGCCGCCGCGCGGCAGGTAGCTGCGGGAGAAACTGGCGTAGATGCTGGCATTTTCGAGCGGCTTGAAGACCAGTCCCGCGCGGGGCGACCACAGATCGTCGGTTTTCTGCGTGAAGACGTCACCGGCCTGACGGTTCGTCACCTCAGTCTTGAGATGCTCATAGCGGGCGCCCAGAATGATCTGGAGCTGCGGCATGATCTCGATCTGATCCTGGATATAGCCTGCCGCGACCGTCAGCGTGCCGAAATTGCTGCTACGGTTCGACAGCCAGCGCACATCGGAACGAGACACGAGCGGGTTTGCCACGGGCACGTAAATAGCCGTGACCGTTGCCGTACCCGTCGTGGGGAACACGGCGTTCTGTCCCAGATTATCGGTCTTCTGTCGGCCAAACTCGGCGCCGACGAGCAGCGTGTGCTTGATCGTGCCGGTCGTGAACTCGGCGTTCAAATCCGTCTGATTGATGAGGTTCTCGCGGTTGGTCAGGGTGTTGTAGCCCTGAATACCGGCCACGGTGCCCGGAGCATAGCTGCCGATCGGGAGACCGGGCGCGCCGGTCACCGTGCTCGTGTTGGTCAGTGTGCTGCCGTTGAGTCCGGTGGTGAAGATGTTCTGATAAAATTTGTCATAACTGGCATAGCGCGTGCGGTTGCGGATCGAGATGCCGTCCGCCAGCTCGTGCGCGATGTAAAGATTGGCGGCATCGGTATTGGTCCAGGTCGGGCTTTCCAGCGGATCGCCGAAAAACTGGCCGCGTGGCGTCGCGAGCGGTTCGGCGGCCGGGCCATTGGCCGCGCGAAGCTGCGACGGCACACCGCGATCGGCGACGCGATCATCCTGGAAATGCTCATAGCCAATCTGGACAATCGTGCGCTCGCCAAGCTTGAGCGAAACGGTCGGGTTGAAGCCCCAGCGATTGTAATTGACGCCATGGCGGTAGCTGCCGCTATCCTGCACGACGCCGACGATCCGAACGGCGATCGCGTCATTCACCGGGCCGCCCAGGTCGATGGTTCCGCGAAAATGCTCATACATGCCGCCTTCGAGGCGCACGTCGCGCACCGGATTCCAGCCAGCCACCTTGGTCACGCGGTTGATGAGGCCGCCGGTGCCGCCGCGGCCAAAGGTCATGGCGTTCGAGCCGCGAAACACCTCAAGCCGCTGGATATTGTAGAGGTCGCGATAGGTCTGGACATCGTCGCGAATGCCGTCGACGAAGAAGTCGCCGGTCGTGGTCATGCCGCGAATGACGAGCGTCTCGCGATTGCCCTCGCCCTGCGCCGAATATATGCCCGGCGTATAGCGGACCGCATCGCCGACGCTGTTCGCCATCTGGTCTTCGATCTGCTTGGAGGTCACCACGCTGACGGACTGGGGCGTATCGATGAGCGGCGTGCTGGTGCGCATGGCCGAGGTGGTCGTGCTGACCTTGTAACCCGCCTCCGCCTCGCCGATGACGATAATGTCCTGATCCTGCCCCTGCTGCCGCTCGTCTTCGGCCTGGGCCGGCGCCATGATCGCGACAAGCGATACGGCCGATGCGAGAAGTTGCGCGATCAGGCTGTACGAACGATTGGACACGTCTTAAATCCCCTTTTATTACTGCGAGTGACTCTCATTTGCGGGAGCCATAAACAGGGGATTTCCGGCCTGTCCATGGGTCGGGCCGAACCTTACCAACATGTATTTTAGCCGTAAGGAGATGGTAATGCCGAGGCGGCGCCAGCCGACCTTGGGACTTTGTAAGATTAGCGAAAACTCGGCCCAACCTGCCCGCGCTACAGCCGCGATATGCGCTTCCTCCCGATCATGCTCACCGCCCTTTCCCTCTCCGCCTGCGGTGGCGGTGGCGGTGGCGGATCGCATGCATGACCATGATCATCGGCATCGGGACCGAAATGGCGATCTTTTACATCTCCGAATATGAGGAGCTGTGCCACGTCATGCCGCCTGCCCGGGCAACGCGCGAAGCGAGCCGCAATCGCCTGCGCCCGATCACGATGACGACGCTGGCGGCGATCCTCACGCTGCTGCCTCTCGCGCTCGCCATCGGCCAGGGCTCGGGTATCCAGCAGCCGCTCGCCATCGCGATCATCGCCGGGCTGCTGCTGCAATATCCACTCGTCCTCCTGGCCATGCCGGTGCTGGTGCGGCTGACGCTGCCGCGCGAGCCGTCGGACCATCGGGCCGCACTTGCGCCAAGTTGAGCGGACTTCAGGGAGGCACATCATGGCTGCTGGAATAGCGATCCCCGTCTGGCTCGGCTGGTCGCTCCTGTCGGCGACGTTCGCCGCGCTCACCGCGATCCTGGCGAAGGTCGGCCTCAAGGGCATCGATTCCGATGTCGCGACACTCATCCGCACCGTCGTGATCGTGCTCTTCCTCGGGCTCATGCTCATCGCCAACGGCAAGCTGCGGTCCGTGCCCGTCATGAGCGCGGGCAACTGGCTGCTCCTGATCCTGCGGGCGCGCGCGACCGGCGCCTCCTGCCCGTGCTATTTCCGGGCACTGGAGGTCGGCGATGCCGCCAGGGTCGCGCCGATCGACAAGGAACCCCGGTCACGTCGACGGTGCGAGAATTACCGGAGCAAATCTCGTGCTTGAGGCCTATCGTCCGAGAAACCAAAAATGCGCTATTACAGGTGGTTACAAGATTTCCGCCCTGCCCTTCTGCCCAAAAATTGCCGAGAAAAACTGGCCAGATTTGGTCGAAATTGGTCGCATCTGGTTGGGCATATGCTGGGCACGGCCCTGAGAATCGATCGAGCCCGAAAAGAAAAGCCTCGGAAAAACGCAATGTTTTCCGAGGCTTGTCATGGTGGGCGTGGCAAGGATTGAACTTGCGACCCCTGCGATGTCAACACAGTGCTCTACCACTGAGCTACACGCCCACGGGGAGCGACGCCCTTACGCAACGTGCCGGGGCGGCGCAAGCGCAAATCGTCGCCGGATGCGCGGGAATCAGGAAAGGCCGCTTGCGCTGGTGCGATCGAAGATGCGGTCGACCTCCATCACGAGGTCGCGCAGGTGGAAGGGCTTGGAGAGAATCTTGGCTTCGGGCGCCACGCGGCCCGCGCGCAGCGTCACCGCCGCGAAGCCGGTGATGAACATCACGCGCGTTTGCGGCGCGACGGAGGCCACATGCTGGGCCAGTTCGATCCCGTCCATTTCCGGCATGACGATGTCCGTGAGCAGCAGGTCGAACCGCTCCGAGGCGATCAGCGGCAGCGCCGCCGTGCCGCGATCGACGGCCACGACCTCATAGCCAGACCGCTCCAGCGCGCGGCATAGATAGTGCCGCATCGAATCATCATCTTCCGCCACCAGAATGCGAATCATCGGTAGCCTTCTCCGCTGGCTCATCATTGTCAGGACGGGCGACGCGGCACATGGGCTTGGCGTCCTCCACCTTCTTATGCGAAAAGCCCTTAACATTTTTCCATCGCAGCACAATGATTGGCCGGGAAAGGGAGATCAGGGAGCAGGATGAGCGAGCCGGCAGGACCCACGAAGAGCCCCACGCTCACCCATGACGCCTTCCACCGCTATGGCGAGCCCGGCGCGACCGGCCCCGTCATCTTCGCCGTGCCCCATGCCGGCCGCATCTATGCGCCCGACCTGCTCGCCCGCGCGCGAGTCGCGCCCGACATACTGGCCCGGCTGGAAGATCGTCATGCCGATCGCCTCGCCGACGGCCTGATCGACCAGGGCCATTGCGTGCTCGTCGCCACCCAGCCCCGCGCCCTCATCGACCTCAATCGCGACGAGCGCGATGTCGACCTGCGTGCCATCGCCGATGCGCCCTGGGGCTTCCACAGCCAGCCGAGCGCCAAGGTGCGCGGCGGGCTGGGCCTCATCCCCGAGCGCCTCGGCCAGGCCGGCAATCTCTGGCACCGCCCGCTTTCCTATGCGGAGCTGCGCCGCCGGATCGACACGATCCATCGCCCCTATCATGCCGCCCTGGCCGAGGCGCTGGAGACCGCGCGGGCGCGCCATGGCATCGCGCTGCTGGTGGACATCCACTCCATGCCGCCCCTGCGCGAGACGGCCATGCACGATCCCGTGCCGCGCGCCGTGATCGGCGACCGGTTCGGCCGCAGCGCCACCGATCGCCTGACCGATCTCGTCGCGGACATCGTGCGCCGGCAGGCGCTGCCGGTGGCGATCAACTCGCCTTATTCGGGCAATCATATCCTGGAGCGGCACGGCCGGCCGGAACGCGGCATCCACGCGATCCAGATCGAGCTGGACCGCAGCCTCTATCTCGCGGCGGACCTGATGACGCTCGGCGCGGGCCTGGCGCGCATGCAGCGCCTGCTCGTGGACCTTGCGACCATCGTGACGCAGGACATGGCCGGCCGCGACTTTCCCCTCGCCGCCGAATAAGCCACTTCGCCCAATAAAAAACCACCCCGTGCGGTTGCACAGGGTGGCCCAGGTTCAGGGAGGAGACGTCCCGAAAGGGCGGGACGCCCACGCAACGACCCGAAAGGGGGAACAAGCCGCTGCGTATTCTCAAGGTAGGACAATGGAAGCGGGTTTTCAAGTCCAGTGCGCACACTGGTCGTCGATTTGGTTGATTAAGTCACCCGGGCGATCGCGGCGCGATTTTGCGCCGCGATCAGGGCACCGCAATCAGGAAGCGACGGGGATCGGCGCGATCGGGCCGAGGCCCATTTCGCGCTGCGCGAAGAAAATCTCGCGCATGCCCTGCAGCGAGAAGATATGCGCATAGAGCAGCGGCAGCAGGCCGCTTTGATTATATTTGCGCAGCTGATCGCCGCGCAGCTCGCGCACCTTGGCTTCGTCGACCATCTGGAAGCCGCGATAGATGAAGGGCTGCTCGCTGTCCGGCACCTGGATGGCCAGCTCGCCGTCCATCAGCAGATTGGCCTCCTTGAGGTCCTGCATGAACTGCGCGGTGCGCGCGGCCGCCTGCTCGAAATTCTCGCAGAAGTTCAGCAGATCCTTGGTGAGCTGGGTCGCCTCGCCATTCTCGATGAGCGGACGACCATCCTCGAACTCGCCGACCAGGCCGGAGGTCGGATCGAAGCAGAGCGAGAGCTCGTCGCTGTTCGGCTTCACGCGCACCAGCACCCAGGGGTAGCGGCGGATATAGGCCGGCACATAGCCGTCATTGCGGCGCAGCTTGCCCTCGGCATCGACGATGGTGTTGACGCCCTCGTTGAGGCCCATCAGCACCAGCGGCACGGGGTCGCTGCCCGTCGAGAACACGATCGGCAGGAAGCGCTGGCACTGGACGAACTCGTCGACCGTCAGCGGGACGGCATGAACGCCGACCAGATGCGGCGCGGCCTCATAGTTGCGCAGGCTGTAATTGCTGTGCTGCTCGACATTGAGCGGCACGATGTCCTTGTAGAGGACAGGCAGGGACTGGACTGTCGGCGCACTGGCCATGGCATCACTTCTCCTGGAAACGCGGAATGGCGGGCCTCGCCACGATGGGCGGCCGGATCGAGCGGGCCTTAATGGGCTGACCCGTCCGAGGCAAGAGGCACGAGCTTGCCGGGATTGAACAGGCCCTGCGGATCGAAAGCCGCCTTGATGGCGCGCACCGCGTTGAGCTGGGCGGGCGCCGTCAGCCGCGCGAATTCGCCGATCTTCATCTGCCCGATGCCATGCTCGGCCGAGATCGATCCGCCCACGGCGACGACCTGATCGTTGACATAGCGGGTCGCTTCCTCGCCGCGCCCGGCCAGCCAGGCGCGCGCGGCCTCGATCCCCTGCCCCATCGGCGCACGGACATGGAAATGGACGTTGCCGTCGCCCAGATGGCCGAAGGAGGAAGCCGTCGTGCCGGGAAAGCGCGCCGCGCAGGCCGCCGCCACCTCGGTCATGAAGCGCGGCATCCCCGCGATCGGCACGCTGATGTCGAACTGGAGCGCCGGTCCCTGCGCCCGCTCCGCCTCCGATGCGCTTTCGCGCAGCTTCCAGAAGGCTTCGGCCTGGGTCTCGTTCGCCGCGATCGCCGCATCGACGACCAGCCCCTGCTCGAACCCCTCGGCCAGCGCCATTTCCATGCGCTCCTGCGCGCTCGGGCCCGAGTCTGCGCTGTCCAGATCGATCTCGATGAGCGCGTTCCAGGCCGTTCGCGTCTCGATCGGCGCGCGGGTGCCGGGAATCACCTCCAGGATGAAGCCCAGCGTATCGGCCGCCATCACCTCGAATCCTTCGATGACAGGGCCGAGTCGGGCTTCCATGAGGCGCAACAGCGCCAGCGCCTGCGCGGGATCGGCCAGGCCCACCCAGGCGACGGCGCGATCCGCGATGGCGGGCGCAAGGCGCAGGCTCGCCGCCGTGACGATGCCCAGCGTCCCTTCCGCGCCGATCAGCAACTGCTTGAGATCATAGCCGCGATTGTCCTTCTTGAGCGCGGCGATGCCGTCATGGACGGAGCCATCCGGCAGCACCGCCTCGATCCCCTCGACCAGCGCGCGCATCGTCCCGTGGCGCAGCACCTGCGTGCCGCCGGCATTGGTCGACACCAGCCCGCCGACCGTGGCCGAGCCCTTGGCCCCCAGACTGAGCGGAAAGCGCCGGCCGACCGCCTCGGCCGCCTCGTGCAGCGTGGCAAGGATCACGCCGGCCTCGCACACCGCCAGATTGGTCGCGGGATCGATGCTGCGGATGGCGTTCATGGCGCGCAGCGAGAGGATCAGCGCACTGCCGTCGCGCGGCGGAGTCGCGCCGCCGACCATCGAGCTGTTGCCGCCCTGCGGCACCAGCGGCACGCCATGCTCGCGCGCGACGCGGACCATCGCCGCCACCTCCTGCGTCGAGCGCGGGGCCAGGATCGCGACCGCATCGCCATGGAACTTGCCGCGCCAGTCCTCCAGCCAGGGGATGATGAGATCGCGATCCTCGATGAGGCCCTTGGGCCCGGCGATCGCGCGGAAGGCGTCCAGTGCAGCAGATGAGATCATGAGCGGCCTTATGCCGCGTCCCGATCCTCAAGACCAGCCCGCGCGCCGCGCCGGCCCCGGCCTGCGCAAGTCCGCATGTGGAATTAATCCGCTGTTCAAGGGCTGCCCTCTAGGGCAAGGCTTCGCCTCGGGGAATATGCATTGCCAGCGCTCGCGCCGACACTCATTGCGACATTGCTGCTCGCGTCCGCACCGGATGCCGATCGATCGGCCCTGCGCGCGGGCACGCAGCTTGCGCAGGTGACGATCGAGCAGCGCGTCATCATCCGCATCCCGGTCGTCCAGGCGCGCGGCCCGCAGCGCCAGTCCGCGCGCGAGGACGCCACCAGCGCATCGCCACCGCCACCGCCGCGCCTCCTGCGGGAAGTCGATGGCCCTCGCTGCCTGGCGCTGGCCCGCATCCGGGGCGCGATCATCAGCCCGAACAACGACATCGTCATGGTCTCGGGGCGCCGTGAGCAGTTCCGCCCGCATTTCAGCCGGGCCTGTCGCGCGGTCGATTTCTACGCGGGCTTCTACATCGAGCCGGCCGAGGACGGCGCCCTGTGCGCCCGTCGCGACGAGCTCCACGCCCGCAACGGATCATCCTGCGCGATCGAGCGATTCTCGCGACTCGTGCCGGTCGATCCCGAACCCTGAGGGCCGCACCGCGCCTACGCGCCAGGGCGAGCGGCATGGCCGGGGATGGGCTGCCGGCATCCCCGCCAGCATATCGCGGCCGGGGCATCCGTGCGTCCGGAGCGATGCATTAAAGCCGCAAGTGCCGTCAAACCGGGCTTGCGGCGCGGAAATCCTTGACATCTTCCCGGCTTTTGCTCATGCGGCGCTCGGCTCAATGCGTGATGAATTCCATGCCGTGCAGCCCAACGCTCCCTCCTTTACGATGGAACCCCGATGCACTTTGCCGATCTCGGCCTATCGGATGAATTGCTGAAAGCCGTCACCGAGGCAGGCTATAGCGAGCCGACGCCGATCCAGGCGCAGGCAATCCCCTCCGTTCTCATGATGCGCGATATCATCGGCATCGCCCAGACAGGCACCGGCAAGACCGCGAGCTTCGTGCTGCCGATGATCGACATTCTCGCCGCCGGCCGCTCGCGCGCCCGCATGCCGCGCAGCCTCATCCTCGAGCCGACGCGCGAACTGGCCGCGCAGGTCGCCGAGAATTTCGAGAAATACGGCAAGCATCACAAGCTCTCCATGGCATTGCTGATCGGCGGCGTGTCGATGGGCGACCAGATCAAGGCGCTAGAAAAGGGCGTGGACGTGCTCATCGCGACGCCGGGCCGCCTCATGGACCTGTTCGAGCGCGGCAATATCCTGCTCACCGGCTGCTCGCTGCTCGTCATCGACGAAGCGGACCGGATGCTCGACATGGGTTTCATCCCGGACATCGAGAATATCTGCACCAAGCTGCCCGCCAATCGGCAGACCCTGCTTTTCTCGGCGACCATGCCGCCGCCGATCAAGAAGCTGGCGGACAAGTTCCTGAGCAATCCCAAGTCGATCGAAGTCGCCCGCCCGGCGACCGCCGGCGCGAACATCGCGCAGATGCTGGTGCCGGTCGAGGAGCGGAACAAGCGCGACATGCTGCGCTCGCTCCTGCGCAGTGAGGGCGTCGACAGCGCGATCATCTTCTGCAACCGCAAGACGGCGGTGCGCGAGCTCAACAAGAGCCTGCAGCGCCACGGCTTCCGGTCCGGCGAGATCCATGGCGATATCGACCAGTCGGCGCGCATCGCGGAGCTGGATCGGTTCAAGTCCGGCGAGATCAACCTGCTGGTCGCCTCCGACGTCGCCGCGCGCGGGCTGGACATCAAGGGCGTGTCCCACGTCTTCAATTTCGACGCGCCCTGGCATCCGGACGATTATGTCCACCGCATCGGCCGCACCGGCCGCGCCGGCGCGACGGGCAAGGCCTTCACCTTCGTCACGCGGAGCGACGCGGAAGCCATCGAGAATATCGAGAAGCTGATCGGCAACAAGATCGAGCGGCTCGACACCGGCGTGACGGTGGAACCCGAGGCCGGCGGCGATGCGCCGGCCAAGGGCGGCAACCGGCGCGGCCGCAAGCCCGCGCCTAAGGACAAGCCCGCCGCCATCCGCGCCGAACGGCCGGCCCGTGCCGCGCGTCCGGCCCCGACCGAACAGGCGGACCGTCCCGAAGCGCCCGCGCGCGCGGAACAAGCGGAGCCTGCCGAGCGCCCTGCCCGCACCGAACGGCCGGCCCGCGCGGAACGCCCCGCCCCCCGTAACGAGCGCCCGGCGCGCGACCAGAGCCGCCCGCCCCGCCGCGATCGTCATGAGGATGATGGTCCGGACGATGGCTGGAACGGCCCGACGCCGGCCTTCCTGTCGGTCGCGCTCAACCGCTGAATCCGGCGCGCCGGCCTGGCGAAAGCGCTCTTTCACGCGCCTGTTGCTTGTGCCCGGCCGCCCGAAATCCGCGATTGAAGATAGTCGCGAGGCCCTCGTCAAAACGCATTGCAATGCGCGAAACGCCCGCTTATAGGCATCCCTCCCTGGGGGGCTGTAGCTCAGTTGGGAGAGCGCGTCGTTCGCAATGACGAGGTCAGCGGTTCGATCCCGCTCAGCTCCACCAGGGTCTCCAACATATAAACGCCCGGCCTCGCGTCCATCGGGCCGGACCAGCGCGAAGCGGTATCGCGCGCCGGGAAGCTGTCAGTCTTCAGATAGGGCTACATTGTGCTCCTGCGCAGGCAGGAGCCCAGGGACCAGCGACACGGCGTTGCCGCCCTGGGCTCCTGCCTGCGCAGGAGCACTGGTTCTCTTTCCGTTCGGATCGCCTCTGATGCAGAGTCCCCTTCAATCCCCGCGCGCAAAATGCGCCATCTGGTCGGCATGGGCCTTCTTGAAGGCGGGGCGCTCCGTGATGCGCTTCACATAGGCTTCCGTCGCGGGCCGATCTCCGAAAGCACGGACTTTCGCGACGCGCAGGACATCGGCCATCAGCAGGTCCGCGACCGTGAAGCGATCGGCCACCAGCCATTCCCGCGCCTTCAGCACGCGCTCCATATGGTCGAGACGGCTTTCCATCCAACCGGCAAGATGATTGTCCGGCGCGCCGGTCACTTCCAGGAACCACCAGGGGACGGTGACCATCTCCATCGAATTGAGCGCGGCGATCGTCCACTGCAGCGTCTGCGCCTCTCCAATCGGATCGTGCGGCATCAGGTGCTCATTTTTCCGGGCGATATGCAGCAGCCCCGCGCCGCTCTCGAATAGTTCGATCTCGCCGTCGCTCAGCATCGGAATCTGGCCGAAAGGCTGCCTATCGAGATGGTTCGTCTCCCGCCCCTCGAACGGCACGGTCCGGACCGTGTAAGCAAGCCCCGCTTCCTCGCATGCCCAGCGCAGCCGAAGGTCGCGCACGAATCCCCGGGGACCGTCGGGCACCCAATCATATGTCCAGATGACCAGTTCGCTCATATCGCGCGATCCTCTCCTGCAATGACCGCCACCAGCCACAAGACTGGAGGACTGCACAGGGAAAGATAGCCGTATCCGGGTCGAAAACCGCCATAAACCCGCCCAGCGGAAAGGGCCCCGCATCTCTGCGGGGCCCTTCCTTCATTCTGCGATGGCTGCAGGCGCTGCCCGCTCAATCCTTGTTGAGGAAGGCCGGCGCGAACTCGGGCTCGGCGCCGTCGTCGCCACCCTTGTCGCCGCTCTCGCGACGCGGGCCGCGATCGCCACGATCCCGGCGCGGACCGCGATCGCCACGGCCGCCGCGATCACCGCGACCACCACGGTCCCCACGATCACCCCGGTCGCCGCGCGGTTCGCGGGCGGGACGGGTGTCCTCCAGCTCCTCGCCGGTTTCCTGATCGACGACGCGCATCGACAGGCGAACCTTCCCGCGCGGATCGATCTCGAGGACCTTGACCTTCACTTCCTGCCCTTCGGACAGGACGTCGGAGACCTTCTCGACGCGCTCGTTGCGGATTTCCGAGACGTGGACGAGACCGTCCTTGCCGCCCATGAAATTCACGAAAGCGCCGAAATCGACGAGGTTCACGACCTTGCCGTTATAGATCTTGCCGACTTCCGCTTCCTCGACGATGCCGAGGATCCAGGCCTTGGCCGCCTCGATCTGCGCGATGTCGGACGAGCTGATCTTGATGACGCCCTCGTCGTCGATATCGACCTTGGCGCCCGTCTCCGCGACGATCTCGCGGATGACCTTGCCGCCCGTGCCGATCACGTCGCGGATCTTCGACTTGTCGATCTGGATCGTCTCGATGCGCGGCGCGTGCGCCGAAAGCTCCGAGCGAACCTCGCCCAGCGCCTTGTTCATCTCGCCCAGGATGTGCGCACGGCCTTCCTTGGCCTGCGCCAGCGCCTGCTTCATGATCGCCTCGGTGATGCCGGCGACCTTGATGTCCATCTGCAGCGAGGTGATGCCCTCGCTCGTGCCGGCCACCTTGAAGTCCATGTCGCCCAGATGATCCTCGTCACCCAGGATGTCGGAGAGCACGGTGAAGTCCTCGCCTTCCAGGATGAGGCCCATGGCGATGCCGGAGACCGGGCGCTTCAGGGGCACGCCGGCGTCCATCATGGCGAGCGAACCGCCGCACACCGTGGCCATCGACGAGGAGCCGTTGGACTCGGTGATGTCCGAGAGGACGCGGATCGTGTAGGGGAAGTCCTCCTTGGCGGGCAGCACCGGGTGCAGCGCGCGCCAGGCGAGCTTGCCATGGCCCACTTCACGACGGCCAGGCGCGCCGAAGCGGCCCACTTCACCAACCGAATAGGGCGGGAAGTTGTAGTGCAGCAGGAAGCGCTCGTAGCTCAGGCCCGTCAGGCCGTCGATCATCTGCTCGGCGTCCTTGGTGCCCAGCGTGGTGGTGCAGATCGCCTGCGTCTCGCCACGGGTGAACAGCGCGGAGCCATGGGTGCGCGGCAGGAAGCCGACCATCGACTCGATGGGGCGGATCTGCGTGGTCTTGCGACCATCGATGCGCTTGCCGTCCTTGAGGATGGCGGTGCGCACGATCTCGGCCTCGAGCTTCTTGGTGAGCTTGATGGCGACCATCTGGGTCTGCGCGCCTTCGTCGGCAAAGGTGGCCTTCGCCTTGGCACGGGCCTCGTTCAGCGCATTGGAGCGCGCCGACTTGTCGGTGAGCTTGTAGGCGGCGGCGATGTCCTTGCCGATCACGCTCTTGAGCTTGGCCTTCATGTCCGCCGTATTGTCCGTAAGGTCGATTTCCCACGGCTCCTTCGCGGCCTTCTCGGCGAGCTGGATGATCGCGTCGACGACCTTGCGGCTCTCGGCATGCGCGAACATGACGGCGCCGAGCATGACGTCCTCGGACAGTTCCTTGGCTTCGGACTCGACCATCATCACGGCCGTATCGGTGGCGGCGACGACGAGGTCCAGCTCACCGGTCTTCACATCTTCGAGGCTCGGGTTGAGCTGATATTCGCCATCCTTGTAGCCGACGCGCGCCGCGCCGATCGGGCCCATGAACGGCACGCCGGAGATGGTGAGCGCAGCCGACGCCGCGATCAGCGCGACGATATCGGGCTCGGTCTCGCCGTCGAACGAGAGGACCTGCGCGATCACGTTGATCTCGTTGTAGAAGCCCTCGGGGAACAGCGGGCGCACGGGGCGGTCGATGAGACGGGAGACCAGCGTCTCCTTCTCGGTGGCGCCACGCTCACGCTTGAAGAAGCCGCCCGGAATACGCCCGGCGGCCGAGAATTTTTCCTGATAGTGGACGGTGAGCGGGAAGAAATCCTGCCCGTCCTTCACCGACTTGGCGGCGGTGACGGCGCACAGCACAACCGTTTCGCCATAGGTCGCGAGCACCGCGCCATCGGCCTGACGGGCAACGCGGCCCGTTTCGAGCTTGAGCGTCTTGCCGCCCCACTCGATTTCCACTGTCTTCACATTGAACATTGGGTTTCCTTCCACCCGCGGCGCCCTATTGCGCGGCGGGGCTTGCTTGGGGCTGTCCGGCCCCTGCGGTGTGGGACGTTTTCTCGTCCCTCGGGAAGTGGCCGGATTGCCCCTGCCCCGTCACCCCGGCGAAGGCCGGGGTCCAATCCTGAAATTCAGCGTCGGACGGCGCTCCTGCGCCGCTCACCTGCTGGCCCCCGCCTGCGCGGGAGTGACGCGATACGTAAACGGCCCGCCGAGGCGGGCCGAACGATCACGTCATTTACGAAGGCCGAGCTTCGCGATGAGGGCGGTATAGCGGCCCGCATCCTTCTTCTTGAGATAGTCGAGCAGCGAACGGCGCTTGTTGACCAGCATGAGCAGGCCGCGACGGCTGTGATTATCCTTATGGTGATCCTTGAAATGCTCGGTGAGGTTCGCAATGCGCTCGGTGAGGATCGCAACCTGCACTTCCGGAGAACCGGTATCGCCTTCGTGCTGGGCGTTGTCCTTGATAAGCGCTTCCTTGCGCTCGGCCGTAATCGACATCGTCCATTCCTTTCGTCTAGAGATTGAAGCCCCGCACGACCCGGATCTCCGGCCCCAAAGCCTCCACCAGCGCCACGGGCGTTTCGCCCTGCGTCGCCAGCATGAGCCCCTGCTTGCGAGGGTCCCCGGCGAGCGTCCGGCCCTGCTTGAGGGCCATGGCCTGTTCCGGAGTGACGGGCAGAGCCGGGATGTCGTCCAGCCCAACCGTCAATGGCAGCATAAGCTGCGCAATGGTGCGCCCCCTAGCAGCATCCCCCAGAATGTCCAGCGAAATCGCCTGATCGAGGGCGAACGGACCCGCCTTCACGCGGCGCAACATGGTCACATGGCCCACCGTGCCGAGCGCCAGGGCGATGTCCCGCGCGAGGCTGCGGATATAGGTGCCCTTGGAGACATGGGCGCTCAGCGTGACGGATGCCAGCGCCCCGGCCTCCATCCCATCGGCCGGTTCGGCGCCCGCGATGCTCAGGCCGTGGACCGTCACGGCACGCAGCTTCATCTCCACCTGCTCGCCGGCGCGGGCGCGATCATAGGCCCGCTCGCCGTCGATCTTGATCGCGCTATAGGCCGGCGGCGCCTGCTCGATCGGGCCGGTGAAGCGCGACAGCACCGCCTCGACCGCGGCCAGTGTCGGACGGGCTCCGGAGGTGGCGACAACCGCGCCTTCGAGATCGAGCGTGTCCGTCTGCGCGCCGAAGCCGATGGTGAAATCATAGATCTTGTCGCTGTCCAGCATCCGCCCGGCCAGCTTGGTCGCCTCGCCGACCGCGATCGGGAGGACACCGCTCGCCAGCGGATCGAGCGTGCCGCCATGGCCGACCTTGGCCCTGGGCAGCCCCGCCTCGCGCAGCGCGCGCTTGACGGCGCTCACGGCCTGGGTCGAGCCGAGGCCGATGGGCTTGTCGAGGATGATCCAGCCATGCAGCGGCCGGGCGGTGGGGTCTGGGGCGGTCATAGCGCCGCCCCATAGCCGCCCTGCCGGCCGCTGTCAGGATTTTGCGTCAGGACTGCGGATGGTCCGCGTCATGGCCCGCCTTTGTCGCCTTGGCCGGCGGCCCCTCGACCCGCTCGAACGACTGGAAAGGATAGCGCTGGCCGCGCACGATCACCGCGCCCCATTTGTCGAGCGTGCCGATCGGCCCGGAATCGATGCCGATGGCGTTGGTGAAGCCCAGGTCCGTGCTCGGCGAGAACAGCACGGCCTTGTACCAATGCCCGAAACTATCCTCGAAGAAGATGGTGTCGTTGCCCTGCGTCACCCAGTTGCGCACGCCATGATGATTGGCGAACGGAATGGAGGCCTGGGCCGGCGGACGCTCCTGCGCGGCCATGACTGGCGTCGAAGCCAGAAAGAGCGCAGCGAACGGCGCGACGAATGCGAATGTCTTCATGTCATGCTCCTTTCCGGTTCTGTGTGAACTCTGCGGTCATCACGAGATTGGGTGCCCCCGGTCTTTCGGCAAGCATGCGCGACACTTTGATACAGGGCCCGCATTCCCGCTTTTCGGGGCCGGACGCACAGGCTATGCGCGGCGGTCATGACCCCCCATGCCGCATCCATCCCCGCTCCTGCCCGGCGCGATCAATTGCATCGCCCGCTGCAGGACGGCGCGCTCGGCCTGCACCCGCTCGGCGCCGCGCACCGGGCCGACCTCGCCACGGCCTGCGCCGCCGATGCCGACATCTGGGCGCTCTATCCGACCAGCTATGCGACCGACGGGTTCGAGGCGAGCTTCGCGGCCCTGCTCGCCAATGCCACGCGCCTGCCCTTCGCGATCCTCGACCGGGAAAAGCTGATCGGCATGACCGCCTATCTGCGCGTCGAGCCGGCCGCGCAGACGCTGGAGATCGGCAACAGCTACATCGTGCCGGACCGGCGCGGCACCGGGCTCAACGGCCGCATGAAGCGGCTGATGATCGACCATGCCTTCGCCTGCGGCTTCCGCCGCATCGAGTTCCGCATCGATGCGCGCAATGCCCGCAGCCAGGCGGCCGTGCGCAAGCTGGGCGCGGTGCAGGAAGGACTGCTGCGGGCCGAGCGCATCACCTGGACGGGCCATGTGCGCGACACGCTGCTCTTCGGCCTGCTCGAAAGCGACTGGCGCGGCTGAGGCCTGCCGCGCGTCGCGTTTCAGCGGCGCTGGCGGGGCGGCGGCGGGCCGCTCTCGACCAGCGAGGCGAGCGGATAGTTGGTGCCCGAAATCACGATCGAGCCGAACTTGTCGAGCCTGTCCGCGCCGCGCGTCTCGAAACCGATGGCGGTGGCGAAGGGCAGGTCCGGCGAGGATGTGGCCAGCGTCGCCAGATACCATTTGCCATGGGCATCCTGGATATAGAGCTTGTCGTCGCCCGCCGCGCGCCAGTCCCGCACGCCGCCGCGATTGACGAAGGCGATCGCGACATCCTTGTCCGGTGCGGCCGCTTCCTCGGCACGCACGGCCTGCGCGGCGGCATGGATACCGCCCGTCGCCACGAAGCCAAGCACCGCCAGGGCCGTGGCCAGAGCATATCGGCTGAACTGGGTCATAGTCGCATCCTTCCAGTCAGAATCCATCTCCGCGCAGCATCGCTACCACAAGGCAGGTGAAGCCGCCATGAACCAGCCCCGTCACGCCTCAGGCGCGCAGCCGAGCCATGAAATGCTTGCGGCACAGCGCCACATAGCGCTCATTCCCGCCGATCGCCGTCTGCGCGCCCTCGCTCACGGCATGTCCCTGCGCATCGATGCGCAGGTTCATGGTCGCCTTGGCGCCGCATTCGCAGACCGCCTTGAGCTCGACCAATATGTCGGCCAGCCCGAGCAGCGCGGCCGATCCGGGGAAAAGCTCGCCCTGGAAATCCGTGCGCAGCCCGTAGCAGAGCACCGGAATGCCCAGCTCGTCGCAGACCCGCGCCAGATCGAGCACCTGCCCACGCGCGAGGAACTGCGCCTCGTCCACCAGCACGCAGGCGATCGGCCCTTCATCGGCGCGGGCCGCGATCGCCGCGAACAGGTCCGTCCCTCCATCGAAGGCATGCGCCGGGGCGGCAAGGCCGAGGCGCGAGGCGATCCGCCCCGCCCCGTCGCGATCGTCGACATGGGCGGTCCACAGCATCGTCGCCATGCCGCGCTCGCGATAGTTGAAATCCGCCTGCAGCAGCGTGGTCGATTTGCCCGCGTTCATCGAGGCATAATAGAAATAGAGCTTGGCCATGGCGGACCGCTATATCCGCTCAGCCCGACCAGGCCAGCCCCAACGCATGATCGCGGACCGCGACCGGCCAATTGGCGGTGAGCGCCTCGAAGCGCGGCCGGTCATCGGCATAGAGCGCGCGGATCGCTTCCTCGAACCCTTCCCGGTCGCCGGCGATGGCCGAGAGGAAGCGATAGGCCGCATCGCGCCCCGCGCCCGCCGGCGCATCGCCCTTCATGGCGGCATCCACGATCCGGCGCAGGGAGGCGGAAGCGCCGCCGCGCTGGGTGGCGAGCCAGTCCCAATGGCGCGGCAGCAGCGTCACTTCGCGCGCGGTCACGCCCAACCTTGGCCGGCCGGGCCCGCGCGCGGGTTCCTCGGGCGTCTCGCGCAGGTCCAGATCGATCTGCGCGCCGGTCCGGTCATCGAAGATCAGCAGATCGGACGCGCGCGGCGTCGCATCCATCGCGCGCAGGGTCTGCGCGACATGCTCGCGCGTGCCCGAGGCGATCCACATGTCATGGGCAAAGGCAGTATAGGTCGTCATGGCGGCTCCTTCTTGGATCGCCATTTATACCCGGATCATATTGCCGTCAATATACCCGGATATTATTCCGGTTCGTTCAGGTCCCGCGCCACATTGGGCGAGCGCAGGACGGCCTCGATATGGCTGCCTTCCTCGAAGCTCTCATCGCCGATGAACCTGAGTCTGGCGGCATACTTGAGCTTCACCCGCCGCGCCACCTCCCGCTGGAGATAGGCGGTGTTGGTGCGCAGCGCCTTGAGCACCACCTCCTCGTCGCGGCCCAGCAGCGGCTTCACATAGACGATCGCATGTCGAAGGTCCGGCGACATGCGCACTTCCGTCACGCTGACGACATGGCTGCTCAGCACATCGTCATGCACGTCGCCGCGCTGCAATATGTCCGCCAGCACATGCCGCACGGATTCACCCACGCGCAGCAACCGGACGGAAGGTTCGCCCGATGTCGATTGCTTGTTCATCACCGTGTCTCCATCGCCTCGATGATCCGCTCCAGCGAGCGCAGATTGCGGGCCGTGCCCATGCTGCCCAGATGCTTCTCCAGGAACGGCGCCGTCACTTTCGAGCGACCGACGCCCTCCGCGAAATCGATATGCACATGCGCCTTGCCCGGCGCGAACCGCTCCGCCCCCTTCCCCGCATGCGCCGCCTGGAGCGCCGCGAAGGCCGCTTCGGTCAGCGGCTTGTCGAGGAAATGGATGTGCACGAACTTGTCCTCGCTGCCACCGCGGAACGGGCTTTCGGCGACGGCCGCCTTGAGCTCGGCCGCATCGCGCACCGCCGCGAAGGTGCGGAAGCCGAACTTGTCCCGCACGCAATCGCCGATCAATGTCGCGAGCGCCGCATCGGCCGCCCGCGCATGATCGAAGATCACATTGCCGCTGGCGGTCACGGTCGAGACATTCTCGAGGCCGCACGCTTCGAGCGCCGCCTTGAGATCGGCCATTTTCACCTGATTGCCGCCGACATTCACGCTCGATAGCAGGGCAACATAGCGCGACATCGCATCGCTCCCAACATTGCGTTCAGCCGGACGGCGCCGACCGCCGGAGCCAGGGGTTCACGCCGTGCGCGACTCTCTGGCTCTAGGTCCCGCGCCGGCGCGGCCGGCCTTAAAGCGTGCGCGCCCGTTCCTCGACCTCGAAGAGCTCCAGCGTATCGCCGGCCTTGATGTCGTTGGTGTTCTCCAGCACCGCACCGCACTCCATGCCCGCGCGCACCTCGGCCACATCGTCCTTGAAGCGGCGAAGCGAGGCGATGATCGTCCGCGAGACGATGACATCGTTGCGCGTGAGGCGCGCATTGATGCCCTTGCGGATGACACCGTCCAGGACGAGCAGGCCCGCGGCCTTGTCCTTCTTGCCGGCCGGGAAGACCTGCAACACCTCGGCACGGCCCAGGATCGTCTCGATCCGTTCGGGCGCGAGCTGGCCGGCCATCTCGTTCTTCACTTCCTCGATGAGGTCGTAGATCACGTCATAATAGCGCAGCGAGACCTTGTCGCGCTCGGCCAGCGTGCGCGCCTTGGCATTGGGGCGCACGTTGAAGCCGATGAGCGGGGCGTTGCTGGCGGCCGCCAGCGTCACGTCGCTCTCGGTGATCGCGCCGACACCGCTGTGCAGCACGCGCACCTTGATCTCGTCCGTCGACGCGCGGTTGAGCGCGCCGATGATCGCCTCGACCGAGCCCTGCACGTCCGCCTTCACCACGATCGGATATTCGATCTGCGTGGTGTTGAGCGCCGAGAACATATGCTCGAAGCTGAGCGGTGCGGCGGTCGTGCGCTTGCGGGTCGCGATTTCCTGGCGATAGGACGCCACTTCACGAGCCCGTGCCTCGCTTTCGACGACCGAAAGCTGGTCGCCCGCCATCGGCACGCCGGAGAGACCCAGCACCTCGACCGGAACCGAGGGGCCGGCTTCCTTCACGCTCTTGCCCTGGTCGTTGACCATCGCGCGCACCTTGCCGCTCTGCTCGCCGACCACGAAGATGTCGCCGACCTTGAGCGTGCCGCGGCCGACCAGGATGGTCGCGACCGGGCCACGGCCCTTGTCGAGCTGGGCTTCGATGACCGTGCCCTCCGCGGGACGATCCGGATTGGCGCGCAGGTCGAGCAGTTCGGCCTGGAGCAGGATCTTCTCGATCAGCGTGTCGAGCCCCTCGCGCTTGAGCGCGGAGACTTCCACATCCTGCGTCTCGCCGCCCATATCCTCGACGATCACTTCATGTTCGAGCAGACGCTCGCGCACGCGCTGCGGATTGGCCTCGGGCTTGTCCACCTTGTTGATCGCGACGATCATCGGAACGCCGGCCGCCTTGGTGTGGTTGATCGCCTCGATGGTCTGCGGCATCAGGCCGTCATCGGCCGCCACGACGAGCACGACGATGTCGGTCACATTGGCGCCGCGCGCGCGCATCTCCGTGAACGCCTCATGGCCGGGCGTATCGAGGAAAGTGATGATCTCGCCACCCGGCGTCTTCACCTGATAGGCGCCGATATGCTGGGTGATGCCGCCAGCCTCGCCCGCCTGCACATTCGCGCCGCGCAGCGCGTCGAGCAGGCTGGTCTTGCCATGGTCGACATGGCCCATGATCGTGACGACCGGCGGACGCGTGACCAGCGTCTCGGGCGCGTCGACGTCGGAGGCGGTGTCGATCTCGATGTCGGATTCGGACACGCGCTGGATGCGGTGGCCGAATTCCTCGACGAGCAGCTCGGCCGTATCTTGGTCGATCGTCTGGTTCACCGTGACCATCATGCCCAGCTTGAACAGCGCCTTCACCAGGTCGGCGCCCTTCTCGGCCATGCGGTTGGCGAGTTCCTGCACCGTGATGCCCTCGGGCACCACGACTTCGCGCACCTGCTTCTCGCGGGGCTGCGACGTGCCGGGCAGATGCGCGCGGCGCTCCTTCTCGCGGGCCCGCCGCAGGGCGGCCAGGCTGCGCGCGCGGGCGCTGTCGTCATCGGCCAGGGCGCGATTGACGGTCAGCTTGCCGGACTGGCGGCGATCATCGCCACCGCGCTTGTTGCGATCGGGCTTGGCCGGCTCGGGGCGCTTGACCGCCGCGGGCACGGGCGTGAACCGACGCGGCGGCGGCGGCGCGGCCGGGCGTTCGCTGCCGGTCGCGGCCTCGCTCGCGGGTTGCGCGGCGGCGGGCTGCTCGGCCGGCGCGGACGCGGCGGGCTCCGGAGCCGGTGCGGCCTGCGCTTCGGTGCGCTGGCGCTCGGCGGCTTCCTCGGCCCGGCGATTCTCTTCCGCGCGGCGCTTCTCTTCCTCGCTGGCGGCCAGCTTGTCGGCCTCCTCGCGACGGCGCGCTTCCTCCAGCGCGGTCATGCGCGCTTCCTCGGCCTCGCGCAGGAGCTTGGCCTGCATCTCCTGGCGGGAGAGCAGGCTGTCCGTGGCGGACTGGCGCGGCGGCGGCGCGACGACGGCGGGGCGCACCGGCGGCGGGGGCGGAGGCGGCGCGGCCTCGGCGACGGGCGCCGCGGCCTGCGGAGCCTCCGCCTCGCCGGGCTTGCCGATGACACGGCGGCGCTTCACCTCGACCACGACCGTGTTCTTGCGGCCGTGGCTGAAGCTCTGCTGCACCTGGCCTGCCTCGACCGTCCGCTTCAATCCAAGCGGCTTGCGGCCCAAGGTCGGCTTGTCTTCCCTGTTGTCACTCATCGACGCAATATAACCCTTCATTGTCCGCCGGCCCAGGCAATCGCCCGGCCGGAAAATTCGTCCTCACGCAGTCCCGTCAGGAACACCGACAGATGGTGCGCGGTCGGCCGAACCGGAGTCCGGCGCCGCGTTAGCGCATCCCAGATAGCTTTGCCAGCGGCCGAGCAGACCGGCGACTCGTTCGGCGGCCGCGACATCCGTCACCGCGACATGGACGACATTGTCTCGCCCCAATGCCATAGATAAGGCGTTTCGGTCCACCGGCAAGCGCATGCCGAAAAAAGCATCGCCTTCCCGCTCCTCGCCGACCCGCCAGGCCTGATCGAGTTTGCGGGCGCCATCGACGCGCGCATCGGCGGCGTGGAGCAACAGGCGGACCTGCCCGCGCCGCGCCGCGACCTCGATCTTTTCCGATCCGGTGAGCAGGTTCGACGCCCGCGCCTCCAGGCCCAGCCGGGCCAGCAGGTCATCGCGCAGCGCGACCTCGATCCGCTCGGCCAGATCGGCCGGGACGGTCAGCGCCTCGCCCTTGAAGGCCCGCGCCAGCGCGCCCTTGAACCGGCCCTTGCCGATGGCCTGCTCCAGTTCCGCGCGACTGACGCCGATCCAGGCGCCGCGCCCCGGCGCACGCGCGCGCACGTCGGGCATCACGTCGCCGTCCGGCGAAATGGCCAGCCGCACGAGATGGGCGGGATCGGCCCGCTCGCCCGAGAGAATGCAGCGACGCTCGCTCATGCGCGCACCTCCATGGGTCCGCGCATCGTCCGGTCAGAACGCGCGTCGCGATCGATCGCACTTGTCGACGAGCCCGGCCCCCCGCTCGAAACGAACGGCGGCAGAGCTGGAATCGTGGAAGCCTTCAGCCTCTCATCGGGAGGGAACCGCAGCATGGGCGTCCTCCCTTGGTGCGGCCAGGGCCGAGACCAATTGCCCGGCCACGCCCCAGTCGTCCGGCGATTTCTCGTCGATCACGACAAAGACCTGCTCGGGCCGCTTGCCCAGCCGCTCGACCAGCGAGCGCGTCACGTCGGCGACAAGGCCGGCCTTCTGCGCGCGGCTGACGCCTTCGATGAGTTCGATCTTCACATAGGGCATCAGGCACCCTCGCTTTCGGCAGGGGCGTCTTCGGCCGGAGCTTCGGCTTCGGCTTCGGCTTCGTCCGCGAACCAGTGCGCGCGGGCCGCCATGATGATCTCGTTGCCCTGCTCTTCGCTGAGGCCATATTCGGCGAGCACGCCGCCCTTGTCCTCCTGCGCATCGCGACGGCGACGCGGATCGACGCGCTTCTTGGCGACCAGCTCGTCCGTGGCCAGATCGGCCAGATCGTCGAGCGTCTTGATGCCGGCCTTGCCCAGCGTCACCAGCATCGCCTCGGTGAGGTGCGGGATTTCGGCCAGCGCGTCCTCGACGCCCAGCGTCCGGCGCTCCTCGCGGGCGGCCGCCTCGCGACGCTCCAGCGCTTCCTGCGCGCGGCTCTGCAGCTCCTCGGCCAGCTCGTCGTCAAAGCCCTCGATCGAGGCCAGCTCGTCGAGGCTAACATAGGCGACTTCCTCCAGCTCGGTGAAGCCTTCGGCCACCAGCAGCTGGGAGAGCGTCTCGTCGACATCCAGCTCGCCCTGGAACAGCTCGGAGCGCTGCACGAACTCGCGCTGGCGCTTCTCGCTCGCATCGGCCTCGGTCATGATGTCGATGCCCTTGCCGGTCAGCTGGCTGGCAAGGCGGACATTCTGGCCGCGACGGCCGATGGCGAGGCTGAGCTGATCGTCCGGAACCACCACCTCGATGCGCTCCTCCTCCTCGTCGATCACCACGCGGGCGACCTGCGCGGGCTGCAGCGCGTTGACCACGAAGGTGGCGGTGTCCTCGCTCCACGGGATGATGTCGATCTTCTCGCCCTGCATCTCCTGCACGACGGCCTGCACGCGGCTGCCCTTCATGCCGACGCAGGCGCCGACCGGATCGATGCTGGAATCGCGGCTGATGACGCCGATCTTGGCGCGCGAGCCCGGATCGCGGGCGGCGGCCTTGATCTCGATGATGCCGTCGTAGATCTCGGGCACTTCCTGCGCGAACAGCTTCTTCATGAAGTCCGGATGCGCGCGGGACAGGAAGATCTGCGGCCCGCGATTCTCGCGGCGCACATTGAGGATCAGCGCGCGGATGCGATCGCCGACGCGGACGACCTCGCGCGGGATCTGCTGGTCGCGGCGGATCACGCCCTCGGCGCGGCCGAGGTTGACGACGACATGGCCGAACTCGACCGACTTGACGACGCCGGTGATGATCTCGCCGGCGCGATCCTTGAATTCCTCATGCTGGCGCTCGCGCTCGGCATCGCGGACCTTCTGGAAGATCACCTGCTTGGCGCTCTGCGCGTCGATGCGGCCAAGGTCGATGGCTGGCAGCGGATCGACGATGAAGTCGCCGATCACGGCATCCTTCTGCAGCTTCTGCGCGGCCTTCAGGTCGACCTGCTTGAAATAGTCGTCGACCGCCTCGACGACTTCCACCACGCGCCACAGGCGCAGGTCGCCGGTCTCGGGATCGAGCTTGGCGCGAATGTCGTTCTCCGCCCCGTAGCGCGCCCGTGCCGAACGCTGGATGGCGTCCTCCATGGCCTCGATGACGATCGCCTTGTCGATCATCTTTTCGCTGGCGACCGAATTGGCGATCGCGATCAGCTCGGCCTTGTTGGCGGAAATGGCGTTGGCCATGGGATTAGTCTTCCTGTTCCTGGGTGACGATCTCGTCCGCGCCCTCGGTGGAGAGCGGGACTGTAGCAGAAATCAACGCATCGGTCAGTATGAGCTTGGCGCTGTGGATGTTCGAAAAGCCCGTCGCGATGCGGCCGGACTTGGGATCGTCGAACAGCACCGTCTCGCCCTCGATGCCCGCGAGCAGGGCCTTGACCTGCTTGCGGCCCTCGACCGGCTCGACGAAATTGGCGCGTGCCTCATGGCCCACCCAATCGGCGAAATCCTTGAGGCGGGTCAGCGGGCGGTCGATGCCCGGCGAGCTGACCTCGAGCCGATAGGCGTCCTCGATCGGGTCGCGCCCGGCGGCTTCCATCTCGTCCAGCCGGTCCGAGATCCGGCGGGAGAGCGCCGCGCAATCCTCGACGCCGAGCTGGCGCGTTTCCGGCCGCTCCGCCATGATCTGCAGCGTGCGATCGTCCCCGCTGCCGAACAGCATGACGCGCACGAGATCGAAGCCGAGCGCTTCCGCCTCGGTCCCTATCATCGCCGTCAGCGCGTCCATGTCCGCCATTGCGTCTCCTGTCGCGCGCCGGTTCTGCGCGCCTGAACATCATGCAGCTTCGCCGCCGGCCCCGTGCGGTGCCGGCCCCAACAGTCTCGACGATGTCAGGAAAGCAAGGCGCATATAATCGCCCGTCCGCCGAAACGCAAGCTGGATGAACAGTGCCCGCGCAACACTTGGCTTGCCGCCCGGGATCATGGGAACTAACCCCTGAAACGGCACGTTCAGGCGCAATTGCAAGGAGATCCGACGCCATGAAGTTCCGCACCCTGGGCCTTGCCTGCTCGCTCTCCCTCGCGCTGCTCGCCTGTTCGGGCGCCTCCACCTCCGGCGAGGCGCAGGTCGCCGCGGCGGACCGGCCGTTCCGCGCCACGCCGGTCGCCACGTTCGATTCGCCATGGGCCCTCGCCTTCCTGCCCGACGGCAAGATGCTGGTCACGCAAAAGGCCGGCGCGCTCATCCTGTTCGATCCCGCCAGTGGCGAGAAGCAGACCGTGGCCGGCACGCCGCAGGTGGTGAGCGAGAAGCAGGCCGCGCTCATGGACATCGTCCCCGCCCCCGATTTCGCGACCAGCCGGCGCGTCTATTTCAGCTTCTCCGAGGCAGGCGAGGACGCCGGCAAGAGCGGCGTCGCGCTCGCCATGGCGACGCTGGACCGGAGCGCCGCGCCGGCCCTGCGGGACATGCGCGTCATCTTCCGCGCCGCGCCCTATGCCGAGACGGGCGGCCATTATTCCGGCCGCATCGCCTTCTCGCCGGATGGGCAGCATCTCTTCTTCACCGCCGGCGATCGCCAGCTCTTCGATCCCGCGCAGGACCCCAAGGTGCCGCTCGGCAAGGTGCTGCGCCTCAATCTCGATGGCTCGCCGGCGGCGGACAATCCGCTCGCCGCGCGCGGCTTCCATCCCGCCATCTGGTCCTATGGCCATCGCAACCTGCTCGGCCTCGCGTTCGACAAGGACGGCCGCCTGTGGGAAATGGAGATGGGTCCGCGCCATGGCGACGAGATCAATCTCATCAAGCCGGGGCTCAACTATGGCTGGCCCAACGCTTCCAATGGCGATCATTATGACAGCCGCGACATTCCGGACCATGCGCCGGGCGATGGCTATGAAGCGCCCAAGGTCTTCTGGAACCCCGCCATCTCACCGGGCGGCCTGGCCTATTATGACGCGGACCTGTTCCCCGCCTGGCGCAACTCCCTGTTCATCACCGGCCTCTCCGGCCAGTCGCTCGACCGAATCGCGCTCGACGGCGAAAGCGCGACCAAGGCGGACCATTGGGACATGGGCGCGCGCATCCGCGCGGTGCGCACCGGGCCGGACGGCGCGCTGTGGCTGCTGGAGGATGGCGAGAACGGCCGGCTGCTCAAGCTGACGCCGGCCACCTGACCGGCACGGCCGCGAGCGTCTTGGCTTTTGCGCAGGGCACGCTATATGACGCGCCTCTCGGCGCCCGCGCCGCGATGCTGGGGCGTAGCCAAGCGGTAAGGCAGCGGTTTTTGGTACCGCCATGCGGAGGTTCGAATCCTCCCGCCCCAGCCAATCGATGCCGGCGGACGACAGGCGAGGCTCGCCTCGATCAGGAGAAGCCATGGCGAACCAGTCCGCAAGCCCCGGCGCATCGCCCCTGTTCCTGCGCGAGGAGGAGATACGGCGCGGCATCGAGCTGCTGCATTTCGGCCATGCGGCGCTGATGGACGGCATGGATGCGATCCTGGCCCGCCATGGCCTCGGCCGCGCGCATCAGCGGGCGCTCTATTTCATCGCGCGGCGGCCCGAACTCAGCGTTTCCGCGCTCATCGGCCTGCTCGGCGTCACCAAGCAATCGCTGGGCCGCGTGCTCGACGAACTGATCGAGCGCGGCCTCGTCGAGACGCGGCCGGGCACGCGGGACAAGCGCCAGCGCCTGCTCAGCCTGACCCCCGCCGGCGCGGCGATCGAAAGCGCGTTGTTCGACGCGCTGCGCGAGCGCATGGCTGCGGCCTATTCGGTCGCCGGCCAGGGCTCGGTGACGGGCTTCTGGCGAGTGCTGGAGAATTTGCTGGAGCCCGAGGCGCAGCGCATGGTCGCCGCGCTGCAGATCGGCCGCTGAACCGGGCTCAGCCGGCCCTGGCCGCAAGAGCCGCCAGTTCGACCGCCCGGTCCCGCGCGGCGCGCAGCGTCCGGTCGAGCAGCGGCGCCAGCCCATCGGGCCGATCGAGCACGTCCAGCCCCTCGCGCGTCATGCCGCCCTTGCTGGCGACGGCGTCGGCCATCGCAGCGGGCGGCTGGTCGCTGGCGGCGGCGCTGATCGCCGCGCCCTCGACCGTGGCGAGCGCCATGCGCGCGGCCGCCTGCGGATCGAGCCCGAGACTTGCGCCGGCCACCGCCAGCGCATCGATGAAGCGGTAGACGAAGGCCGGGCCACAGCCGGAAAGCGCCGTCGCGGCATCGAACAGATTTTCCCCGTCCAGCCATTCGACCAGCCCCAGATGGGCGCACAGGCCATCGGCCACGGCGCTCCCTTCCGCCGCAAGACCGGCCGGCGCATGCAGGATGGAAACGCCCTTGCCGATCCGCACCGGCAGATTGGGCATGCAGCGGATGATCGCGCCGGCCTGAGGGAAGGCGGCGCGCAGTCCCTCCACGGGCACGCCGGCCAGGATGGAAAGCAGCGTCGCGTCCGGTCCGATATAGGCGCGGGTTTCCGCGGCCACGGCGGCCAGTTGCTGCGGCTTCATGCCCAGCATGACCAGCGTGCCCGGCGCCACCGGCGCATCCAGCACCGTGGCGACCGTCACGCCCCGCGCGACGGGTCGGCCGCTCGGGCGGATCACGCTCACGCGCTCGGGCGGCAGACCACATTCCAGCCAGCGGGCGAGCATGGCGCCCGCCATGTTTCCGCAGCCGATGAGCAGGAGTCGGTCCGGCCAGAGCGCCGCGCGATCAGGCTTCGCCATGTGTCTCGATGAGGCTCGCGGCCATCGCCTCGCTGGGGGTCTTGCCGCCCCACAGCACGAACTGGAAGACCGGATAGAAGCGCTCGCACTCGTCGATCGCGCTTTCGACCAGCAATTGCGCCTGATCGAGCGTCAGCGAGCCGCTCGATCCCAGCAGCGCGCCATGGCGGAACAGCAGAGTGCCGCTCGCCGACCACAGTTCGAAATGGCCCAGCCAGAGCTGCTCGTTGATGAGCGCGATGGATTCGCAGATCGCCAGCCGCTTGTCTTCCGCGACGCGAATGTCCGGCATGACCAGCAATTGCAGGACCATGTCATCGTCCCGCCAGATGGCGCGGACCTCATATTCGGTCCAGCTGCCGCGATGGCGCGCGACGATCTCATCCTCGCCGACATGCTCGAAGGGCCATTCATGCGCTTCGAAATAGGCGGCGAGCATGTCGATAGGCTCGGCTTCCTGCTCGCCGATCGTATATTCGTCCCGGTCCATCATCTCACAAAACAGTCAGTCCACATGCTGCGGGCGGCACCGGCCGCCCGTCCTTTCGGGACGGCCCCTCCTAGCACGCGGCGCGGGGGTCGCAAAGCGCAGACGCCTTGCCGGGCCCGCCGCGACGGCCAAATGTGGGCCGATCCGTGGATTAGTTGTGGATAACCCGTGGATCGATCGTGGATGGAGTCAGGCGTCGGCGGTGCCCGCACCGGGCTTCGCCTTCGCCCTGGCGGCCGGCGCCTTGCCTTCAAGCGCGGCGATGCGCGCCTCCAGCGTGGCGACCTGCTCGCGCGCGGCGGCGGCCATCGCCTTCACCGCCTCGAACTCCTCGCGGCTGACGAAATCGAGCCCGCCGATCCATTCGCGCGCGCGCTCCCGCGCATTGCTCTCCATCTCGCGGCCCATGCCCGCCATCGTGCCGGCCGCGCCGTTGATGAGCTTGGAGATGTCGTCGAAAAAGCGATTCTCACTCTGCATTGATATGTCCTTCCGCCGCCCTGAGCGGCGGCCACATGCTAGATTTGGGTGCGCACGGCCGGCGCGACAAGGGTCTCCGCGTCCGGATTCATCCGGTCGATCTGGAAAGCCAGCACGGTCGCGAAGCAGAGCCAGAGCAGATAGGGCAGCATGAGGATGGCCGCCAGCGTCCTGATCCGCGCGAACATAATGGCCGTGACGGTCGCCAGCGCCAGGATCACGAGCAGCAGGTAGAAGGCCAGCGTCGCCTCATGCGCGCCGAAGAACAGCGGCGACCAGGCGAAGTTGCAGACGAGCTGGACGATGAAGAGCATGATCGCCACGCCGCGCCCCCGCGCGCCGCGCGCATGGATGACGACGGCCAGCGCCAGCGCGATCAGCAGGTAGAGGATCGGCCAGACCGTCGCGAAGGCCCAGCCGGGCGGCGTGAAGGCCGGCTTGATCAGCGTGGCGAACCAGCGATTTCCATAGCCGCTATTGGCGAGGAAGGCCGATGCCAGGCCGAGGAACTCGATCGCCGGAACAGTGACCAGCGCCCAACGCAGAAAAGCGAGGCGCAATTGCCCCTGTGAGGCAATTTCGTTCACATTCGCCCCCGTGCAGTCCGCACCATCCCGAATCCCCCGCGCTTCGAGTCCCAGTCGGAACAAGGTCTTGCGGACTCGCCTGCCCCTTCGCAAGGCGAATCTGCGCTTTGCCCGTCGGGGCGCGCCATGCTCAATCCGGCGCGCGAACGGCGGCGATCAGGAACTCGACATTGCCTTCCGGTCCCGTAATGGGACTGGTGGTGAGGCCGATGACCCGCCAGCCCGGCTGCGCGGCGATCCAGTCGCTCACCTGCGCGCATACCCGCTCGTGCACCGCCGGATCGCGCACCACGCCGCCCTTGCCGACCTCGCCTCGCCCCGCCTCGAACTGCGGCTTGACGAGCGCGACCAGCAACGCGCCGGGCGCCGCGAAGGTCAGCGGGCGCTCCAGCACCTTGGCGAGACCGATGAAGCTCGCATCGCACACGATGATGTCGATCGGCTCGGCGATCTGCGCCTGCGTCAGGATGCGCGCGCTGGTCTGCTCATGCACGATCACGCGCGGGTCCTGCCGCAGCTTCCAGGCGAGCTGGTTGGTGCCGCTGTCGACCGCATAGACACGCGCCGCGCCGCCGGCGAGCAGCACATCGGTGAAGCCCCCCGTCGAGCTGCCCACGTCCATCGCCACCCGCCCGGTCACGTCCAGCCCGAAATGGGCGAGCCCATGGGCGAGCTTCAGCCCGCCGCGCGAGACCCATGGATGATCGCGCCCCTTGAGCGTGATCGCCACATCCTCGGCCACGGCCTGCCCGGCCTTGCCGGCCGGCTTGTCCGCCACCAGCACCTGCCCGGCCATGATGAGCGCCTGCGCGCGCGTGCGGCTCTCGGCCAGGCCGCGCTCCACGAGCAGTTGATCGAGCCGCTTCCTGGCCATCGTCCTAGCGCTCGACCAGTCCGGTCAGCGTCGCCGGGGTCAGCAGCTGGGGCAGCGTCTGCGGCTCGGCCGCGCCGGGCGCATAATAGAGGTAGAGCGGCACGCCCGAGCGGCCATGCGCCTCCAGGAAGCGGCTGATCGCGGGGTCGGCATTGGTCCAGTCGCCCGCCATCACCGTCACGCCGCCGCGCGCGAAGGCATCGCGCACCGCCGCGGTGTCGATCGCGTTCGCCTCATTGACCTTGCAGGTGAGGCACCAGTCCGCCGTGAAATAGAGGAAGACCGGCGTGCCCGCCCCGCGCAACGCGGCGAGCCTTGCGGCATCGAACGGCGTGCCGACCAGCCCGGCGCCCGGCGCGGCCTTCTCCGAGCGGACCAGCGGCGGTGCGGCGATGGCGGCCGTGCCGAGCAGCAGCAGCGCGACGCCGGCGAGCACGCCGTTCACGCGCCCATCCGTCCGCTGCCGCCGGCCGATCAGCGCCAGCCCCAGCCCCGCCGCCAGCGCGAGCACGATGCCGAGCGCGATGCCGCCGGCGCCGAGCTGGCGCCACAGCAGCCAGAGCAGCGCCAGCGCGGTGAGCCCCATCGGCACTGCCATGACCCGGCGGAAGACCGTCATCCACGCGCCGGGGCGCGGGATCAGCCGCCGCAGCACGGGCACGAAGGCGATGGCGAGGAACGGCGCGGCCAGCCCCAGGCCGAGCCCGGCAAAGACGGTCAATGCCAGCGGCCAGGGCAGCACCAGCGCCGCGCCCATCGCCGCGCCCATGAACGGCCCGGTGCAGGGCGTGGCGACGAAGGCGGCGAGCACGCCGGTCCAGAACGCGCCGGCCTTGCCCTGCCGCTCCGCCAGCCCCTGCCCGATGCCGATCGCGCCCAGCTCGAACAGCCCGGCGAGATTGAGCGTGATGGCCACGGCGAGGATCAGCAGCAGCGCGATGACGCGCGGGTCCTGCAGCTGGAAGGCCCAGCCGATCTGCGTGCCGCCCGCCCGGATCGCGAGCATGAGCGCGCCCAGCGCGAGGCAGGCGAGGAGGATGCCCGCCGTATAGGCCAGCGCCTCGCCACGCGCCTGCCGCGCATCGCCGCCGGCCCGCGCCAGGCTGATCGCCTTCAGGCTGAGGATCGGGAAGACGCAGGGCATGATGTTGAGCAGCAGGCCGCCCAGCAGCGCGCCGCCCAGCGCCGCCAGCAGCCCCGCCCAGCCGATCGGCGCGCCGGCGCCCGAGCCCGCGTCACCGCCGCTGACAAGCACGCCGCCGCTCGGAACATCGCCCGGTATCGCATTGATTTGCAGCGAGACATCGGGCGATACGGCCAGCACGCCGGTGATCGCGCCGGTTCGCGGCGCGCCCTCGGGCACCGCCGTCTCGACCACCAGCATATCGCCGACCCGCCGCGCGCGCTGCGGCTCGGCATAGCGCACGCGATCGCGGCTGAGCGCGAAGAACCACGGATCGGCAACGGGCGCCGCCGCCGGATAGGGCACGGCGATGGCGATCCGTCCGTCGCTCACCGCATAGCGGGCCGCCTGATCGAGCGGACGCGGCAATTGCGCGCGGAAGCCGTCGAACCGCGCCCGATCTTCAGGCCGGATGCTGCCGTCCCCGATGGTGAGGGTCGTTTCGATCGCGCCTGTCTCGGGCACGCAGATACTGTCCGTGCAGGCCAGCCAATGCGCCGTCCCGCGCACCGGGACCACTGTGTCCGCCGCCAGGCCTTCCGGCATCGTCAAATCGAAAATAACCGTATATTCATGCTCATAAACATGATTCATGAGACCGGCGATGAGCAACCGCTGCGGCACGGGATAGCGCAGAGCGCCGATGCGCACGCCGCCCGGCACATCCCAGTCGATCCGCATGCCGGTGCCGGCGTCGCCCGGATTTTCCCAATAGCCGTGCCAGCCCGCATCGGGTCGCATCGCCAGCGCCAGCGTGACGGTATCGCCTGCCCGGGGCCGGTGCGTCTCGGCGAGCAGCGCCACCTTGATGTGCGGCGCCCCGCCGCCGCCGAATGCCCCGCCGGCCTGCGCGCGTGCCGGCAGCGCAGCGCCGAGCAGCACCGCCAGCGCCAGCAACATTGTCATGAAAACGCCATTGAGCTGACGCAATGGAAGGTTCATGGGTCGGGTCATCGCGTGACCTTTAGGCTCAGCCCCCCATACGCCCAAGGAGAATTTGATGAAGCTCGGTCTTGCCAGCCTGCTCGCCAGCGCATTGCTGGTCTGCGGCCTTCCCGCCGCCGCGCAGGATGCCAGCCCCGCGCCCGCCGCGCCGCCGGCCGCCGCGCCGGCGCATCCGCCCAGGCTCCTCGTCGTCATCTCCGTGGACCAGTTCTCGGCCGATCTGTTCGGCGCCTATCGCCCGCTCTTCACGGAAGGCATGCGCCGCCTCCAGCAGGGCGTCGTCTTCCCCAAGGGCTTCCAGAGCCATGCCGCGACCGAGACCTGCCCGGGCCATTCGACCATCCTGACTGGCAATCGCCCCGGCCATACCGGCATCGTCGCCAATGAGTGGATCGACCAGTCCATCGCCCGCGCGGACAAGACGGTCTATTGCTCGGAAGACCCCAGCGTGCCGGGCAGCAGCTCGCGCGACTATGTCGCCTCCAACCAGTATCTGCTCGTGCCGACCCTGGGCGGCTACATGAAGGAGGCCAATCCGGCGTCGCGCGTCATCTCCGTGGCGGGCAAGGACCGCGCCGCGATCATGATGGGCGGGCCGAAGCTGGACCAGATCTGGTGGTGGGGCAGCAACGGCTTCACCAGCTATCGCGGCACCGCCCTCACCCCGCTGGTCGAGCGGGTGAATGCCGGCGTGCGCATGATGATCGATCAGGACCGCGCGCCCATGCCCGTGCCGGCGCAATGCACGTCGCGCGATCGCGCCGTGCAGGTGACGCCCACCGTCACCGTCGGCAACGGCCATTTCGGCCGCGCCGCGGGCGATGTCCGCGCCTTCCGCATCTCGCCGGAATATGATGCGGCGGTCCTCGCGCTCGCCGCCAGCCAGGTCGAGGATCTGGACCTGGGCAAGGGCCCCGCGACGGACCTGCTCATCGTCGGCCTTTCCGCCACCGATTATGTCGGCCACACCTATGGCACGCAGGGCGCCGAGATGTGCCTGCAAATGGCCAGCCTGGACCATGAGCTGGGCGCCTTCTTCGAGCGGCTCGACGCGCGCGGCATCGACTATATGGTCGCGCTCACCGCCGACCATGGCGGGCAGGACCTGCCCGAGCGCGAGCGCGAGCAAGGCGCGCCGGATGCCCGGCGCGTCGACCAGAGCCTGCTGCCCGCGCAGGTGAACGCCGCGCTGCGCACCCGCACCGGCCTTGCCGGCGAGCTGATCCTGGCCGGCGGCCCGTTCGGCGACATCTATGTGAACCATGCCCTGCCCGCCGCCCAGCGCGCCCGCGTGCTGGCCGAGGCGAAGGCGCTCTACCTCGCCAATCCGCAGGTGGAGACGGTGTTCACGCATGACGAGATCGCCGCATCGCCAGAACCGTCCGGTCCCCCGGAAAGCTGGTCGCTGCTCCAGATGGCCAAGGCGAGCTTCAACCCCGCCCGCTCGGGCGATCTGCTCGTGCTGCTCAAGCCGCGCGTCACGCCCATCGCCGATGGCGGGCGCGGTTCCGTGGCGACGCATGGCTCCCCCTGGGATTATGACCGGCGCGTGCCGATCCTGTTCTGGCGCGCCGGCCTCACCCATTTCGAGCAGCCGCTCGGCGTGGAGACGGTGGACATCCTGCCCACGCTCGCCGCGCAGATCGGCCTTGCCCTGCCCGCCACGGGAATCGACGGCCGCTGCCTCGATCTCGATGCGAGTGCGGCAAGCAGTTGCCCGGCCGTGCAGGATCGCTAAGCTCCGGTCGAGCCCGGGGAACGCCGGGGCGACGACAGGAGATATGCGGGCATGAGCGGACAGGACGGAAGCGACCGGGGCAGAATCGTGATTACCGGCGCCTCGGGCCAATATGGCCGGCTCGCGACGGACATGCTGATCGACAAGGGGCTGGCCGACAGGCTCATCCTCATCACCCGCTCCCCGGCCAGGCTGGCCGACCGCGCGGCGCAGGGCTGCGACGTGCGCTATGGCGACTATGACAAGCCCGAGACCCTGGCCGATGCGGTGCGGGGCGCGGAGAAGATGCTGCTCATCTCCGGCACGCGGGTCGGCGCGCGCGTCGTCCAGCACAAGGCGGCGATCGACGCGGCGGCCGCCGCCGGCGTCCGGCACATCCTCTACACCAGCTTCATCGGCATCGACGATCCCAGCAACCCGGCCGAGGTGCGCCACGACCATATCGAGACCGAGAACGCCATGCGCGCCTCCGGCATGGCCTGGACGGCGCTGCGCGACGCCCATTATGCCGATGCCATGCTGCTCATGGCCGGGCCGGGCATGATGGCGAGCGGCCAGTGGTTCAGCAATGCGGGCGACGGGCGGGAAGCGATGGTGTGGCGGGACGATTGCGTGGCCTGCGCCGTCGCCGTGCTCACCACGCCCGGGCATGAGAACCGCATCTACAACATCACCGGCCCGGACCTGCAGAGCTTCGACGAGGTCGCGGCGCTGGTGCGCGAGATCACCGGCTGCCCGCTCGAGCATGTGAAGCTGGACGACGAGCGCCAATATGCCATGTTCGATGCGATGGGCATCCCGCGCCGCCCGGTGGACGATCAGTATGTCGGCGGCATTCCGTGGAACAGCGATGACATGGTCACCTTCGGCCGCGCGATCCGCGAAGGCTATCTCGCCATCCGCACCGACGATGTCGAGGCGCTCACCGGCCGCAAGGCGCGCTCCACGCGGGAGATGATCGAGGCGAACAAGGCGATGCTGGTCGCGGCCGCCGCCAGGGCGGAGCAGCCGGCATGAACCGCGCCGATTACGCGCGCTACACCGCCGCCTTCAACGCGAAGGATTATGACGCGGTCTGCGACTTCTATGCCGAGCCGATGAACATGAACTTCTTCGGCGTTTCGCTGCGCTCGCGGGCGGACATGAAGCGCTTCTACGGCTTCCTGCATCAATATGTGCTGGAGAGCGTGCGCGTGCTCAACTTCGCGTCGAGCGACACGCTGACCGCCGTGGACGCCATCGTGCGGGTCGAAGGCATCGCGGACCTCGACCGCGCGACGCTGGACGCCCATGGCGCGCCCGGCCTTTTCCCGATCAAGGCCGGCGAGGTCCAGGAGATGCGCCAGTTCATCTTCTACACCCTGCGCGACGGGCGCATCGCCAATGTCGAATGCGCGATCATGCCGCCGATCGCATCGGGAGACAGCGCATGAGCACGCGCCGCAGCATCGCCCCGCTCTCCCCCTTCGAGGCGGAGATCGGCTTCACCCGCGCGCTGCGGGAAGGCGACCGCATCCTCGTCTCGGGCACCGTCGCGCAGAGCCAGGATGGCGTGTTGCCGCAGGATGCCGGCGCGCAGGCGGACAGCTGCTTCGCGCAGATCATCGGCTATATCGAGGAACTGGGCGGCCGCGCCGAGCATGTGGTGCGCGTGCGCATGTTCGTGACCGACATCGCCGATGCCGACGCCGTCAGCGCCGCCTTCTCCCGCGCGCTCAAACATGCCCGGCCGACCGGCACGCTGGTCGCCATCGCGGCGCTCTACCGCCCGGAATGGAAAGTGGAGATCGAGGCGGAAGCGATCGTCGCCTGACGGCGCGCCGCCGCCCGCATCAGGTCAGCGCATAATAGCGCACGAAATTGCCGTCCGGCTTGCGCTCGCCCACGCCGATGAAGACATGGCGCGTCATCCAGTCATATTTGCCCTTGCTGGTCTCGAAGGTCGGCTGCGCGCGCAGATAATAATCCTCATGGGCGACCGGATCGCCGCCCTCGAAGGCCCAGGCGCGCAGGCGCTGCATGGAGTCCGGCTTGCGACCCCATAGATAGCCCTTGTTCTGCATGTAGATGATCTCGCCGTCATCGGTCTCCAGCAGGTAGCGCGCATCGAACACGGCGGTGTCGTCATCGCGGAAATGGGCATAGTCGCCGCCCGAATTGGGCACCGCGCGCCCGCGCAGCCGGGGCCCCTCGAAATGCCCCTGATCGACCAGCACCGCCGAGCGGAAGCCGCCATTATGGACATTGGGGATGCCGAAGACGCGGGTGAACATCAGCCGGCACTCGAAGGCGAATTCGAGGACGGGATTGTCGAGCGTCGAATAGGTCATGGTCACTCCTCGGCCTTGCGCCTCAATAGTTGGACAGGATGGTCAGCCCCGGCGCATCGAGCGGCAGGCCGCGCTTCTTCTTCTCCAGCTCCTCGGCGCGCGTCTTGCCCTGCAGGTCGATGAGATAGGCGTGGATCGCGTCCACGTCCGCCGCGTTCAGCCGGTCGTCCCAGCGCGGCATGCCGCCCGGCAGCAGCAGTCCCTCCAGCACGATCTGGCGGAAGGCCTGATGGGTGCCTTCGTTCATGCGCCGCAGGTCCGGCGTGATCGAGCGGGGCTGGTTGGAATGGCAGAGCGCGCAATTGCCGAAGAACAGCGTCTGCCCCCTGGCGATCGTCTCGGGCGTCACCGCGGCACGCTGCGGCGGAGGCGGTGCCGCCACGTCCAGCGCGGGCAGCTCCGGCGGGATCGGCACCGCGCCGCCATCCAGCCTGAACACCAGCAGCCGCCCCTGATTGCCGCGCCTGTAGGCGGCCGAATAAGGCGGGACATAGGGATAGCCGCCCCCGCCCCAGGCCGCCATCACCGCCACATATTGCACGCCGCCGACCTTGTAGGTCATCGGCGCGGCAAGGATGGAGGAGCCGGTGTCGATATCCTTGAGCAGCTTTCCGCTCGCCTTGTCGAACACGCGGAAATGTCCGTCGATGCTGCCCTGGAAGACCAGCCCGCCCGCCGTCGCCAGCGCGCCGCCACGGTCCTGCCAGCCGCCCATTCTGTAGGACCAGCGGGTCCGGCCGGTCAGCGGATCGATGGCGCGCAGTTCCGTGCTGCCGGGATTCTGCTTCACCCACGCCATCTCCGGCAGGCCCTCGATCGCCTGCCGCAGCGGGGGCGGCAGCGTGGGCAGGATCGCCTGCAGGTCGGACGTGAACAGCAGCGCCGCGTCATTGTTGAGCATCTTCGGCTGATAGGCCTTCTGCCCCGGCGTCATGTACATGGCGTTGCCCATGTCCTGCACCGTGCCGATATAGAGGCCGCTCTGCGGATCATAGGCGGCCGGGTGCCAGTTGCGCGCGCCAGGCGTGGCCGGGAAGACGATCTTCGGCCCGCTGGTATAGTCGGCGCGCTCGGGCGTGAGATTGGGCCGTCCGGTCTTCATGTCGACGCCGTCCGCCCAGTTCATCCGCACCAGCGCATTGGCGCGCAGCAGCTTGCCGTCGCGCCGGTCGAGCACATACATGAAGCCGTTCTTGGGCGCGTGCAGCACCACCGGACGATCCTCGCCGTCCACCTTCATGCGGGTGAGGATCATCGGTGCGGTCGAGGTGAAGTCCCAATTGTCGCCCGGCGTTTCCTGATAATGCCATTTGAGGCGCCCGGTCTTCGCGTCGAGCGCCACGATGGAGCCGAGATAGAGATTGTCCCCGCCGCGCGGGCTGCGACGCGAGGTCGCATAGGGGCCGCCATTGCCGGTGCCGACCAGCACGAGGCCGGTTTCCGGATCATAGTTGATCGCGTCCCACGGCGCGCCGCCGCCGCCCACGTCCCAGCGGCTGGCCGGGTCCCACGTCTTGAGCGCGGGTTCGAGATCGGGCTGGTCCTGCGGGCCCAGCCCGGGGTCACGCGGCACCACGAAGAAGCGCCAGGCGAGCTTGCCCGTCTCCAGATCGAACGCGCTCACCGCGCCGCGCACATCATATTCCGCGCCGGCATTGCCGATGACGACCACGTCGCCCGCCACTTCCGGCGCGCCGGTCGAATTGTCGCCCCGGCCGCGATCGACTGCCGCGTCCGCCTTCCAGACCACCGCGCCGGTCCTGGCGTCCAGCGCATACATCCAGCCGTCGAGCGCGGTCACATAGACCTTGCCCCTCGCCACCGCGACGCCGCGATTGACCATGTCGCAGCAGACGGTGCGGTTGACCTGCATGTCCACCTGCGGCTCGAACCGCCAGAGTTCCTTGCCGGTCGCCGCCTCGAACGCATAGACGCGCCCCGCCACGCCGGAGGTGTACATCACGCCATCGATCACGACCGGCGTCGCCTCCAGCCCGCGATTGGTGCCCAGATCGGCGACCCATGCGAGGCCGAGCGTGTCGACATTGTCGCGATCGATGTCCGTGAGCGTCGAATAATGCGACTTGCCGATGTCGCCGCCGGGCGTGACCCAATTGTCCGCCGCCAGTTGCCCGGTATCGCCGCCACGTTGCCCCGAGCAGGCGGCGAGCGCCAGCAGGGCGCACAGGCCGATGAGGGACAGGATGGATCGGCTCGCAGGCCCTGTCTTGCTCATCGTCCGGTCATCCTCCCCAATCCCCTCGCGCTCTGCCGGCGCCGCAACCGCCACACCTGTCAGCGCCCATCCCAGGGGCTCGGCATATGATAGGGCACGGTGATGAAATTCGCCTCGATCTGGCAGATCATGCCATGGTCGATCTTGAACAGCTCGCCCAGATAATAGCTGTGCGGCCGGCGGATATGGGATTTCACGCGCGTGCCGTCGGCAAGGTCATACTCGTCCAGCCGGCCGCAATGGTCGATGAAGCCGAAGGCCAGCACCAGCCCGCGTTCCTCGTCGACAAGCGGGAAGCGCCGCCCGCGCAGCCGGTCGTCATAGCGATAGTTTCCGGTGCGGAACTGCGCCTCGCAGCCGAGGCCGGCGACCGGCACCAGCCTGGCGAATTCCGGATTGTTGGTCGTCTGCACGCCATTCTCGACCCGGTTGCAATCGGGATGGAAGCTGGTGCGGATCGTCCCGTCATTGCGTTGCAGCGTCGCGAAATACCCATCCGACAGCGCGATCATCTCCGCGCGCGGCACCGGGGCCTGCGCCGCCATGTTGAGGATCGGCTTGTCGTGGAAGCGCTGGTTCTCGAAGCGCGGCGATGAATCAACCTGCCGCACCACGATGGTCTCGACCTGCGCGATCCGGCCCGCTTCGTCCAGCCCCAGCCGCACCGTGAAGGCGCTCTCGTCCATCGGCTCGACGACCGTGCCGAAATAGCCGACCTGCCGCGTCTGCTCGTCCGCGAACATCAGCCGATAGTCGCCCATGCGCACGATCGTGCCCCACAGGCCGTCATCCGGCTCCAGGCGGACATTATTCTCGGTGATGAACGGCGCAGGGGCCCAGTTCACGGCGCCGGGGTCCTTGCGCCCCAGCGCCGCGAGATACTCCTCCAGCGCCCCGTAGAGCGCCGCGCGGTTCACCGGGCGTCGACCGCCGCGTCCATGTACATGACCTTGGTCTCCAGATAGGCGACCAGCCCGTCGACTCCGCCCTCACGGCCGACGCCGGACTGCTTGTAGCCGCCAAAGGGCAGCGTCCAGTCCATCTTGAGGCCATTCTGCGCGATGCCGCCGGTGCGGATGCGCCGGGCGACGTCGAAGGCGGCCTGCGCGTCCTTGGTCAGCACCGCGCCGGCGAGGCCGTAGCTGGAATCGTTGGCGACCGCGATCGCCTCCTCCTCATTCTCCACCGGGATGATGCTGAGCACCGGGCCGAAAATCTCCTCCTGGGCGATGCGCGACTTGTTATCGACATTCTTGAACAGCGTCGGCTCGATGAAATAGCCCTGGTTGAGATGGCTCGGGCGGTTGCCGCCCGTCACCAGATCGGCGGTGCGCTTGCCTTCCTCGATATAGCCTTCGACACGCTCGAGCTGGCGCTTCATGGCGAGCGGGCCGAGCTGGGTCGCGGGATCGTCGGAATAGCCGATCTTCACCTTCTGCATCTCGGCCGCGATGGCATCGGCGATCTCGTCCTGCCGGCCGCGCGGCACGATCAGGCGGCTGAGCATCGCGCAGACCTGGCCGGAGAGCAGCGTGATCGTCCGCGTCATCAGCTGGGCCGTTTCCTCGGCCGTGAAATCGTCGCGCACGATGGCGGCGGACTTGCCGCCCAGTTCCAGCGTATAGCGCGCGATGCGCTCGCCGCAGACGCTGGCGATGCGCTTGCCGGCCACGGTGGAGCCCGTGAAGCTCACCTTGTCAACGCCCGGATTGCAGACCAGATAGTCGCTCGCCTCGCGATGGCCGCACACGAGGTTGACGACGCCCGCCGGCACGCCCGCCGCCTCGCACGCCTCGGCGATGATATAGGCCTCCAGCGGCGTCTCGGGCGAGGGCTTCATGATGACCGTGCAGCCGGTGATGAGCGCATTGGCGACCTTGGAGGCCATGATGCCATAGGGCCCGTTCCACGGCGCGATCGAGGCGACGACGCCCACCGGCTCATGCACCAGATAGGCGGTCTCGGCGGCCGTGGTCTCGCGCTGCTGGACATAGGGGAAGGTCGCGCCGACCTCGCGCGTGTTGTCGAACTGGGTGGTCGCGCCGGCGACCATGCCCGGCGCGAAGCTGGCGAGCCCGCCCATCTGCGCGGTCCAGGCCTTGGCCAGCTCGCTCTCGCGGCTCCTCAGATGCGCGGTGATCTTCTTCATGATCTCGTTGCGCTCGCCCACGCTCATGCGCGGCCAGGGGCCGTGATCGAAGGCCTCGCGCGCGGCGGCGACGGCGGCATCCATGTCCGCCTCGTCCGCCTCGGCCACGGCGCCGACCACCTGCTCGCTATTGGGCGAGACCAGCTCGATGATGCGGCCGGAATGCGCCGCGCGCCATTCCCCGCCGATCCAGACCTTGCCTGGATGCTTCACATTCACGCCGTCGGGATTGAAACCTGCCTGGGCCACGCATGCTCTCCTCGGATATGGTGAACGCGCCGGCCGTTGGCTGCCGTCACGTCAGGGGGCGCCTCGCTCGAGCGGGGCTGGATTCGTCGGGGCAGAGGCTAATCATCGCCACCACCGGGGCGCAAGCGCAAATCGCGTCGTCGGCGCTCTCATGTTGACTTTATCTGGTTTCAGCATGCGCCGGCCGGGACGGACCGGTCAGCGGGGCGGCGCCGCCGCGAGGGCATCGACCGCCCTGCGCATGAGGCTGACGAGCGTCTGGAGCTCGCGGGCGGAGAGCGCATCGCGGAGCGGCGCCTCGACATCCCGGGCAATGCCATTGAGTTCGTCCATCAGGGCCCGCCCCTTTTCCGTCAGGGCCAGCGTGTTGCGGCGCCGGTCCTCGGTCGAGCGCTTGCGTGCCGCCAGGCCGCCGCGCTCCAGATCGTCCACGATGGCGACCACGATCGACTTGTCGATGGCGATCTCGCGCGCGATGTCCGCTTGCGCGCAACCCGGATTGGCCGCGATCAGCGCCATGGTCGAGAATGTGCCCGAGCGCAGGCCGAACGCTTCGAACGCGGTCATGATGCGCGAGGTGAGGATATTGCGCAGCAGCCGCGCGGTGGGCCCGACATTCTCGCCCAGCAGGCCGAGATCCATGCCCCCGCCACCCTGTGCGTCGCCATCCTCATGCGTCCCTGCCGTCATGTCCGTTCCATCCTCGCTTGACCGGCCGTCCGCCCGGCATGGCCCATATGCCATGAAGTAAAATGGTTGAATTTACCAACCATCTTGACTCCATCCTGTCTCGGGGTCCAGACATGGCGGGAGAAAGTCAAGGGCCGCGTCGCGATCCACTGCGTTGGACCCGGCGCCATCGATGCGAGAGGACCAGCATGATTACCGTCAACAAATTGCATCCGCTCTTCTTCGGGGAGATTGTGGGCGCTGACCTGGCAGCCGAACCGACCGAAGAGCTGCGCCAGACCGTCCAGCAGGCCATGGATGACCATGGCGTGTGCGTCGTGCGGCAGGGCCAGATCACGGACGAGCAGCATATCCGCTTCGCGCGGCTGTTCGGCCCGCTGGAGCTGCCGCCGGGCTATGGCTCGCGTCCGCGCGGCCGCATGGCGCCGGAGCTGTTCTTCGCCGGCAATCTCGATGCGGACGGCAATATCCTTCCGCTCACCCCGGCGAACCGCAATGTCGCCAAGGGCGCCGAGCGTTTCCATGCCGACAGTTCGTTCAACCCGCTGCCCAGCAAATGGTCGATGCTGCGCGGCGTCGAATGCCCGCCCTCCGACGTGGGCGGCGACACGTTGTTCTGTGACCTGCGCAGCGCCTATGACGACCTGCCGCAGGGGACCAGGGACCGCATCGACTCGATGATGGGCATTCACGATTTCTGGAAGGGCCGCGCCTATGCCGGCCTCGAAGTGACCGACGAGATGCGCGCGCGCATGCCGATGCCGCCGGTGCTGCACCCGCTCGTCCGCGTCCATGAAAATGGCCGCAAGGCGGTGTTCGTCGGCGGGCATTGCGTCGGCGTGGAGGGCATGGGCGAGGCGGAAGGCCATGCGCTGGTCGAGCAGATCTATGATCATGTGACGCAGGACAAATATGTCCACCGCCATCAATGGACGCCGGGCGATATCGTGATCTGGGACAATCGCTTCGCCCTGCACGCCGCAACGCCGCTCAACTCGGACAAGCACCGTCGCGACATGCGCCGCGCCACGATCAACGAGAGCGGGGACGAGATCGACGCCTATGAATATCGGCGTCGCCAGCAGGCAACGCCCGCCTGAGCCACGCCCCGGCAGACGCGGCGCCGGCAAGGCCCGGCGCCGGGGACTGGCCACCCGACCGCACGGCGATGGGCATATGACCCGCGCGCGCCTGTCCGCGCAGCACGATCCGGGCATCCGCGCGCTGCCGGCGGCCCCCCCCATCATCATCCAGCAGCATGCGGATGCGCGCGATGAGCCTGGGGATGTCGCGATGGCCCTGATTGTAGCGGCGGATCGCGCGGCTTGTGCGAAGGCCGCGGCGCGCAATGCGGCGCGGGCGGATCATGGGCGGACCGGGCCATCGGGGCGGTCGAACGCCCCGGCAAGGCCATGACGGCCAGCGCCGTTTCCCGCTTCCGGTTTTCCACCGAGCCATTAGGAAGAAGACAAAGTCATCAGGGAGAGGCTCATGCGGTTCAAGGACAAGGTGGTGCTCATCATCGGCGGCAACAGCGGCATCGGCCGCGCGGCCGCCGAGGGGTTCGGCGCGGAAGGCGCCCATCTGTTCCTGACCGGCCGGGCGCAGGCGACGATCGACGAGACGGTCGCCGCCATTCCCGGCGCGCGGGGCTTCCGCGCGGACATCGCCGATATCGAGAGCGGCACCGAGGCTCTCGCCGCGATCGAGGCCGCGCATGGCAGGATCGACATCCTGTTCGTCAATGCCGGCATCGGCGCCTTCGCTCCCGTGGACGAAGTGACGCCCCGGCAATGGGACGAGGTGCATGGCGTCAATCTGCGCGGCTGCTTCTTCGCGGTGCAAAAGGCGCTGCCGCTGATGGGGCAAGGCGGCGCGATCGTCATCACCGGATCGATCGGCTCGGTGGCGGCCGTGCCGGGCAATGTCATGTATGCCGCCGCCAAGGCCGGGCTGCGCGCGGTGGCGCGCACGCTGGCGGCCGAGCTGGTCGGGCGCGGCATCCGGGTCAATATGGTGAGCCCCGGCCCCACCGAGACGCCGATCATCAACCGCACCGAAGGCGTGCCGGCCGAAGCCGTCGCGGGGCTGCGCGGCGTGATGACGCAGGCCGTGCCGATGAAGCGCATGGGCAGGCCCGAGGAAATCGCCCGGCCGGTGCTGTTCCTCGCCTCGGACGAAGCGAGCTTCATCACCGGCATCGATCTCTATGTCGATGGCGGCTGCGTCGAACTCTAGGACCGATCGACATTCAAGTTTCTGGAATAGCAGGCCGCCCCACTATTCCTATTCTCCGTCGCGGGTTTGTAAATCCGACGCTGAATGTCGATCCGCCCTAGGCTCGTCCCATGCCTTTTGTTTCGATCGCGCTCTTGTTCGCTACGACTCTCTCAGGCCAAGGGCAGTGCGCGTATGACCAGAATGCGATGCTTCTTCTCGACCAGAACGCCTTCGATCAGGATATGGACGGGGGATGGCGGGCTTTGGCTGCGAATGGGTGCGATACCCAAGCGGCCGATCTCATCGCAAAATGGCGTGAAGTCCATCATGCCGAGGACCCCATCCTCTATTGGCATGAAGGCCAGTTGCGCGCCAATGCGGGCGAATATGACAGGGCAGTCCGTCTGTTCGAGGCGGCCCGTCATCCTGCGAGCGAAGACGAGAAATGGGGCTGGAATCTTTATGTAGAGGGTAGCATCGCCTTTCTCGAAGGCGATTTGCCCGCGCTTGAAAGCGCACGGGCGAAGCTATCCATGCTCCCCGAGCCGCCGGAATTTCAAAGCATCAAGGATGTTCACGGAAACCTGACGACGATCGCATGGCCGATGAATCTCCATGTTCTCGACGGGTTTATTCGATGCTGGGGCAAGCGCTATAAGGAGGCATATAACTGCCCGAATTGAACTTTGCGCTGGTGAACCCTGGCGCGGTCTTCTTGAGATAGAATACGACCGACCGCGCCGTGGCAATGTCGACGGCGGTCATGCCCGCCTTGCATCGGTCGTTCATGATGGAAGGGTGGGGGCGACGCCTTCAGCACTCCACCACATTCACCGCGAGGCCGCCAAGGCTCGTCTCCTTATATTGCGAGCGCATGTCCTCGCCGGTCTGGCGCATCGTCTCGATGACGGCGTCCAGGCTCACGACGTGGGCGCCGTCGCCGCGGAGCGCCAGATAGGCGGCGTTGATCGCCTTGATCGCGCCCATCGTGTTGCGCTCGATGCAGGGGATCTGCACCAGCCCGCCGACCGGATCGCAGGTGAGGCCCAGATTATGCTCCATGCCGATCTCGGCGGCATTCTCGATCTGGCCGTTGCTGCCGCCCAGCACTGCCGTGAGGCCGGCGGCGGCCATGGAGCAGGCCACGCCCACTTCGCCCTGGCAGCCCATCTCGGCCGCCGAGATGGAAGCGCGTTTCTTGTAGAGCAGGCCGATGGCGGCGGCGGTGGCGAGCAGCAGGCGGGAGCCCGCCGCATCCGCGCCCGGCACGAAGGTCTCGTAATAGCGCATCACCGCCGGGATCACGCCGGCCGCGCCATTGGTCGGCGCGGTGACGACGCGGCCGCCGGCGGCATTCTCCTCATTGACCGCGAGCGCCCACAGGCTGACCCATTCGAACACGTCGGAGGGTTGCACCGCATGGCCCTTGGCGGTCAGCGCCTGATGGATCGCGCGCGCCCGGCGGCGGACCTTGAGGCCGCCCGGCAGCACCCCCTCACAGGAGAGGCCCCGATCGATGCAGGCGAGCATGGCGGCACGCACGCGCTCGAGCTGCGCGTCGGTCTCGGCCGCATCGCGCCACGCCGTCTCGTTGGCGAAGATGATCGCGCCGATCGAAAGGTCCTGCGCCGCGCCGATCGCGAGCAGCTCCGCGCCGGAGCCGAACGGGTGGGGCAAGCGGATATTGCGGCGCACCGGCTGCGCGCCCGCCTCCATGATCGCGCCGCCGCCGATCGAGAGATAGCGCCGGGTGAGGCGCGTGCCGTCCTCGAACACGGCCTCGAAGATCATGCCGTTGGGATGTTCGGGCAGGAAGCTGGGGTCCAGCACTAGATCGCGCGGCTCGTCGAACGGGATCGCGGCCTCGCCGTCGAGCATCAGGCGGCCCGTCTCGCGCAGCGCCGCGATGATCGCGGGCGCCTGGTCGGGGTCGATCGTCTCCGGCTCCCAGCCCGAAAGGCCGAGCAGCACCGCGCTGTCCGTCGCGTGGCCGATGCCGGTGAGCGCCAGCGAGCCGTGGAGCGTGCAGCGCACCCGCGCGACGGTGCGTCCATCCTGCCGCGCCAGCGTCGCGAACCGCCGCGCGGCGCGCATCGGCCCGACCGTATGCGAGCTGGAGGGGCCGATGCCGATGGTGAACAGGTCGAGGATGCTGACCGGCTCGGCCTCGTCGCTTTCATCATGCGAGTCTGCTAGGGGTGCGGGCGAGCCAAGTGACATGGACATGAGATAGGCGCGAGTGGGTGCCTTGTCCAAGCCGGAGATCGCCTCCGGATCGCGCCCGCCGTTTCCGCATGGGACGGCCCGGGCGATCCTTTGCGGTTGATCCTGTCATCATTCTGTAACATTGGGCGACCGGACCGCTGCCGGTCGCATGGGGAATTTCGATCCGACAGATTGCCGCCTTGCCCTATCGCGCCGATGGCGACGCACTGGATGCGCCCATCCGCATCCTGCTCATCACCTCGCGCGAGACGCGCCGCTGGGTGATCCCCAAGGGGAACGCCCCGGCCGGCATGGTGCTGCACCAGGCGGCGGCGATGGAGGCGGAGGAGGAGGCCGGCGTGCTCGGGGCGGTCTGCCCCACGCCGCTCGGCTCCTATCGCTATCGCAAGCGCCGTCGCAACGGCGCGGCGCTGATGGTGGATGTGGAGGTGTTTCCGCTCGCGGTGTGGGACGAGATGCCCGAGTGGAAGGAACATACGGAACGCGAGCGGCGCTGGTTCAGCCTGGCGGAAGCCGCGGACGCGGTCGAGGAGAGCGACCTGTCCGAGCTGATCCGCTCCTTCGCGGCGTCGGAATTCAAGGCGGTCGTGCGGCGCGCTTCGCTGCTCGGCACGGTCGCGCAGAAATCGGGGATGAACAGAATGTTCGGTTGGTTCCAGCGGCTCCTGCCCAAGCAGGGCAATTTCTTCGAGCTGTTCGAGGCGCATGTCCGCACGATCGTGGCCGGCGCGGACGCGCTCTCGCGCCTGCTGCAGGATGGCGAGCATCGCGACGACCATATCCGCGAAGTGATCGAGCGGGAGAATGATGCCGACGAGATCATCCGCGAGATGCTGCGCGTCGTGCGCCAGACGTTCCTGACCCCGTTCGACCGGGGCGCGATCATCGGCCTCATCAGTTCGATGGACGATGCGATCGACGAGATGCAGGCCGCCGTGGCCGCGATCGACCTCTACGACTTCACCGGCTTCGAGCCGGAGATGAAGGATATCGCCGCGATCATCGTGGATGGCGCGCGCGTGCTCGCCGAGGCGCTGCCGCTGCTGCGCGACGTTCCGCGCAATGCCAAGCGCCTGCACGAGCTGACGGAGCGGCTGGTGCGCATGGAAGGCCATGCCGACCTCATCTATGCCGCGGGCCTCAAGCAGGCCTTCCGCCAGTTCGGCCCGATCGACCCGATGGGCTTCATCGTGCGGCGGGAAATCCTCAACCATCTCGAGCGCATCGTCGACGCGCTGGAGGATGTCGCGAACGAGATCGACGGCATTGTGATCGACCACGCCTGAGCGCGCCGGGATGCACGATCTTGCTTTTCCGCTGCTCGTCGGCCTCATCCTGGTGGCGCTGGCGTTCGACTTCCTGAACGGTCTGCACGACGCGGCGAACTCGATCGCGACCGTGGTGGCGACTCGCCTGCTCGGGCCGGTGACGGCGGTCTGCTTCGCCGCCTTCTTCAACTTCGCCGCCTATTTCCTCACGCTCGGCTTCCCGGCCCTGCACAAGGTGGCCGAGACGATCGGCTCGGGCCTCATAGAGATGGCGCAGGTGACGCCGGGCGTCATCTTCGGCGCGCTGGCGGGCGCGATGTTCTGGAATGTCGTCACCTGGCTCAAGGGCATCCCCTCGTCGAGCAGCCATGCGCTGGTCGGCGGGCTGGTCGGCGCGGGCACGGCCCATGCGGGCATCAGCGGCATCGAGTGGAGCGGGCTCAACAAGACGCTCGTCGCCATCGTGCTTTCGCCCACGCTCGGCATGCTGCTCTCCATGTTCATCATGCTGGTGACGAGCTGGCTGTTCCGCCGCTCCGGCGCGCGCATGGCGGACAGCAGCTTCCGCTATCTGCACCTGCTGTCCTCCGCCGCCTATTCGGTGAGCCACGGTCTCAACGACGCGCAGAAGACCATGGGCATCATCACTGTGCTGCTCTATTCGACCGGCCGTCTGAGCGGCGATTTCCATGTGCCGCACTGGGTGGCGATCGCCTGCTATGTCGCCATCGCGCTCGGCACCATGACGGGCGGCTGGAAGATCATCGAGACGATGGGCTCGCGCATCACCAAGCTCTCGCAGCATCAGGGCTTCAGCGCCTCGATGGGCGGCTCGGTCGTGGTGTTCTCGGCCTCGTTGCTGGGCGTGCCCGTCTCGACCACCCACACCATCACCGGCTGCGTGATCGGGGCAGGGATGGCGCGGCGCGCTTCGGCGGTGCGGTGGGGCGTGGCGCAGAGCGTGGTGGTCGCCTGGGTCATCACCATACCCGCCTCGGCGGCGGTGGGCGCGGGCTTCTATCTGCTCACGCGGCTGTTCTGACGGCGCGTCCGGCTCTGCCACCGCTTTGCCATAATTTCGCCACAGACCGTGCCCCGGCGACGATTGATCGGTATTGTCAATTGATGGAGTAGATTATATCCTCCTCGAATGATCGGGACGTATGCAGAGTCGACCGATGCCTTCTCGCAGGAGATCGATCATGGACGCCACGCTTTCTTCATACGACCGGCAGCCGCTGGTGATGACGGTGCCCGGCCTTGATGGCAGCGGGCCCACGCACTGGCAGAACATCTGGGAGCGCGAGCGCGAGGATTGCGTCCGCGCGGATCTGGGCAACTGGTCGCGCCCCAATCGCAACAGCTGGGTGAGCCGGCTCAACTTCGCCATTCGCAATGCCGGCCGTCCGGTCGTTCTTGTCGCGCACAGCCTTGGTTGCCATGCGGTCGCCTGGTGGGCGGCCATGGAGCGGCCGGCCTATGGCGATCCGGTGATCGGCGCGCTGCTGGTCGCGCCGCCGGATCTCGATGTCGCGCCAACCGACGATCGACTGGCCGCTTTCGGCACCACGCCGGTCGCTCCATTGCCCTTCGCCTCGGTCGTCATGGCGAGCCAGGACGATCCCTATGTCCAGTATCACCGGGCGCGGCGCATCGCCCATTTCTGGGGCAGCGATTTCCTCGACGCCGGGCCGGTGGGCCATGTCAATGCCGAGTCCCGCCTGGGCGACTGGAGCGCCGGGCAGGCCGTGCTGGAGCGGCTGCTCGGCCGGAGCACGGGCCTGCCCGCGTTCCGGGGCGAGATCGTGGCGGAGCGCGCCGCCGGCGCGGGACTGGCGCGACCGATAGACTTTTCGGCCTGATCGGGCCGGGAAAGGCGGCCGGGCAGCGGACCCATCGCTCGCCCGGGCGGGACGTCGCGGAGTGGCTCCCAGCGACGTCCCGCCAGCGCGGAGGCCCCGCCGGTTGAAGACTGGCACGATGCCGGTCAGGGCTTGCGCTTTCCGCGCGGTTTCTTCCCGTCCAGGATCGGCAGCATGAGCCGGAAGCGGGCGCCGCCAAGCGGGGCGTCGAGGATCGTCACACTACCCTGGCCATTGCCGGCCATGACCTTCACGATATCGAGCCCATAGCCGGTGCCGGGCAGCCGCTGATCGGGATTGAGCATCACGCCGGCATCGAACACCCGCGCGCGATCGGTCGGCGGAATGCCCAGGCCATCGTCGTCCACGTCGATCACCACGTCCCCGTCGCTTGTGTCCAGCGTCAGGTCGACCTGTCCGCCGCCATAGCGCGAGGCATTGGACAGCAGGTTGTTGAGCATGATTTCCAGATCGCCGGGCTGCGCACGGACCATGATGCGCGGCCAGCCCGCACTCTCCTGATCCACCTCCAGCCTGGTGCCGACGATGCGTTGCAGCACCTGTTCGCCCACGATCAGCCGGTAGAGGACATCCCTGTTGGTGGCGTCGAAGCCCTGCAGTTCGAGGAGCTGGTGCGCGAAGTCGACAAGATCGAAATTCTTCCGCCGCGCCTGGCTTTCCGCGTGGGAGGAAATGGCGATCTGGCGATAGCGGTCGACCTGGCTCTTGATGCCGGCGACATGGCGCAGCAGGGTCTTGCGATCGAGTTCCGGCGCGTTGATGCCGCTCGTGAAGGCCTGCAGCTTGTTGTTCACATCATGCGCGACATGGGCGACGAGCCGCCGGGTATTCTTGAGGGCGATCTCATTGTCCTCGATGATCTCGTTGAACAGCGTGACGGCGCCCTGCAGCTCGACCGGATATCTGTCCGGCACCAGCCGGTCCACGCGGCCCCTGTGCACGGCCTCGAAATCCGCCCGGAACTCGCGCGTGAAGCCGTAGAAGAAAGTGACCAGCACTGCGGCGACCGTCACCGCCACGATCGTCACATAGAGGATGATGATGGAGTTGAAGGTGCGCAGCGGCGAGGCCGATCCCTTGAGCCAGTTGTTCAGATTCTCGAACTGCTGGGTGGGCCAGGCGACGACATAGATGCCTTTGCGGTGGCTCCTGAAGCCGGGCAAGGTGAGGTCGTAGATTTCGCTGCAGGCGATGAAGCTGCGGCCGTTGTCCACATATTCGTCGAGGAAGCGCTGCCCTTCCGGCGCATGTTCCGGCACGGCGCGCAGGCGCTGCATCACCGGGCCGTCGGCCGGGCCGAAACCGGCATAGCCCTTGGGCGCGCTGAGCGGACCCACGTTCAGCGCCCATCGCGCATCCGCCGCGACCTGATTGGTGGGCTTGGCGAGGACCCGGTTGACGGCAGCGACATCGAGAGCGGGCGATTTCGCACCGAGTTGCGACACGATGCTGGCGCGCACGTCCTGGATCTGCGTGCAGAGCAGCTTTTCGGCCTGGCCGCGCGCGAGCAGGCTGGAGATGGTGTCCGAGAGCGCGAACCAGGTCGCCAGCGGCACGAGCGCGGCGATGAGCGACCAGCCGAGGATCGGCACGATGATCGAATTGAGGCGCCCGAGGCGCAGCGTGCGTCGGCCCAATTTGAGCCGGCCGAACAAGGACCGGCCACCGGGCGGCTCAGGCTTCAATCCGATAGCCTTGCGCGGCCGCGACATTCACGATGATGTTGAAGCCGAATTTCTCCCGGATGCGGGCGATGTGCATGCGCACCTGCATCTCCTTCGATCCGTCCGTCTCGTCGAAGCAACGGCTGGAGATGAGGCGGCAGGACAGGGGCGAGCCCTCATGCAGCGCGAGCACGCGCATCACCTGGAATTGCGAGGGGCTGAGCTCGATCCGCTTGCCCTTGTAGCGGGTGATGAGATTCTCGGTATCGAGCTCGAGATCGCCCCGCCGGATGACCGAACCATGCCCGCCCGAGGGCGATGAATTGGCGCGCGCCTTCACCCAGTCGATCAGGATGCTGTAATCAAGCACCGGCTTCTGGATATACTGGTCGATGCCCAGATGGATGAGCTCGCGCACTTCCTCGCGCAGGGTGCGCGTGCCGGTGACGGCCAGCACCGGAAAACGCCGCCCGGCGCGTTTCCAGCGCGCCATGATCTGCTCACCGGAGAACACCGGCAGGCCGAAATCGAGCAGCACCACCGCATAATCATTTTCGAGGCCGTGATTGAGCGCCTCTTCCCCATCGGCGCAGGCATCCACGATGAAGCCATGCTCCTCGAGCAGGGCCTTGAGCGTATCCCGAATCTCGGGATCGTCTTCCGCCAACAGCACTTTCATCTGATTCGCCCCCCCACGCGGCGAAGATTTTCTAGAGCAACCCGTCTCCTCTGGCTACGAGATGCCGCTCAGGACATGCATGAAAATCGCGGGTGGCGCGGCGCTGCCTGTGATGGTCGCCTGCCTGTCGAAGGCCTTCCGCGCATCCTGCCTCCAGGGGCGGCCGAAACCGGCAATCAATCAGCGGTGGAGTGTGACCGCGCGGCGCGGTCGGCATGTTCTCCGGCGGTATCCGGGGCGAGCGCGCCGCGCCCCTCGGCGGCGCACGGCCTGTAGATATAGGAGCCGACATCATTGTCGCTCGGCCGGGTCGTGGTGACTTGCCAGCTATCCGTGTCTGCGCCCTGACGCAGGACGGCGATGGAGGTGTCCGCGGGCAGGCGGCCGATCCGCCTTATGTCGGTCTGGACATGCGCGATGCAGGCGTTGGTCGGCTGGACGCACTGGTTGCTCTGCATGTTCAGGGCCGATCCGTCGGCCGCGCCCGGCTGCGGGGCCTGCGGCGTGACGCAAGGCACCGGCATGGTGCATTCGCGGATGGCGGCCAGCCGGGCCTGCGGATCGGGCTCGCACATATAGTTGCTCTGCCGGCGCGCGCCGTCATCGAGGGCGATGCCGGCGATCGGATCGCCCGCGACGCCGAAGCGCTGGACCACCGCCCAGACGCACAGGCCCGACACTATCAGGATCGCGGCGATGGTCAGGAGAACCCGAATTCTTGTGCGTCCCATGGGCGCGCTTATAGGTGGAGCGGCGGGATCAATCAAAATCATGCTGTTACGATTTGATATGCGCGCGGCATTCGGTGTTTTCGATATGAAATGCGTCCGAAATCAAGGCAAGCGGCCAGGTATTTCGTGCGGCATCGTCCACAGTCACATGGGCGAGAACGTCGCCACCCGTCGCGCAAACAGGTTATCCGATTGTTTTCGGACATATAACATTTTCTAACGTGGCGCATATGGAGACGTTAATCGGTGCGGGATATTCAATGATCGTGGTCGACGCAGTGGGGCGTCGCCGACGCAGAGGGAAACGACGATGAATATTCTCCGCACGCTTGCACTGGGCGCTGTCATGATCGCCGCGCCGATGGCCGCCGCGCAGGCCGCCGACAGCAATGATGGTCGCAACCGCCGCATCACCGTCTATAATAATTCGGATTATCAGGTGTATCGCGTCTATTATGGTGTGCCGGGCAGTGAATATTATTCGCGGGACCTGCTGGGCGACGAAGTGCTCAACTCGAACTATAATATCCGCCTGAATGTCGACAATGGCCGGGGCAACTGCACCTACAAGCTCAAGGCGGTGACGCAGAGCAACGAGACCTTCTGGGAAAAGACCCTGAACGTCTGCACCGAGAGCAGCTGGACGCTCACCAACTGAGCGGGCTCGCGGTTGCCGGGGCGGCCGATCGAAGGCCGGCGGGGAACTGCCGGCCTTTTCGCGCCCGGCCACGGCACGGCTGCCAGGGGCATGCAGCGTCGTCTTTCAGCCTTTGGTAAACCGTGGCAACGGATAACGGGCATGGGGATTGAGCGCTGCGGCCCCGCATATTAATCAACATCCGCGAGCGGCGCATGTCGCGCGGTACGGCAATTGGGGGAACCTGACCGATGAATTCCTTTCGTTCCATCGCCCTGGGCGCGATCATGGCGGTGGCTCCGCTGTCTGCCGTGCACGCACAGGCAAGCAGCGATGATGGGCGCAACCGCAACGTCACCATCTACAATAATGGCAGCAAGGACGTGTATCACGTCTATTTCGCCCGGCCCGGCATGGAATATTATACCCGCGACCTGCTCGGTTCCGAGATCCTCGATTCCGGCGAGAGCATGCGCATCAATATCGACAATGGCCGGGGCGACTGCACCTTCAAGGTGAAGGCGACGACGGCCGGCGATGCGGATGTGTGGGAAAAGACCATCAATGTCTGCACCGAGAGCAGCTGGACGCTGGTCGATTCGGGCAACAGCAGCAGCGACAATCGCAACCGCAACATCACTGTCTATAATAATAGCAGCCAGGACATCTATCATGTCTATTTCGGCAAGCCGGGCATGGAATATTATTCGCGCGACCTGCTGGGCTCGCAGATCCTCGACGCGGGCGAGAATCTCCGCGTTAACGTCGACAATGGCCGGGGCGACTGCACCTTCAACCTGAAGGCCACCACCGCGGGCGATTCCGATGTGTGGGAGAAGAGCATAGACGTCTGCACGGAGAGCAGCTGGACGCTGGTCGACCGGCGCAGCGGCAACAGTGGCGACGCCAACCGGCGGATCACCATCTACAATAATTCGGACTATCAGGTCTACAAGATCGTCTTCGGTGTGCCCGGCAACGAGATGTATTCGCGCGATCTTCTCGGTTCGAATACGCTGGCCCCGCACAGCAATCTCAGCATCGATGTCGACAATGGCCGGGGCGATTGCACCTTCGCCCTGAAGGCCCAGACCCAGAGCGAGGAGACGGTCTGGAACAAGACCATCAATGTCTGCACCGAGCGCAGCTGGACGCTCACCAACTGAGCGGACGGGCAACATGTTTCAGGAAAGGGCCGGCGGGGGATCGCCGGCCCTTTTCGTCGGGCGGGGTCGGTCCTAAGGCCTGTGGCGATTCATCTTGAATTGATGACGGCGGCTGCAAGATAGATCATGGCTTCGAAGCTCTTGTCGGTTTTACAGGCTCGCATAGCGATGCGTTTGAACTCTTTGAGTTTGCAGAAGAAGTTTTCGATGAGGTGGCGCCATTTGTAGAGGTCGCGGTCGATCGGAGAGCCGCCGATACGTCGAGGGTGTCGCGAGATAACGGCCTTGGCGCCCCGCGTATCGAGATCGGCTAGAATGGCATCGCTATCATAGGCCTTGTCGGCGATCAGCCCTCCAAAGTCGATGCCATTGAGCAATGGCGGGATGCCGACTGTATCGAAGCGATGGCCGGGCATGAGTTGGAAGCGCACGAGGTTGCCAAGAGCGTCAGTCAACGCGAGGATTTTGGTGGTCATGCCGCCTTTGGAACGACCAATGGCCTGACTCTGAGTCCCCCTTTTGCGCCCTGACCTTGACGGTGGACCTTCACGATCGTGGCATCAACCATCGCATATTCCATGTCCGGCTTATCCGAACACGCCTCGAAAAGCCGCACGAAAACATCGGCTTCGCGCCAATCCCGGAAACGACGGAACGCCGTGCTCCAATTGCCGAAATGCGCCGGAAGGTCGCGCCATGGGCTGCCCGTCCGCGCGATCCAAAGCACCGCCTCGATAAAACGGCGGTTGTCCCTGCCGCTACGCCCGGGGTCGCTGCGCTTCCCCAAACAGTGCGGCTCCATCTTCGCCCATTGGGCGTCCGTCAAAACATAACGATCCATCCAGAGCGTGAATCACATTCGCACCCGTTTGTGAATCCCCACGCGCATTAGGACGGATCGACATTCAGTGTAGCCAGAGCATGGTGGCGGCGAGGCATATGAAGCCGATGAAGTGGAGTGTGCGGCGTTCGTAGCGCGTGGCGAAGCGACGGAAGTGCTTGAGGCGGTTGAAGCATCGCTCG
>Ga0180219_1000215_pt1 | contig 58652 bp, 58 predicted proteins | sample eDN3rd30CBELigMG_FD_151338 | JGI IMG/M metagenome (GOLD analysis project Ga0180219, IMG submission 151338) | Enriched Miracle-Growth compost microbial communities from Emeryville, California, USA - eDNA 3rd pass 30_C BE-Lig MG (version 2)... ...
ATCCGGCTCCGAGGGGCGCCCGTTTCGTTCGCGGCGTTTCCAAGCCGAACTCGACCAGCACGGCCTCGTCGGATCCATGGGCCGCGTCGGCGCCGCTGGCGAGAACGCCGCGATGGAGATGCTCCTATCGGTGTCAAGTGGGCGTGGGTGTGCTTTCGAGGAGTCGGAAGATGTGACGGGCGTAGTACCTCTTGAGGCACCGCATCGCTTCTCTCTTCGTCTTGCCCTGAGCGATCCGCCTAGCGAGATAGTCGCGTGTCTCGGGGTGAACCTTCACGCGCGCGAGGATCGCGGTGTGAAGCGCTCGGTTGAGCTGACGGTCACCGCCGCGTGAGAGACGATGCCGCGTCTGGTTCTGACCCGAGGTAGCTTCCAACGGTGCGACGCCGCCGAGACGAGCGAACGCGGCCTCGTCGCGGCATCGCCCGGCGTGAGACCAAGAGATGAGGATCTGCGCGGCGACGAGAGTGCCGATGCCCGGTTCATTGAGGAGAGCGGGGCAGATCTCACGGACGATCGGGAGCATCGCCAGCTCAAGTTCACGGCACTCGATCGTCAGCTGCTTGATCCGGGTTGCCGTGCTGCGCAGGGACAGTTTTGTCGCGGCGTGCTCGGGCTCGGTCGCAGTGTCTGGACGGAGCCGGATGCATCGGTCGACGAGCTGGCCGAACGTGAGTCCGCGGAGGTCCTCCCGGAGATCGACGGGTGCTGTGACGATGAGCGCCTTGAGCACGTTTATCGCGGCGACGCGGGCGAGTTTCGCGGAATCCCGGGCCACGATGAGCGTTCTCAAGCCCTCGCGAAGTCCCCGAGATCGTGGCGTCGCCCAGGTCTTGCGGCCGAGTGTCTCGCGTGCCGCGCGAACGGCGTCAAGAGAGTCGGACTTCGCTCCATCCTTCGATGCGCGAGTACTCGGATGGTCGAACTCGATCACGAACTCGCCCTTCTCCGCCAAGGTCGCGGCCAAGCCGGCGCCGTAGCTACCGGTCGATTCGATCGCCCAGGCGCGGCGTTCGTCGACGGTGAGGGTCTTCGCCCATCTGATCGCTTGGCCGTACCCTCGTCGCGTCGCGGGGAATGTCGCTGCTGCCAGCTCTCCCTGCGTGGTGACACTCACGACTGCCGCGGTGACGCGGTCACGGTCGGGATCGACGCCGATCACGTGGTCCACCAGGTCTGCGAGATCAGTCATGTCCGTTTCCTCCTTCTTCTTCGATGGAATCCACCGACGGAGAGATCGAGGCAGGACTGTGATGAGTCACCCGAAGGGACAGGCTCCTAATCAAGCCATCTGAAGTCGGCGGTGCAGCTGGCGGACATATCTCCAAATGAGGACACCCGGAGGGTCGGTCATTCTGTGGGTCACGTCAGCCGACACCACCTTGCCGCGCAGCATGATCCGAGTGTCACAATCGTTCTTCGCGCTGTCGCAGAGGATCGTGCTCAACAGCCGCCGCTGGGCCACCCGCCACGACCTCCGCCTCGCCATCGTGACCTGGATCGACCGAACGTATCACCGGCGGCGCCGACAACGCGTCCTCGGCAAGTTGACCGGTCAAGTTCGAAGCCATCATGACCACACCGGCCGCATCCGCGGCCTAACACGAAGAGTCACCAAGACCCTCAGCAGTCCCGCCACAAGTCTGATGACGTGCGTTGAGCACAGCAGTCTGCCTAGCGTTATGGTTGTCACTTTCCGTCTATAGCCCGATTCGGGTAGCACACGCAGGCCACGAGGTTTGTCAACGTCGCATACCATGAGTCATCGATCACCCACACCAGGTCGGTGCCACCGTTACACGCCACGAAGCTGCTGAGTGACAGCTCAATCCCCTCTCGAAAAATGTCTGGAGTCGTCGCACCCTCATGGAGCCACTGGCCCATGCGGCGCGTCTTCCTCGGATCCACTCGTCGGGCCCTTGCGCGAAGTGAGGTCGTCCGCCCTCCACATGCCGGCGGCCGTGACCTCAGTCCCTTGCACCTCGCTCGCACTCAGCGGTTCCGGCCGGACTCCATCATTCGCCTACAACGGCTTCGAGCGCATCACACGCCTCCAAGAGAATCCCGTAGCGCGTTGGCCAGTATCTCTCCCAATCGCGATTCCCTTCGAGCGCAGACCGGCAGTTGCGGATATCGATAGCCCCAACCCGTTCTCCACCGAGAACGCTTGCCACGTGACCGGCGATCGTTGAGTCCAACTCAGCCAGATCCATCCATGCCTCCTGAACCGCATCGGTGGCCTCGGCTGGGTAAGGGTCGTGTTTCTGCAGCAACTCGTAAATGCGCCTCAGTTGGGGTGTCCCGTTACCTACCATGCTGTATAGGTCCTCCCTCTTGGGCTGACGATGCCACCGCCGGCTCCCTTAACCTTCACGGGCGTGAGGAACGAATGGGTGACAGGTTCGGTTTAGGCCGCGAGTGTGAGCGGCTCGGCTAGCTTGGCTTCGAACTCGATGGGCGTCAAGCCGCCGAGGGTGTCCTGTGCTCGTTGCCGGTGGTACTTCCGCTCGATCCAGACGACGATCGCGAGTCGCAGTTCCTGCCGTGTGGCCCAGCGCTGCTGGTTGAGGACGTTCGTTTGAAGAAGCGACCAGAAGCTCTCCATCGCCGCGTTGTCCCCGGCGGCGCTGACTCTGCCCATCGATCCGACCATGTCGTGACGGCGCAGCTCGCGGGCCATCGCCCGGCTCCGAAACTGGCTGCCCCTATCGGCATGCAGGATGCAGCCGGCGATGTCACCGCGGCGGGCGACGGCGTTTCGGACGGCGTCGACGGTGAGTTTCGCGGTCATCCGGTCCGAGATCGAGTACCCGACGATTCGGTTGGAGAACACGTCCTTGATCGCGCAGCAGTACAGCTTGCCCTCGCTCGTCCAATGCTCCGTGATGTCCGTGAGCCAGAGCCTGTTCGGGGCATCGGCGCGGAACACCCGCTGCACGTGATCGTCGAACACGGGTGGGCCTGTCTTCTTCCCCTTCCCGCGGCGCCGGCGTTGCGCGGACGAGAGGATCCCGGCCTGCGAGCACAGCTTCCACGCTGTCCGCCGGCTCATCCGCCACCCTGCTCGGCGGGCTTCGTCGGCGAGGTATCGGTAGCCGAACGTCGGGTCGTCGACATGGGCGTCGTGCAGCGCGTTGATCCGATATGCCCGGAGCACGTCCGCGTCGCGGACAGGGTTGTTGCGCCACCGGTAGTAGGGCTGGCGGGCGAGCTTGAGGACCCGACACGACACCGTGACGGGAATCCCCGCGTCGGCGAGTTCAGATACGAGCGGGTACGTCATTTTGGGGAGCCGCCGAGGCGCAAGTTCGCCTGCGACAGATACGCCGCCGCACGACGGAGGACCTCGTTCTCCTGCTCGAGCAACCGGATCCGCTTCTTCAGCTCGCGAGCCTCGGCCGCATCCGCGGCGGTCTGACCGGGACGGTTCCCGTCTTCGACATCGGCCTGGCGGAGCCAGTTCTGCAACGTCGCTTCGCTGATACCGAAGTCGGTCGCGATCTGTTTGATGGTGACGCCGCTCTCGCGGCGACGAGCGACCGCGACGACATCCTCGCGGAATTCTCTGGGATAGGGACCGGGCATGATGACATCCTCCCCGCCAGCGCCTCCCGGCACTAACGATCAGTTGTCACCCATTCGTTCCTCACGCCCAAGCGTTAAGTGCGGCACTCCGCGCACTCGCAGTCGCGAATCTCTTCGACGAGGACGAGGCACCGCGCGTGGAGACCGTAGTGGCACTCGGTGCAAACGTACTTGCCGTCTACAGCCAGGAAGCGCATCACTGTGTAGATGTCGTCGTCTACCATCTCGGCGGCACGGTCAGGCGCAAGGCCGTGGTTGTCAACAGCGGCGACTACGAAGTCCCGCTTCGACTTGCGGACCTCGGCCGCGCGGCGGCGGATGATCGCGGCGAGGAGTTCTGCCCCGTCCGTGGGTTGGTTAGGCTCGAAGGTATCCATCGTTCTACCCCTGCTGGTTGGTCGTGGTCGGTGTGGAGCGGCTCCCGTGATTGGCGTCTCGGAGCCGCTCCACTGCTGTCTCTAACAATTGTCCTCAGCGCTCAGACAAGTCCAAGCGGCCCTGTGGATAACTCTGGGGAGAACATGTGTGAAACGCCGCCGAATATGTGTATAACCCCTCTGGAAACCGGGGATACCCGACCGGCCGCGCGGTCGCTTATTCCATGCGGACCCGGGACTTCTTACGCCACAGCCCGTGGACGAGGAGCGTGACCGAAGCGCGTGTCTACCTGGGGCTCGTTGTGGATCACTTGGGGACGACCCGCCCAAGAGGATCGAGCGGGCCCGACGTCACTAGATTGTGTCCATGGCAGACGATACGTTCAGCGACGATGGGATCGTGCAGGTCAAGAAGCTCCTAGACGAGATCGACGCAGCTTTGCCACGGACTCTCGGGACGCGCGGTCTGATCGTCACCGATCATCAGACTCAGCGGATCGTGCGCGTTCTGCGGATCCTGACCGACCAGGTGGAGCAGCTTCGAGAGCAGGCGCCGTAATTGCCCACTCGCAGTTGCGCTTGATGCACAGGGGCTAAAATCATCCGTACACGCGCCAGGCGAGTTGGGTATTGGCTCGATCAGTCGACCACGTCCCTAGCCGCATGGGCGCCGTGCAGTTCATAACCATTGTTGGGAATGAACATCTGATTCGATTGCCCGCCCAAGGGTCTAGTGACAGCGAGTACCAAACACGACAATAACTGCGTCTCGACACGTCGCTCAGTCCCGGCGGAGCATTGTCGAGCAGGCTGTATTCGCATGCCGGGCTGGCCTCGATCATTCCCGGCTCGTGGCCACGACTCTCCCCGACGAGCGTGCTCCGTTCGCAATTGTCCCAAGTCCAGGTCGCGAGGCAGATCTCGCCGCCGTGGCACAGGCTCGGGAGGCGTTCCCAGAATCTTTCACAGCAAACCGGCCGATTTGGAGTCTTACCCGTCCCCCAGGAGGCGAGAGCAATCGCTGGCGCTCTACGTCGTGGACAAGGGAGGCCATTTTTCGCTCCCCGCGTGCGGGCCGCCGAGAACGAGCCCAGTAGTGACCCAGAACTTCACCCTGCGCGACACATCGAAATGCAGCGTGTATCGCGCACTCGTATAGTCCGGGTTGGTCTTGTGAACGGGAAAGTGCTTCGACAAAGCGTCGTACTCTCGTGCCACCCACTCGGACAGCGTCGTCGCACCGGGCAGGGTGGACTGGAGGGGCGTGGTCAGGTTGTCGATGTCGGCAGCTGTCAGTATCCGTCCGTCCACGCGCGCCTGTGAGTAGTCGATGAGACGCTGCCCAAGTTCACGACGTTCCTCGACCTTGGCGGCGTTATTCAATCTGACCTCCGCGGCCTGCTCCCGCTTGTGTGCCTGGATGGCCAGTGTCAAGGCCCACACTGCCAGCGCCAGCGTGAGAACGGGAACGATTATCCCGGTCCAGAGTTCTAGCCACCCGATGTCGTTGACCACAACGACGGGCAGGGGGGGACGGAAGCGCAGGCGGGGTTGGGGCGACAGTACCCAAGCGCATGGCGACAGCGTAAGGGCCAGCAGCGTGGAATGCGACACGCAGGCTTCAATTGCGCACCCATGGATTGCGGTCGTGACCTCGCCCCACACGATGGCCGGCGAAAGCGACGCGTGCGACAGGCAAGGAGGTGCCGTTCAGCGGGGGTACAGGTCGGCCCTCAGCCCATCGAATATCGCTCGCCGAGCATCCGCGTCGTAGTTCGTGTCCTCACGCTCAGGGAACGACTCCGCCTTGATTGCTCCGAACTCAGCATCGATCACCAGCCATCGCCCACCAGCGACCGCGGGCACATGCGTGGCATTCAGACTCGTGATCGCGGAACGGGGCACCAGTTCCCACCGGACGTTTCCCAGGCCAGGGTTCTGCGGGTCTCGCGTGATTTGGACCTTTAGAGCGAAACGCTCGGTAAGGCCGAATACCGAGAGTTCCCTCGCGTCCTCGGCGAAGTGGTGGTCCTTCCGGAACCCGAGGTACTCGAACGCCTCGTCATGCAGCCATAGGTCCACCTGCTCCTTCAGCCTCTCTACCCACTTTGGGTAATGCTGCGGGTAGCCGGTCGACTTCAGCCCGCCCCACTCGTAATCCACCCGCTCGTTGAACTGATCCAATGCAGAAGTCATCAGGCACCCTCCCCATCGAGTTGGCCCCAAAATAGCGGATGTCCTCCCAACGCGACACGCCGAGTTCCGCATTGCCCCGATCCCGAGCTAGGGCCGTGTGCCTGGCATGCCGACCCCGGTACGGCGCAGCCCACCAGAAGCTCCGCAAGGAATGGGCGAATGGGGTACCGAAGGGGTCGCTGTGAGCCGTGTTACTCCTGCCTGGTGTCCGCTCGCTATAGCGTCACGGCCCCGTGGATCAGCTGGCAGGGCGCATACAGCCAGGTCGAGGCCCGGGTCGAAGCTCTTCTCCCCATCGAACGTGAAGTACTTAGGCGCCACCTGCCCTCGAACAGCACGTATGCGAGAAGCGCTCGCGGTTGATTGAACGCCACGCCCCCCGCTACTCCTTGCGCTGCTCCGCTGGCGTCGACGGCATCATGTGCACGACAGGACCGAACGGCTGGAGAGTGAAGCCGTAGACCTCTTTCGCGGCCGCGACCGTCGCTTTCAGGATCGCCGGTACACGGCGTCTCGGAATGCCCCGCGCGATGAGCCCGGCTCGGAATGCCCGCTCGGCAGCGAAGATGTCCCAGTCGCGGCTCATGACCACAGCCGACGAAGAGTGGGCATCGTGTGCACGGTGGGACGTGTCTCCTTGAGCAGCCAAGCTCGAGTCGATCGACACGATCGCCAAGGCCGTCCGGTGCACACTGCCCGAACGACTCGCGGCGAGTCGGTAATCGGACTCCAGTCCGCTGGCGCCACCTGTTCGCCCCCCAATCTTGGTCGGCCGCGCAGATCAGCCTGTCCACGTCGTAACGCCCAGCGCCGCACCCCCTGCATCAACCCCGCAACGCCTCTAGATACCGCTCGGCGACGCTGATGACGAGTTCCGGGTCGTCGACGACCACGTCGATGGGGCGAGGCGCGGTTCCGTCCGCACGCTGCCCGAGATACGTCGTGGGACGGGTCAGCCAGAGCACTAGTTCCTCTGGGGACCAGTCACGGAGCTCATGCTCTTCGAACACCTTCATCAAGTCGTCCCACCACGGGCGTCCGTGGTACGTCATCGTCACTCCTTTCGTCGCCGTCGCGGACACCGCCGCAGTCGCTGCCCTTACCGCCCCTCCCGTTGGATAGTGGGGCTGGCCGACGCCCCGCCATGAGCTGCCAGATGCGCGGCGGCTCCGACGATCGCCTGGATGTCGCTCTCATCCCCCAGCCAGAAACCCGCCAGTTCCCGCACTTCGGCGAGATCGGGATCAGGGTGGTCCAACAAGTAGGTCGCGATGTGACCCGCTGCTCCGAGATTCCGGGCCGGAGTGGCGTCGAGCAGGAATGCCCGCATCCGGCGCCACCTTCTGCCCCTCGCCCGCGAACCGTGATTGGCCGTATCGGTCTCGTCGCGAAGTTGCGCCCGCTCCCGGCGACGCCGTCGACGTAGCTCGGCGTGCCCTGGTTCGGTCGTGGCGAGCTCCAACCATTCGTTCATCTCAGTCACGTCGGTCGAACTGAGGCCGACAGTCGGATCACGGATCCACTGCAAGCGAGTGAGGGCACGGTCCCGCGGCTTCCGAAGCTCATCAAGCTGATACCCGGCCCTTATCGGCGGCATGTCATCCACCCACAGCAGCGGGCGCCCCGCGAACCCGTCCGCGAGCTGGACACTCTTCCACTCCGCCGGCCCCCACTCGCGCTCGTCGTCCCCGCGAACAGCCACAGGCAACGGGGGAATCCCCAGCATCGGCGCGAAGTATTCGTTCGCGTAGTGCTGCCACGTCGTCGCCCACACGACCTCCACGTCCCGATCCAGCAGCGACCGCACCCACGCAGCCCCCACCCCCGAGAACATGTGACGCCCGGTAGACATCCCGTCGTCGTCCCACGTCGGCGGGGAATGGAACACACTCGGGTACGCGTAGCGGAAAACGGTAACCTCCGCGACAAACGCGCCCGGCGGGTCCAGCTCCGCCGCCTTACCGCGGCGCAACCGGAGCACACCATCGACATCCACCGCGACCACCGGCCGATACCGATCACTCAGCTGCACACGCCCTGCCTCTCCGCCGCCCCTCCGGCACGTCTAGGAGCTGCATCGCCACGGTAGGCGAAACGCGCTACTCGTGTTCCATCAACTGCGAGCACCGGCAGGGAATTGTGGCGTCCGCGCATGAGAAGGTCCGCCAGGCTCGAGTCCCCTGTGAACGGTGTGCTCACGCTGCCCACCACCTGCGGCCAGCGGTGGAAGGTGATCGCCAGCCCGTAGGCGCTCGTCCGCGGGTCACCCTCTCGCTGGCGAGAAACCGTTCGCGACCTCTCGGGTCGCCGTAGCGAGTCAGGTCATCGACTACGCAGCTGCTCGCTGCTCGACAACCGGCGCCGAATTGCATCAGCGCCCACGAATGGGCTGATCTCTTCCCAAGCATCAGCGTCTTCCACGTCCCACTGCGCGCAGAACTCGTCGTGAAAGCGCACCACGTTCTCCGCGATCTCGGTCAGGTTCCACGACAGGGCCTCGGCCGCGTCCCGCCGCGATCGACCCCTGGTAACTGCGCCCCACCGAGACATGGGACTGTCGAGCTCGTTCGCTGGCAGTAGGTAGGTACGAAAGACATTGCGAGACCGTTGCAAAGCCCATATCAGGGCGAAGTATGCAGCGATGGCATCGAGACGGGACGGAAGGTCGCTACGGCTCGTCGAGTACAACAACGTGCCAATCGTGTTTCGAGCCGCCGCCGTCTCGCCGCTTGTGAGCGACACATGCAGATCCGCCAACGCTTGCCGGCGTTCACGTCGGCGAAGCCCGAAGAAGACGAAGACCGCGATAATGGCTGTCGCGAAAGAGAGCAAGACTCCAGCCCAGGTTGCCAGGTCGCCAACCTCGAGACCGGTCCCTCGGGTGATTGCGTACATGTGGCTCAAGGTACCTGACGTGCACGCCGTGATCCCGGATCGGGCGCGCGCTGGGCGACCGGCTTCGAGCGCTGGATCAGGGCGTCATGTCGGCGATGCCCGCCAGAATCTCTGGCATGTTCGACTATTCGACATTTATTGCGCCAGCCGCAACGGTGGTGGCCGCAGGCCTCGGAGCCTACTTCAGTGGACGAGTAGGCCAACAGAACGCGGAGGCGGCTTCGAGGCTGACACGTCGCCACGAACTTGCGGACGCCGCCATCGGGTCAGCGCTGGCCCTTCGGACAGCCCTACATAAGTGCGACCCTGAATGGACCGGCCGCGATTGGGAGCGTGTGCTCGGCGACACGTACGATGCGCTCGACGCAGCGAAACCGATTCTTCCCGCGCCGTTACTACACCTCCGACGAAGCATCCGTGACGCATGTGGTGAGTCCTTGGGGACCGTCGCGGTCTTCGAGCTTGTGGACATACGCGAGCGGCTTGAGCCCACCGAAATCGACCCCCGGTGGACGGAGTACGCACGCGACTACGTGGGCGTGGCGATCCGGGCGCTACAACGCTGGCGCGAGGCGAGGGAACGCGACGCGGTGAACGTCGGGGCACCAACGTACGACGATTGGCTTCGTGCCACCGGCAGGTACCGCCGCTCCTAGGTGGATCGTCGACCCGATCGCGGCCGGACGCCGTCCGCGCGAGCGCTATGGACCCAGTTGCGGCGGCCACTGGTGAATCTGCGTGACCAGCTCGCGACGGATTCTGCGAGACGCCCGCGCGGCTTCGTCGCTCAATTGGCCGGGTCCCGCATCATGAGCGCGTGGCATCCAACCCCCGAAATCCCGAGCATTGGACAGATGATCCAATAACGTCTGCCGCACAGGACCGACTTGGCCGGCTGGAACTGGCGAAGCGAGTTGCGAAGCTGATTGCTGAGACATATTCGGACGACTCCAGCGTGGTGCACGGGCTTGTAGGACCTTGGGGAAGTGGGAAGTCGTCCGTACTCGCGCTCACCGAGTTGCAACTGATCGACTCAGATGCTGGGTGGGTCGTCGTGCGGTTCAGTCCCTGGGCAACGAGTGATTTGAACGGCCTGCTCGCAGAGTTCTACGCCGCGCTTGTGGAGGCTCTGCCACGCAAGAAGGGCGTCGCAAACTTCAAGCGCGGGCTCGGTGAAGTGATGGCTGCGACGGCGCCGCTCGCGAGCGTCGTCGGTTCGTTGGCTGGTGTCGCGTCCGTCGGCGAGGCCGTGAAAAAGGGCGGGGAGCTGATCGGGCGCGAGAAGTCATGGTCGGCGCGATTCACAGACGCGAGCAAGGCCCTGAAGGAGCTTGGAATAAAGCTGCTTGTGGTCGCGGACGATATAGATCGCCTTCACGGCGACGAATTGCTCAACTTCCTCCGATTGGTCCGGCTCGTCGGACGGTTTCCCGGCCTAAGCTATTTGATCGCCTACGACGAGGAAGGCTTGCTGTCGTCCATCGAAGATGCGGGAAGCTCTGTCAGCGGGAACGAACGAGCCCACGATTTCCTGGAGAAGTTCGTCCAATACCCGATCTACCTTCCCCCTCTGATCGAGAGTCAGATCATCGACGGTCTCAACGAGGCACTCGATCCCGTGATCGCGGCGAGCAACCATCGTTTCGAAGCCGCGGATGGCCGGCTTTCCTTCGCGCGAGCCTGGGTCGATCTCCTCGATACGCCCCGCGCGATAAACCGCTATGCGGCGCAGCTTCGACTGATTCTCCCCCTCCATCGTCCCGGTGAGGTCGATCTAGTCGACGTGGTGCTCCTTACCTTGATTCGGCTTCATGCGCCTCATGTGTTCGAGTCGATAAGTCGGTCGAAGAGCCTGCTCACATCTACGCGCTCGAGCAAGGAAGCCTTCGACTGGACCCCCATCGTGGGTGACGGTGTACCAGCCCGATCCGTCCGAGCAATTCAAGAACTGGTGGCGCGGCTCTTTCCGGCAACCGAGAACAGGGGTGGGGCGGTCGACCCGCCCCGTGTCGGCAATGCTGACTACTTTGATAGGTACTTCATGCAAGGAATTCCGGACGATGACGTCGCCGACTCCACGGTGCGATTTGCCATTGACGAATGCAATAAAGGCGACAGTCGACACCTGGACGTTCTCTTGAAGACCGCAAAGACGGACGCGAAGCGCGGAGCCATCATTGGCAAGCTCGAACGATTCTCCACTTGGGGCGAGGATGCAGGAACTACGCCCGTCGCTGCGTTGAGGTCGATCCTGACCCACCTGAGCTCGCTACCGAACAAGTCCGCAGCGTTCTTGCCCGGCGCGCATCTGCGCGCCCAGCGCTGGGCCGCAGAGATGCTCCTCTGCCTGCCTCCAGACGTCTCGGTGAACGAAGTGGCAGACACCTTGGCGGCCACTGAGGACGAGGTTCAGCGGACCATCCTTCTCGAGACCGTTGCGTACTCGAGCGAAAAGGCACCGCCGGCAGCGGTGCTTTCTGTCGCTCAGGACGCCGCCGTGTCGCTTCTCCACATGGCGCTCGAGAATGTACGCCAGGGTGATGCGGCGGAGCAGTTTGGGCTCATCGAGCGTTGGACCGTTCTAGTCCGAGCGTTTGCGCTGGAGGACGCACGGGCGCGACTAGCGAGTGCTCTATCCGACAAGCTCAATGCCGACGACCTCGCAGCCAGGTTCGTTTCGGTCGCCCATTGGAGTGGCGGCCAGGGCCAGACGTCGATCGAAATGAACGGCTTCCTGTGGGATGCCTACCACGATCTCTTGCCCGACGGAATTCTGACGTCTGAGCCAGACCCCGAGGCAGAGGTGGATCAGCGCGATATCTCGTGGCCTTCGCGCAGACTGTATGCACTGCGAGAACTCGCGAAACGGCGGGAGCTCGAGGCCGGCTACTGACCCGCAAGCGATTGGGTTGCACGACTCGCAGGGCTGAAATCAAGGTGGAGTCGGCGTCGCCTTGCGTCTCGCACAAGTCCATGCGAAGGCTCTGGGCCTGAACCGGTCAGCGCTCGAATAGGGATCCGGTCAGCCGAGGGTTTCGAGCGATCTCCTCAGCTTCTGAGTGACGTCCATGCCATGCCCGCGGCCCGGGCAGGGGCCATTGGATTCTCCATCCATCCGAGGCATGAGGACGTGCGAGCTCGCGCGCCTCGGCTCAAGCCAACTCCCTCGCCCATTCCATGCCAGTGTGGCGCGGTCGACGAGGATTACAACAGTCACGTCGAAATCTAAGTCGACGAGCAGTTCGCCGCGCTGCAGGTCGTCACTTGCCGTGGCGCGCAGCTCACGCGGGCCCAGAGCAGCCTGACGTTATCGGGGTGGGCTGAGCACGGAGGGCCTCCACGACCTGGGCCCTGACCTTCCCCGTCCTCCACTCGGCAGATTCCTTCGGGGTGTTCCGCGCCAAAGGAATCCATTACGACCGCTCGGGCATTCCCGGTCATCCCCTACGTCCAGCGGCTCGCAGCTCGACTGGCCGGCACCGAGACCCGACTGGCGACGCTGGAGGAGTCGCGCTAGATGCCACCGCCGCCGTAGGGCCCATACTGCTCGAAGTCCCGCTTACGATTCGCGATCGTGGCCAAGACCTCCTTTTCGGTGCGATGGATCTCGCCCTTTCGGAATCGAACCTCCGTAATCCCGGCTATGTTGCTGAACTCTTCCGTCCCCTCTTCGAGGAGGATGATTGTGTTTCTCACTCCGATCTTTCCCTGCGCGAACCCAATCTCGTGAACTACGTTCTGGCGGGCGAGCGTACGATGATCCACTGTCTGGTCCGCCCCAGTCATCACGACCACCGCGACGGCGGAGGACGCGATCATGTTCTCGACAACTTCGAGCGTCGCCTGCCCGGCGCGATAGTCCGACTCGAAAGCCTCAATGCTGTAGCCAGCTCGCTCACAGTAGGCGCGGACCTGTTCCCACTGAGCGTCGCCACCATGCCCGATGAATACCTTGAAGTCAGGCTTATGGACCTCGATGAGCGTCGGATCGGCTGCCGTTTCCAGCACCCTCCTGACGGCTGCACCGACATCGTGTAGGTCCTCATCCTCTGCTGCGATCTCCAACTGCAGCCTGCAGAACGGCAGGCTTCACACCAGCAGCGGCCCGCAAACTTATAAAGCAGCGGGGATTTGAGCCTCGGAAACAGACTGAAATTGGTCAGCAATACTGACGGTGCGGGTTAGGTTCCCGTAGTTCCATCCCAGTCCCTGTATGGGAACTTGGACTACCGCCCGTGAGGACCGAACCAGATTCCCCGCGAAGACCCCGCGTCCCCTCTTTCGCCTCCGAAGCTCAGGTGCGTTGGCCCGCCGGGGGTCCCACGTGGACAATGACCGTTATGTCTTTGTGGGAACGCGCGCGCAAGCTGGCCGGAGAAAACGTGGGGCTGGCTGTATCGCTGTGCCTCACGGTGGTCGTGGTCCTTCGGGCTCTCTATTTCGCGGGCTTCGATATCACTGTCGCCCTCTCAGTGCTCGCCTTCACCAATCAAGCAACACTGCTGATTTCGACTTTGGCCCTTGTGCTCATCGCGGGGGTCTCACTCGCATGGATATTTGATCCTGGCGGGATCATCAATAGGGCTCATGACGCCAGTGCGCCTTGGGCGATTGTCTTCTGGACAACTATCGCGGTGACTGCGCTGCTACCTCTGGTCTACGCCTCCTCTATGTCTCCGTTGCTCATCGCGGCGACCACCATCGGCTTGCTTATCATCATTCTCTTCAGAATCCGGGCGGCTCGGCGAAAGAAGCCGCGATCCGCGAAAGCGTCCAACCGACTGGCGTGGTTCGCGGGCGTGGTCTGCGGCACAGTCGGCGTGTTCCTCCTATCGCAGCCGTGGATGGCCTCTGAGCAGCTCATCATTCGTTCCTCAGCCAAGCCTGTTGTCGGATATGTGGTTGGCGAACAGGCCGGGCAACTATTCATGCTCGACCGCAACAAGGCGCCCGTGTGGGTTAAGTCGTCCGATGTTCGGGAGCGCTATGTGTGCACCATCAACCCAGTTCCAGATGAACTCCGGTGGCTTACTACCCCAATCAACAAGATGGCGCGTGCAGAAATCGCAGACTGCGCTGATTGACACCTACTTGTCGGCCTGGGGCTTGCGCTTGTTCTCGAGCGCCTGTACGAGTTTTTTCCGCAAGAGCGCGTACATGAACACAGACCTCATGAGGACGACGACCTCACCTCCGGGACGCAACTCCGGGCGACGCACGTTTTCCAATCCAGAGACGGGCAAGGGGCGAACTCAGCGCGACTCGCGTGCGCCGTCGGCGGCCTTCGTCCAGTGTTCGAGGTAGCGCACTACCTCTTTCGTCACGGTCGGGAACTCCATGGCCCAGAACGCGAGGTCGGCGAACGTGGCGCTGGTCTCGCCACGCAGTAGGCGGCGCACGCGGTCTGCGCTGGCCCCCGGGACGTCACCGATCTCTTCGACGAACGTGGTGACCTTCTGCCCACGGAGCTTCAGACCCTCACGAATCCTGCGGGCCATCAGATGTTGGACCATCGCGGCGCGGTACCGGTGGTCGCTGGTCTCGATACCGGGGGCGGGCCTCAGCAGGCTGGAGGTGTGCCCGAACGCGTCCGGCTGTTCCACCATGCGCCGCGGTTGGAACGTCATGCCCTGCCGATATGCCATCGAGCCACCCCTTTCGGTCCGAGAATCTCTCCACGTACAAGAGTAGGTCGGTCCTAAGCCTGAGTATTCGTCTTTTGCTGAATTTTTTCCGCATCTCGCTCGACCCGAACTTCCCGCCGCGCACATCAGCGGCATGGCATTCACTTTCACCCAGACCCCTGTCAACCGATCCGCGGCCGGGGAGGACACCACCGAGGTGCGAACGCACGCGGAGGCGGTCGCCGACTATCTCGGCTCATACCGGATGGCGAATCCGCCCCGCGAGCTCGCCGGCGCCCTGTCGAAGACGTCCTACGCCGCCCTCACGGCGGAGACGCTTCGCGTCGTATCCGCCCAGCCGCTTCCCGCACCCGTGGACGCCGACCTCGACGACTTCGTCCGCGACGCCGTGGAGATCGCTGCCCCGCACACGACCTACGCGTCGAAGCTGCTGGTCGCGGATGCCGCTCGGTACGTCGCGTGGTGCGTGCGCGAGAACGGGTGGCCGCTGGACGCGCAGATCATCTGGTCGGTGCGGGCTATTGACCTGTACGCGACGACCGAGAGGACGAACCGGTCGGAGGGCACGCGTCGCAACTACCGCGCCCGACTGATGCGGATCAGTGAGGTTCTCCTCCCCCACGAGCATCCCGAGAAGCCGACCGCGCTCTCGAACCGCACGACCCAGGCACCCTACTCCGCCAACGAGCTGGCGCGGTTCCGCGCGTGGGCGACGAGTCAGCTCACCCCGCAGAACCGCGACCGTGCGATGGTGATGCTCGTCCTGTGTGCCGGGGCGGGCTTGCGCCCGAACGAGGTCCCCCTGGTCCACCCGTCCGACGTGACCGTCGATGACGAGGGCACCCTCATCACCGTTCGCGGGGACGAGCCGCGCGAGGTGCCTCTGCTGGCCGACTGGGAGGAGTGGATGCTCGCTCTGCTCGAGCGCCGCCCCGCCGATGAGGCGCTGTGGGGTCCGGTGAACCGCGCCACCACCCGGAACCTTATCTCCGCCTTCACCGAACGCAGCCATGGCACACCCCCGCGGTCAGACCGGCTCCGCCACACCTGGATCGTCCACCACCTCGCAGAGCCGACTCCTATCAAGGAACTGTTCCGCGCCGCCGGCGTGACGAAGATGCAGCACCTGCACCTCTTCCTTGAGTTCGTCGGCTCCCTCGACCAGAGCGACTACCGCCGCGCCCTCCGCGCGGCACGCCCCGCGTGAGCGCCGACACGGGCGCCGCCCGCGAACGCGCCGACCGGCTGACAGCCAACCGGCCCGGCCGCAACACCCTGAGCCAGCGGTACCGCCGCCGTCGGCACGCCAAGAACCGGTCGCACGGTCGCGCACATCCGCGTGTGCCGTGCGGCCGTGGCGCCTCAGAAACGCACGCTAGCCGGATGATCCGGCCAGGGGCGGCTCTGGATGGGCCTGTCGACCGGTCGGCGACTACGATCTTCAATCTCTCAAGATGTAGTCCAAGATGTCTGATCGGTGAGTGGCGAGCTTCGCCGTTCGCTGTGCGACGAGTTGCCGGGAGAGCCAGTGCGCGAGCACGCTCTCTTCGGGGTCGCGTTCTCGCGGCAGCCGCCCGTCGTGGGATTCCCGGAAGGTGCGGAGCTTTTCGGCGCGGTCGAGCCATGCGTCCTCCGCAGGGTCCCACGACCAGCCGGGAAGTTGCTCGAGCGCTGCCCGCTGTTCGGGGGTAAGCCGGGATGACCTGCGTTGGTTGGAGGGCCAGTTCACGAGTCTCGGGTCGACTCCGTCACTGAGTCGAGGGAGCCGACCGAGGTCCTTAGCGATCGCGAGGATGCGGTCGTACGTGGAGTTCCAGCTGGCTCGTCGGGGTGAGGGGCATGTGTCCATGTCCCTCACATGCGCAGCGCAGACCCGCTTCGTGGGTCACACCGGCGGCAGATAGCTCGTGCTCGCAGGTGATGTGACGTTCCCGCGAGCGACACGGCAGGCTTGACGTCCGTGTCGGAGGACTTCTGCCAAGGTACGCAAAGCACGCGCGAGGTCGGTCGTGCCAAGAATGACCCCGGGCGGTTTGACCGCGTGTGCCCCGCCGGTGTCGCACCGGGGGCGCGTACTGACTTCAACGGCGTCGCCGGCACCTTCCCCGCCTTGAGTCGGCACGATCTCGAGCGCGTCCAGCTATCGCGGAGGTGCGGTCAGCAGATCTGGGTGCGTCCTGTGCGCACCATATGAATGGTGCCGAGATGCTCGCGACCGTCATCGTCGCCATCGCGCTGCCGATAACGGTGCCGAGGCCGATGCCTTACGCGTTCATGAAGTGCTGGGGCCCGGCAACGACGCCGCGGCCGTCACGGCACGAGCTGAGAGGGGCACAGGGGTTCCGCGGCGGCAGCGGCGCTGTCACAGAGGAACAGCGGCTGCAGGTACCGAGCCACATCCAACGTGCCGAACGCAAACGTCCCGGCCTTCAACCCCGGGTGCAGGGAAGCCGCTTTCATCTCACCAGCCAGCCTCACATTTCCGCGAGCGGCGATAAGGAACCGCTGTCGCTGAATTCTTGTCACATTCCGTCTAGTGTCTCGTCGTCGCCGCGCACACGACGGACATGCAAAAGAACACTCACGCTCCCGACTTCCTTCACCGCGTCACCCGCTGGGGCAACACCGACTGGGCCGCGGACAACTACGAGATCATCGGCCCTTACATCGGCGCTTTCAACCTGCCGAACCCGCCGCGCGAGCTCACGCGTATCCTCACGGCCCGCGCGAAGTCGCAGCCGGACGCGGGGGCGCTGAAGGTCATGGCGACCAAGAGACTGCGTCCCACTGCGGACCATCCGGAGATGGATGCGTTCGTTCGCGACGCCATCGCGGTGGCTGCACCTCACACCGCTTACACGGCGAGCTTCGCGATGCCCTACGTCGCCCGCTACGTCGCGTGGGCAGTGCTCGAGAAGGGCTGGCCGATGACGGTCGAGTCGCTGTTCACCGTCCGCGCCATGGACATCTACTCGACCACCGCGAACCTGGACCTGACCGAGGGAACGCGAGGCAACTACCGCGCCGTGCTCATGCGCATCAGTGAGGTACTGCTTCCCGACGAACATCCCGACAGGCCCAGTTCACTCAGTAATCGCACGACGGCCGCGCCGTACACGCCCGACGAGATGAACGGGTTCCGCACCTGGGCGACCAGCCAGCTGACGCCCGAGAAGCGCGACCGTGCCATGCTCATGCTCGTTCTCTGCGCCGGCGCCGGCATCCGCGCGAACGAGATCTTCCGGATCCACCCGGAGCACGTCACCACCGACAACGACGGCATCCTCATCCACGTGGCCACCGACCACCCCCGCCACGTTCCTCTCCTCGCCGAGTGGGAGGACTGGATGGTCGCCGTGCTCGGCCGGCGCCCCGCGGGCGAACCGCTCTGGGGCCAGATTCACCGGAAGGACACCAGCAACCTCACCTCGGCGTTCACCGAGAACAGCTACGGCGCCAGCAAGCGGCCGCGCGCTGACCGCCTGCGCGCCACCTGGCTCGCGCACCACCTCTACGCACGCGGCATCAAGGACATCTTCCGAGCTGCGGGCATCGAGAAGATGCAGCACCTGCACAAGCTGCTCGAATTCGTCGAACTCCGCGACGACGACGAGTACCGCCGCCTCTTCCGCGAGGAGGACCAGGCGTGACCCCGGCGCAGGAGGCCGAAGTCCTCATGACCTACGACCGGCACATGCTCGAAGCGACCGGTCACATCCACGAAGAATACGAACGCATCCGCGAGTCCGCCGCGACCTCGCTCGAACGCGTCCACCTCTGGGGAACCCTGATCGACGAGTCCGGCGTCGTCGCAAAGGTCGAGCACTGGGCGCGCGCGGAACGGAAATCCAATGCGGGGCGTAAGCCGCACATGTCGTTCCGCACCGTGCTCATCCTCTTCATGATGCACATCGACGCCGGCGACAACCGATACAACGCCGTCGCACGAACGCTGTTCGCGCAGATGACTCCCGAGACCCGCGCCTATCTCGGCATCCCCGCCATGCGTGGCACCAAGCGCATGTGGTACCAGCGGTACCGGAGGTCGCTGAACCGCGTTCTCGCACTGTGTGAGCCGTGGACGGTGGACCGCAAGAAGAAGGCGACTGCCGAGGAGTTCCAGGCGGCCGTCGCCTCGTATTCAGAAACGAAGCGCACACATATGGACGAGCTCATCAACGACATCCTCCAGGCCACCGTCCGCCGTCTCCCCTCGGACATCCGCGCCACCTACAAGGGCAACGTCGCACTCGACGCAACCCTCATCGAGATCGTCGGCCGACCCAACCCCGGGAAGAAGCACCACGACCGCGACCGCTGGAACCTCGACGCGATGAGCGGCCGGTACAGCCGCGAGGGAACCCACGAAGGCACCGGTCACGCACAAGACAAGGCCGGATGGGAAGCGGAGACCGTCGTCACCGTCCCCAACAAGCCCGGCGCCCCCGACACCTTCCCCGTCCTCACGACAGGGATGACCGTGCACCAGCCCGGCCGCACCCGCCACGGCGGTCGCATCGCGATGTGGTACCACTCACGCGAGTTCGCTCGTGACCAGCGCCACCTGCTGATCACCGACATGCTCTACCCCGGGCTTACTCCCGAACACTTCCAGGTCCCCATCGCCAAGATGGGCTTCCGCACCGTCTGGGACATCCGCAAGACCCGCGATTCCAAGGACAAGGACAAGGCCATCCACGGCATCGTGGACGACGCCATCGCCGTCGACGGCTGCCTGTACCTGAAGTGGATGCCGGAACACCTCATCAACGCGACCATCGACTACCGCCGCGAACCCGGCGACCCGAAGAAGATCGACGAGGACACCTACTACGCGCGCCTGAAGTCGCGCACCCCCTACCGAGTCATGGGGAAGGGTCGCCCCGAGGAAGACGGCAGCTTCCGCTTCTACTACCCGACCATCGACACGAAGAAGCACCGCTACTTCGACCGCGCCACGGGCACCGAGGTCAAGCGCCCTGTCCTCAAGCAGACCACCCTCACCGTCTCACCCGACATCCCCGAGCACCTGCCCATCATCAAGCAGCTGCAGATGTTCGAGCTGCGCAGCGAGAACTGGACCAAGTGGTACGGCCAGCGCAACCGTGTCGAAGAGAACAACTACTGGCTCAAGCACGACGGGTTCACTGACCTCGGCAACCCCGAGAAGCGCCGCCCCCGAGGGTACGGATACCAGGCCCTGACCGCAGGACTCGCGGCCGCCGTCTCGAACATGCGCCGCATCGTCAGCTTCATCGCGAACGCCGCAGTCAAGGCGCTCGGCGAGACCACGCTACGAAACCTTCGCCGGTACGACGAACACGGCAACCCGATACCGCACGTGTAGCGCAGGCAGCGCCCCGAACCGAAAACGACACCGAACAGGCCCTCCGGGGCCTATTCGTGTTGGTCCGGCAAGCCGAGATCCGGAACCAGCGACGCCATGAACCCCGAAAATGACGAAACCGGCAGGAGATCAGATCTCCTGCCGGTTCTCGTTCTAATAAACGAACAGTTGGCCGTCAATAAAGTTACACGGCCCGCTGTGCGCGAGGGGGGAGTTGAACCCCCACGCCCTTTCGGGCACTGGCACCTGAAGCCAGCGCGTCTGCCTATTCCGCCACTCGCGCGAATCCACGTCTCCGCGGACTCAACTTCCCGAGGATATCACGGGCGGCGAACAGCGCAGAATCCGCATCCTCGGAGGCGTCTCAGCGACGGTCACAGGCAGGGCAACTAGCATGTGAGAACCGATCCGCCTGCCTGAGGAGCCCCATGGGACTACTTGACAGCTTCGAGAAGGGACTCGAACGCGCCGTCAATGGCGCCTTCGCGAAGACCTTCCGCAGCGGTGTCCAGCCTGTGGAGATCGCCTCCGCGCTGCGCAGCGAACTCGACAAGAAGGCCGCCGTCGTGAGCCGCGACCGCATCCTGGCGCCGAACACGTTCGAGGTGCGGCTCGCGCCGTCCGACCATGAGCGGCTCGGGGCGCTGGGCTCCACGCTCGACGACGAGCTGCTGCGTCTGGTCGAAGACCACGCACGGTCCCAGGGCTACAGCTTCGCGGGCCCCGTCACTGTGCGCCTGGGCACCGACGAGCAGCTGTCGACGGGCACACTCCGCGTCGACTCACGCACGGCCGCCGGCGAGGTCACGTGGCGCGGCGTCATCGAGGTCGAGGGCAAGCGGCATCCGCTCGTCAAGGCGCGCACGGTCATCGGCCGCGGCTCCGACGCCGACATCACCATCGCGGATGCCGGCACCAGCCGCCGTCACGTCGAGATCCTGTGGGACGGCCACCGCGCGATGGTGCGAGACATGAACTCCACCAACGGAACGAAGCTCAACGGAGTGAAGGTCACCGAGTCGGCGCTGCCGCCGGATTCGGTGGTGACGATCGGTCGTACCGATATCGTGTTCTCCGTGGTGGCTCAGACGGTCCCCGCGCGTCCGTCGATGCCCGCCGACGACGCGACACGGGCGTTCGACTTCGGGGGAGCTTCGTGAGCCTGACTCTCCTGCTGCTGCAGGTCGCCTTCCTTGTCCTGCTCTGGTTCTTCGTCTTCGCAGTCGTGTACTCGCTGCGCGCCGATCTCTTCGGCGTGAAGGCGCGGAAGCTTCCGGAGCCCGCCGCCGCGCAGGCTCCCGCCGGTCCGGTCGTCCCGGCATCGTCGGCGAGCGCCCCGACCGCCGCCGTCGCGCCCGTCTCACCGGTCTCGCGCGGACCCGAGAAGGCCACCGCCTCGACGGTCTCCCGCATCGTCATCACGAGCGGCCCGAAGGCCGGCCTCGAAGTGCCCCTCGGCAACGAGCCCATCACGATCGGCCGCTCCAGCGAGTCGGGCCTCGTCATCCGCGATGACTACACCTCGAGCCACCACGCGCGCCTCCTTCAATGGGGCGACCAGTGGATGCTGCAGGATCTCGACTCCACCAACGGCACCTGGCACGACGGCGATCGCGTCACCACCCCCGTCCCCGTGATCGTCGGCGCACCCATCAAGGTGGGCGCGACGACGTTCGAGCTGCGGAAGTGACGGACTCATCTCCATGGTCTTCGAGGGCTCGAGTGTCGCCATCTCCCACACCGGGAAGGTGCGGTCGAACAATCAGGACTCGGGCTACTGCGGCTCGAACCTGTTCGCCGTGGCCGACGGCATGGGCGGCCACGCCGGTGGCGATGTCGCGTCGAGCCTCGCGATCCACCGGCTGAAGCACCTCGACCACGCGTACCCGTCGACGGCGGCCGCCGAGAGCGCGCTGCGCGAAGCGATCGCCGACACGGCATCCGAGCTCATCCAGACGGTCGCCACGCGTCCCGAGCTGGCGGGAATGGGGACGACGGTCAGCGCCATCCTCATGGTCGACGATCACGCCGTCATCGCCCACATCGGCGACTCGCGGGTCTACCTTTATCGCGACGGCGCGCTCACCCAGATCACGACCGACCACACCTTCGTTCAGCGACTCGTCGACTCGGGCCGCATCACGCCCGAAGAGGCGCGGTACCACCCCCGCCGCTCCGTGCTCATGCGCGTGCTGGGCGACATGGACCCGGATCCCGAGATCGACGCGTTCGTCATGCAGACGCAGCCCGGCGACCGCTGGCTCATCTGCTCCGACGGCCTCTCGGGCGTGGTGGACGACGCCCACACGAGCAAGGTGCTCGCGCAGAACCAGGCCCCGGGCCGCACCGCCGACCTGCTGCTGAAGCAGGCGCTCGACGGCGGCGCCCCCGACAACGTGACGATCGTGATCGTCGACGTCGGCGGCGTGCACCCCGTGGTCAGCGGCACCCCCACGATAGTCGGATCGGCGTCGAACCCGCAGGGTGTCGAGGTTCCCGCCTTGCGTCCCGGCCGCCCGAGCTGGCTGCACCCCGGACGCCAGGCCGCGAACGAGCCGACGCACTTCGAGCCGGACGCAGAGTTCCTCGAAGAGGTCATCGAGGAAGACCGCCGCCGTGCCCGGCGCCGCCGCATCTGGTGGATCGTCGGCTTCATCGCGATCCTCGCCGCGCTCACCGCTGGCCTCTTCGCCGCATACGAGTGGACCCAGACCCGCTACTTCATCGCCGCCGACGAGGATTCCGTCGTGATCTACCGCGGCGTCCAGCAGGACCTCGGCCCCATCTCTCTGTCGTCCGTCTACGAAGACACCGGCATCCTGCTGGCCGACCTGCGGGCCTACCAGCGCATCTCCGTCGAACAGACGATCTCCGCGCGGTCGCTCGCCGACGCGCTCGCGATCGTCGAGAACCTGAGACCGGAGGTCGAGGAATGACTTCCGCCCCCATCCAGGCAGACACACAGGTCATCAAGGCGCTCCGACGCCTGCGCACCCCGCAGACCCATCGCAATCGCGAGCTGTGGCTGCTGCTGTTCGCCTTCCTCATCAACGGCTCCGCCGCCGCGCTCGTGCAGCTGGGCGTGCTCGGCCACATCGAGTGGACCTTCCTCTACTACTGCGGCGGACTCGCCGTGCTGGCGCTCGCCCTGCACGTCGTGCTGCGGCTGCGCGCGCCGTCCGCCGACCCGTTCGTCGTGCCCATCGGCACGCTGCTGACGGGCCTCGGCATCGCGATGATCTATCGCATCGACCTCGGCAAGCGCCTCGAAGGCTGGAACGCGTTCTCGATCCGGCAGCTCGTCTGGTCGGCCATCGCCATCGCGGCGGCGATCGCGATCGTCATCCTGCTGCGCAACTACCGCGTGCTGTTCCGCTACACGTACGTGTTCGGCTTCGCCGGCATCGTCCTGCTCCTGCTCCCGTTCGTGCCGGGCCTGGGCACCGACGCGAACGCCGACGTGTGGGTGTCGGTCGCCGGCATCTTCTCGTTCCAGCCCGGCGAGCTCGCCAAGATCGCCCTCGCGATCTTCTTCGCCGGCTACCTCGTGCGCACACGCGAGGCCCTCACCTCGGTGGGAACGCGCTTCCTCGGCATGACGTGGCCGCGCGCCCGCGAGCTCGGACCGGTGCTCGTCGTGTGGCTCGCGTCGCTCGGCATCATCGTGCTGCAGCGCGACCTCGGCACCGGCCTCCTGATCTTCGGCATGTTCATCGCCATGATCTACGTCGCCACCGGCAAGACCAGCTGGGTGCTGATCGGCGTCGCCCTCGCGGTGTCGGGAGCGCTGCTGGCCTCACAGGTGCTGCCGTACGTGAAGGCGCGCTTCACCAACTGGCTCGACGCGTTCAACCCCGACACGATCAACGGCTCGAGCATGCAGCTCGCCAGCGGCATCTTCGGGCTGGCGCAGGGCGGCATGCTCGGCACGGGCCTCGGGCAGGGGCGCCCCGGCCTCACGCCCCTCGCCCACAGCGACTACATCTTTCCCAGCCTCGGTGAAGAGCTCGGCCTGGTCGGCGTCTTCGCGATCCTGTGCCTCTACATGGTGTTCGTCAGCCGCGGCATCCGCGTCGGCATCGCCGGGCAGGACGACTTCGGCAAGCTCCTCGCCACCGGCCTGTCGTTCACGATCGCACTGCAGGTGTTCATCATGGTCGGCGGGGTCACCCGCCTGATCCCGCTGACCGGACTGACGGTGCCCTTCCTGGCTGCGGGCGGATCGTCGCTCGTGGCGAACTGGATGATCGTGGCGATCCTCCTCCGCATCTCGGATGCCGTGCGCTCGCGTCCTCGGGTGGTGATCGGATGACGAAGGAACTGCGCCGTCTGAGCATCGTCATGCTGGTGATGTTCCTCGCGCTGCTGGGCGCGACGAGTTGGATCCAGGGGATCAACGCGGAAGATCTCCAGGCGAACCCGTACAACAAGCGCGCCCTGTACGACTCGTATCAGGTGCAGCGCGGATCGATCTTCGCCGGTTCCGAGGTCATCGCCTCATCGGTCCGCAGCGACGACCTCTACAGCTGGCAGCGCACCTATCCGGATGCCGAGATGTGGGCGCCCGTGACCGGGTACATGAACCCGGTGCTCGGCTCGGCGACCGGTCTTGAGCAGGCGATGAACTCCGCGCTGGCCGGCGCGGGCAGCTCGCAGTTCTTCGCCCGCCTCGAGCGCAGCGTAAGCGGCAAGCCCGCACGCGGGTCGAACGTGCTCACGACGCTCGACCCCGACGTGCAGCGCGCCGCCTACGAGGCGCTCAGCGACTACAAGGGCGCCGTCGTCGCCATGGAGCCCGACACGGGACGCATCCTCGCGATGGCCACGAGCCCGAGCTACGACACCAACCTCCTCGCGGTGCACGATGCGGCATCCGTCACCGCCGCGTACGACCGGCTCGTGGCCGACCCGACGAAACCGCTCTACAACCGTGCCATCGCCGGCGACCTCGACCCGCCCGGATCGACCTTCAAGGTCCTCGTCGCGGCGGCGGCGCTCGCGTCGGGCGAGTACACGCCCGAGTCGACCTTCGACAATCCGGCCGAGTGGACCCTCCCCGGCACGAGCACGCAGATCACCAACTTCGACAACGGCACCTGCGGCAAGGGCAAGAAGGCGACGCTCGCCACTGCCCTGCGACTGAGCTGCAACATCCCGATGGCGCAGCTGGCGGTGCAGCTCGGCGACGACGCGATCCGGGAGCAGGCCGAGAAGTTCGGCTTCAACACCTCGTTCGAACTGCCGCTCAAGACGACCGCGTCGACCTACCCCGAGGTGCTCGACGAGGCGCAGACCGCGCTCACGGGTTTCGGCCAGAGCGACGTGCGAGCGACGCCGCTGCAGATCGCGATGATCTCTGCCGGCATCGCCAACGACGGCGTCGTCATGAACCCCCGTCTGGTCGACTCGGTGGTCGGCTCGGACCTTTCGGTGCAGGAGCGGTTCGAGAGCACCGAATTCAGTCAGGCGCTGACAGCGGATCAGGCCGAGACCATGACGCAGATGATGATCGCCAATGTCCGTGAGGGCGCGGCGAGCGGTGCAAGAATAGACGGCATCGACGTCGCCGGGAAGACCGGCACGGCTGAGCATGGCCCCGGCGATCCGTACACCCTGTGGTTCACCGGGTTCGCGCCCGCTGAGAACCCCGAGGTCGTCGTCGCCGTCATGGTCCAGGACGGCGGAGGACTCGGCCAGAACGGCACGAGCAACGGGATCGCGGCCCCCATCGCGAAGAAAGTCATTGAGGCGGTGCTGAGCAGATGAGACCGACGCAGGGTGTGAGCTTCGGAGGGCGCTACGAACTCGATTCCCGGATCGCCATCGGCGGTATGGGCGAGGTGTGGGAGGCGACCGATCACGTGATCGGTCGCACCGTCGCGATCAAGATCCTCAAAGACGAGTACATGGGCGACCCGGGATTCCTCGAGCGCTTCCGCGCCGAGGCCCGCCACGCCGCGCTCGTCAACCACGAGGGCATCGCGAGCGTCTTCGACTACGGCGAGGAGAACGGCTCCGCCTTCCTCGTCATGGAGCTCGTGCCCGGTGAGGCCCTGTCGACGATCCTCGAGCGCGAAGGCCACCTGTCGAGCGACAAGACGCTCGACATCGTCGCCCAGACGGCATCCGCCCTGCAGGCCGCACACGCCGCCGGACTGGTGCACCGCGACATCAAGCCCGGCAACCTGCTGATCACCCCCGACGGCCGCGTCAAGATCACCGACTTCGGCATCGCGCGCATCGCCGACCAGGTGCCGCTGACCGCGACCGGCCAGGTGATGGGCACCGTGCAGTACCTGTCGCCCGAGCAGGCGTCGGGACATGCCGCGTCGCCGTCGACCGACATCTACTCGCTCGGCATCGTCGCGTACGAGTCGCTCGCGGGCAAGCGCCCCTTCACGGGCGAGTCGCAGGTGGCGATCGCGATGGCTCAGATCAACGACGCCCCGCCGCCGCTGCCCAACACGATCTCCGAGCCCGTGCAGAACTTCGTGATGAGCATGATCGCGAAGAAGCCCGAAGACCGCCCCGCCACGGCATCCGCCGTCGCGCGTGCGGCGACAGCGCTGCGCCGCGGTGACCTCGCCGGTGCGATCTCGATCGTCCCGGCGATCGCGGGCAGCGCCCCGGTCGACGACGTCACCCAGCTGCTGACGGGCGGCTTCGCGGGCGACGACGCGACACGCGTGCTCCCCTCGACCGCCCTCCTGGAAGGCACCGACCAGACGGTCGACGAGCCGGTCGAGAAGAAGCGCAAGCGCAGCCCTTGGACGTGGCCCCTCATCGCGCTCATCGCGCTGCTGGTCATCGTGCTCGGCGGCACACTGTTCGCGCTGCTCACCGACAATGACGAGGGAACCCCGGCGGAGACGACGAGCTCGACGCCCCGCGAGACTCCGTCCTCCGAGCCGAGCAGTCCGACGCCGGAGCCGGAGCCGACGAGCGCCAACATCGATTCACTCGACCTCGTGGGCATGGTGTGCGCCGAGGCCAAGGCGAAGGCCGAGGACGAAGGCTTCACCGACGTGAGCTGCGCAGCCGGCGACCCGGCCGCGACCGAGGATGACATCGACGTCGTGTATCGCGTGGACCCGCTGGGCAACGCCGACTTCGACGAGCCGATCACCCTGACCCACTACGGCGCCGTCACCCCGATCGACACTCCGGCGGCCGCTCGCATCCTCGTCGACAACGCGCCGAGCTCGACCGTCGAGGCCGGCTCGACCGTCGCCGTCATGTGGGACAGCTTCACCTGCCCCTCGGGCACGCCGACCGTGCAGTCGTACAACTTCACGATCAACTCCGGCGGAGTCTTCGTCTCGGGCGGCGAGAACACGGGGCGCTTCAGTCTCGACCAGCGCCCGGCGCAGATCACCGTCGACGACACCGGCGACGAAGTGCTCTCGATCACGTACCACGTCATATGCGCGGCCACCGACGGCAACGGCGAGCGCAAGTCATCGGAGTCGGCGGAGGTCACGGCGACGATCGTGGCGCCGGCCGAGCCGGAGCAGGAAGAAGACACAGAGCCCTGACCCGCCCGCGGGCATGAGCCATCAGCGGTAAGGGGGCCGTCCGCGCGATCCCGGACGGCCTCCACCATCCGTTCAGGGTCGCTCGCTAGGCTGTCAAGGTTCCACCACAGGGAGTGATGTGTCAGCAGAGGCGCGAGTGCTGTCCGGCCGTTACCGTGTCGATGAGCTCATCGGTCGCGGCGGCATGGCCACCGTCTATAGGGGTCACGACCTCACTCTTGGTCGGGCGGTCGCCGTCAAGATCCTCAAGCGCGAACTCGCCGCCGACAGCGCCTTCCGCACCCGATTCCGACTCGAGGCACAGGCGGCGTCGCGCATGTCGCACCCCGCGATCGTGCGCGTGTACGACGCCGGAGAAGACGTCGACACCGACCCGGATGGCACGCAGCACCCGCTGCCGTACATCGTCATGGAACTCGTTCAGGGCAAGCTGCTGAAGGACATCATCGCGGCGGGCCCCGTCTCGGTGTCCGAAGCGGTGCGCTACGTCGACGGCATCCTGGAGGCCCTCGAGTACTCGCACCGCGCCGGCGTGGTCCACCGCGACATCAAGCCCGGCAACGTCATGGTCACAGGGCAGGGCCAGGTCAAGGTCATGGACTTCGGCATCGCCCGTGCCGTGTCCGACTCGTCGTCGACGGTCGCTGAGACCACGGCGATCATCGGCACCGCCTCGTACTTCTCGCCCGAGCAGGCGAAGGGCGAGCCCGTCGACGCGCGCGCCGACATCTACTCCGCCGGCGTGGTGCTCTACGAGCTGCTCGCCGGCCGTCCGCCGTTCCGCGGCGACACCCCCGTCGCGGTCGCCTATCAGCACGTGAGCGAGGCGCCGGTGCCTCCCTCGGAGCTGGTCGGGAGCGTGCCGCGATCGCTGGATGCCGTCGTGCTGCGCGCGCTCGCGAAAGACCCGTTCCAGCGGTTCGCCGACGCCGCGTCGTTCCGCGAGAGCCTTGACGCGACGATCGGCGGCAAGCCTCCGAGCAAGCGTCAGGTGGGAGCCCTGCACAGCGAGCTCTACGGCGCCAACCCGCGTCAGGCGGCCGAGACGGCCCGATCACTCCGGCAGCTCAGCACCGACACCACGATGCGTCGCACGCAGACCGGACCGCCGGTCGCGTGGATCTGGACGGGTGTCGTGGTGCTCGCCGCCCTTCTCGTGTCGGTGTTCATCTGGGTGATGATGATGCGTCCCGCGGGCGAGATCCCCACGACGGCCCGAGAGGTTCCGAACCTCGTCGACATGTCGTGGGAGCGCGCCGACGAGGAGCTCGTGAAGAACGAGCTCGTGGGTCGCCAGGTCGGCGAGAGCAGCGAGACGATCGCCGAGGGCAACGTCATCCGCACCGACCCCGAGGCGGGCACCACCGTCAATCCGGGCGAGGAGATCGTCGTCTACGTCTCGACCGGCCAGGAGCTGGCTGCCGTCCCCCGCCTCGAGTCGCTCACCCGCGCCGAGGCGACCGAAGCCCTCGAGGGCGCCGGCCTGCGCCTCGGCCGCATCACGACCCGCAACGACCCCAATCTCGCCGCCGAGACCGTCATCTCCGCCGCCTTCGCGGAAGGCGACGAGGTCGCGGTGGGCACCCCGGTCGACCTCGTGATCGCTAGCGGCAAGGTCACCGTCGTCAACATGGCCGGTTACCGGCTGGATGCCGCGGAGCGCACGCTCGAGGCGGACGATCTCGCGCTGATGGCCGACGTCGTCGAAGACGCCAACTGCGTGGGCGACCCGGCGAATCCGATCGTGAAGTCGCAGTCGGCCATCGGCGACGTGCCGATCCACTCGACGATCGAGCTCGTGGTCTGCACGGGCGCAGGCGAGTAGCGCGGGATCAGCTCACGCTGCGGTGCGGGCTGAGCGTCGAGCCGCGCTCGGCGGCGCCTTCGAGACCGACACGTTCCAGCCAGTTGCCGAGCAGGCGATAGCCGCCGTCCGTCAGCACGCTTTCCGGATGGAACTGCACACCCCACAGAGGAAGCTCGACGTGGGCGATGCCCATGACGACGCCCGAGTCGGTGTGCGCCGTGACGACGAGCTCCTCCGGGAGCGTGTCGCGCTCGACGGCGAGAGAGTGATAGCGCGTCGCCTCGAACGGGTCGGACAGGCCGGCGAAGAGCGCGCTGCCGTCGTGGTGCACGGCCGAGGTGATGCCATGGAGCAGCTCCGGCGCGTGCGAGACCGTCGCGCCGAACGCTTCCGCGAGCGCCTGGTGACCGAGGCACACACCGAGGAGCGGGATGCCGGCCCGTGCGGCCGCACGGACGATGTCGATCGACGCACCGGCGTCGCGCGGAGCACCGGGACCGGGGGAGACCAGGACCCCGTCGAAACCGCTGATCGCGGCATCCGGCGCCGTGATGGCGTCCGCTTCGACTATGCCGCATTCGGCGCCCAGTTCGGCCAGATAGCCGACCAGGGTGTGGACAAAGCTGTCGTGGTTGTCGACGACGAGCACGCGCGCCGCGCTAGCCACCGATGGTCGAGTCCTGCGGAGTGATGAACTGGGAGGCCCACGGGAACACGTGCCAGAACAGCCCGTACAGGACGGCGGCGATCAGCGCGAGCAGGATCAGCACCCGGAGCCAGGCGGGCCCGGGCAGCACACGCCAGAGTGCGGCATACATCAGGCGGACACTCCTTCGGTGAGAGAGGCCGGCGGGCCGTCGGCGCGCGGCGTGAAGCTGTCGAACAGGGCATAGGCGATGATCCGTTCGAGCATGTTGAGCTTCGGCGCGCAGCTCGTGAGCGTGAGGTAGCGGCCCGTGGCCTCCACGTCCGTGCGCTGCGGCACGGGAAGGAGCACGTCGACCTGGGTGTCCTGTACGTACTGGAGCGTGCGGAACCGATAGGTGTACCAGCCGTCGCGCGTCTCGATGACGATCGCGTCGCCGACGACCAGCTGGTCGATCGGGTCGAACGGAGCGCCCGATGTCCAGCGGTGAGCGGCGTACACCGTGTTGCCGACCTCGCCCGGCATCGCTGTGTCGGGGTAGTGGCCGATCTCGCCCTGGTCGAGGATGTCGGGGCGCGTCACCCCGCCCGTGATCGCGAAGCTCCACTTCTCTCCGAAACGGGGCACATGCATGACGCCGAAGGTCTCACCATGCTCCGCCGGGTCGAGCACGGGGATGACGATCTCGTCCGCTTCGGCGGGCGTGGGCGTCGGGGTGGGGATCGGGACCTCGTTGTCGAACTCCTGCGCCCAGATGCGCGTGATCTCCTGTGCTTCGGCCTGTTTCTGCGAGCCGATGATCCAGTCGCCGACCCACATCTGCCAGGCGACATAGAGCAGCGCTACGACGCCGGCCGTGATCAGGAGCTCGCCGAGCACGCCGACGAACGTCACGTGCGAACGGCGGCGCGGCGCGCCAGCCGGATCGGTTGCCCCCATACCGGGAATTCTCCCACAGCAGCGCTGAGCACGACCTGACAGGACTTCGGGCCCCGTGCCGGTAGGATCGGTCGCATGGCACGTTCAGGCAACGGCGACGAACCCCTCGTTGAGCACCACGAGGGAGAGCCCGCACCCAACCCCGTCTGGTTCAAGCCGATCATGCTCGGCCTCATGATCATCGGCCTCGTCTGGGTGATCGTCTACTACCTGAGCGGCTCCGTGCAGCTGCCCATCCCCGGCATCGGTGCCTGGAATCTCGTGATCGGGTTCGGCATCGCGTTCGTCGGCTTCCTCATGACCACCCGCTGGCGCTGACCAGCGGCGACGAGACCCCCGCAGGGCATCGGCTCTGCGGGGGTCTCTTTTTGGTCTCCGAGCGGAAAGTTATCCACAGGTTTGTCCCCAGGTGGGGATGAATCACACCGGTGTAATTCACAGGTGTGGAACGGTCTGTGGACTCCTCGCGCCCTACGAGTACAGCGCGACCGACACCGCGAGGAGGGCGACGAGGCCCGCCGCGGTCGCCGTCAGCAGCAGCTTCTGGGTGCGCTGCTGTCTCGTCGCGCGCGTGCGCGCATAGATCCAGCCGACGAGCAGACCGACCAGGCCGCCGCCGATGTGACCCTGCCACGAGATGTTCGACCCGGGCAGGAACGTGATCACGAGGTTCAGGCCCAGCAGCACGGCGATCGCTGTGACGTTCGCTCCGATGTGCCGGCCGATGATGAACATCGCGCCCAGCAGGCCCCACACCGCGCCGGACGCGCCGATCACCCAGGTGTACGGCGCGAGCAGCGCGACGAGCACCGACCCGCCCATCGCGCTCAGCACATAGAGCGCGGCGAACCGCCAGCGCCCCAGCAGCGGCTCGAGACTCCGGCCGAGCGCCCACAACGCGAGCATGTTGAGCGCGATGTGCCACGGACTCCCGTGCACGAGAGTCACGGTGAGCACACGCCACGGCTGGAAGAACGGGCCCGGCTCGAGGAAGCCGCTGTTGAACGCGAGCGCGCTGAACACGACGTCGCCGATGCCCGGAAGCAGCGCCACGAGGTAGGCGAGCACCGTGACCGCGACGATCCCGTACGTCACGATCGGACGGTCGCCCGACCGCATGACCCGCGCCGCCCGCGCCCGCCGCGGCATCCGCGTGACGTTCGCCGCCTTCTGCTGCTCACGCAGGCACTCCGGGCAGATCACCCCGACGGGCATCTGCGTCTGGCATTCGACACAGATCGTGCGCGTGCATCGCTGGCACAGCACGAAGCTCTGCCGATCGGGATGCCGGTAGCAGTAGTTGTCGGGATGAGCGCGGTAGTCGGGAGTCGTCACGCGAGCCTCACTCGCCGGTCGGTCGCCGGGCCCTCAGGCGGCGACGACGTCGATCGACGAGATGACGACCGGCTCGAGCGGACGGTCGCCGGGGCCCGTCGGCACGGCGCTGATCGCGTCGACCACCGAGCGCGATGCGTCGTCGGCGACCTCGCCGAAGATCGTGTGCTTGCCGTTGAGCCACGGCGTGGGGTCGGTCGTGATGAAGAACTGCGAGCCGTTGGTTCCTTCGACCTGGCCCGTGATGGCGTTGCGGCGCAGGCCGGCGTTCGCCATGGCGAGCAGGTAGGGAGCGCCGAAGGTGAGCTCCGGGTGGATCTCGTCGTTGAACGTGTAGCCCGGGCCGCCCACACCCTGGCCGAGCGGGTCGCCGCCCTGGATCATGAAGTTCGGGATGATGCGGTGGAAGATGACGTCGGTATAGAGGGGGCCCTCGCCGGGCTTTCCCGTCGCCGGGTGCGTCCACTCCTGCGAACCGTCGGCGAGACCGACGAAGTTCTTGACGGTGCGGGGGGCGTGGTCTCCGAAGAGGTTGACGACGATGTCGCCGTGGTTGGTGTGGATCGTCGCGACTGCGGTGTGGATCGGCATGCCCACCATTCTCCCACCTGTCAACCCCTGGCGCGCTCGTGGCGGTCTGGCAAGATGGGAGGAAATCACCCAGACGAGGGAGAGTCTCGTGAGCCTCAGCCGCAAGCGCAAGAAGGAACTCCGCAAACTCCAGAAGCACGCGAACACCCTGTGGGAGTCGCAGCAGGTCCTGCTCGGCCAGGCGGGTGAGGTCGCACGCGAGGCCGGACGTCAGCTCGGCCACTACAGCCGCGAACATGTCGTTCCCACGGTGCAGCACAGCTACGACAAGTACGCCGCTCCCTACGTGTCGCAGGGTGTCAAGACGTCGGCGAAGCTCTACAACGAGCGCCTCGCACCCGCCGCCGGATCCGTCATCGGCTCTGCCCTCTCGGTCTGGGATGCCGCCAATGAGAAGCGCCACGCCCTCGCGGCCGGCCGCGGCTTCGGCTCGATCGACGTCGCCAAGCTCCAGAAGTCAGCGGCGAAGTACGGCAAGGACGCGACGAAGAAGCTGATCGTCGCTGCGCCGCAGCCCGCCAAGAAGAAGATGGGCGCCGGCGGCGTGCTGGCCATCATCTTCGGCATCGCCGCGGCGGCCGGTGTGGCGTATGCCGCGTGGCAGACCCTGCGCGCCGATGACGAGCTGTGGGTGGCCGACGACCCGCTCCGCGCCCCCGACGCCTGATCTGTCCGTGGCCGACGACCCCCTCGTGAGCGCCAGCGCTGAGGACGGTCTCTCGCGCGTGCGTGCCGCGGCCGCCGAACGCGCGCTCGACGTGGAGATCCGCGAGCGTCCTGCAGCACGGAGCCTCCCCGAGGCCGCGGCCCTGCTTGGCCTGCAGCCGGCCGACATCGTCAAGACGCTCGTCGTCAAGCGCTCCGACGACACGTACCTGTTCGCGCTGATCCCGGGCGACCGCGCGATCTCGTGGCCAAAGCTGCGGGCGGTGGTCGGAGTCAACAAGCTCCAGCTTCCCGATCCGCAGCGCGCGTTCGAGGCCACCGGCTACGAGCGGGGCACCATCGTGCCGATCGGCAGCACGACCGACTGGCCGGTGTTCGCCGACGAGCAGGTCGTCGGCAAGCGCATCGCCATGGGCGCCGGCGCGCACGGGTACAGCCTGTTCGTCGACGCCGACGCGCTCATCGCGGCCTATGGCGCGACGGTCGCCGACATCTCGCAGCCCATCGACGGCGCCTAGCTCAGGCACGAGAGCCCGGTGTCAGTCGACGAGGCCGGCCAGGCGGAGTCCGATGTCGACTAGGCGCACACGCTGGAGATCAGCCACGGCATCCAGGGCGAACCATCCCGCCTCGTCTGTTGAGCCGTCGAGCTCGTTCTGCAGGGCGCCGCTCACGATGTGCGCGCGGTAGACGATGCGCAGAGCGTGAAGCGGCTGATCTCTGTGGTGGAGGCGGTGCGCCGCGGGGATCACCTGCGAGTCAACGCCGAGGATGCCGTCGAGCTCGACGCGGTAGCCGGTCTCCTCGAGCACCTCACGCCGGGCGGCGTCTTCGGGGTCTTCGCCCGGTTCCAGCCCACCGCCCGGGAGAGTCCATGCGGAACGCTGACCCTCGGCCCAGTGCGCGAGGAGCACACGACCGTTCTCATCGGTGACGATGGCGTAAGCCGCGACGCGGAGGTCCATCCCGTCACCCTAACGTCCCGGCGAGAACCGATGCCCCGTTGCCCGAGCCGGTGGCGGGAACGCCATACCCGAATGACGGGCGGGAGAAGTGCTGGAGCCTAGGAGACCGGCCTCTTGCTGGATCTTCGCTCGAGTCGATCGACTTACGGCGCGCACATTCCTCGCGACCCGGCTAGAACCGAAAGCGCCCTAAAACTAAGCAAATTCTGCGCAATTGTCCCTTAGTACCGCTAATTTGGACTATCATCGACTCAAATGTGACCCCGTGCTTGCGATGGCGGCCATAACAATGATGTTGGGAGACGAGATGTTGGGCAGGGACAAGCAGCGCCATGCGGAGATCGCCGGCGCCGGTATGGTGGGGCTCGCGGCAGCGGCGGCGCTGGCTCGGCGCGGATGGTCTGTTCGCGTGCACGAAAAGGACGAGCAGCTTCGCGAGCTCGGTGCCGGAATGAGCGTGTGGACCAACGGGGTGCGGGCCCTGAAAGAGGCCGGTGCCTACGAAGAAGCCGCCGCGCGCGCGGATGATCTTGACTCGTGGCAATTGCGTGACCACCGCAATCGGGTGCTTCAAGACGAGTGGATGAGCCGGGGTGTCGGTGAATCGCACGGCATCCTCCGGCCCGACGTGCACAGCGCGCTCGCGAGTGCCGCGGTTCGATACGGAGCCGAGATCGTCACGGGGTCGCGTGTCACTGGAGCCTCAGCCGAAGGAGAGCTGATTCTGTCGACCGGCGAACGACTCCGAGCTGACCTCGTCATCGGCGCGGACGGCGTGCATTCCCCGGTTCGTGAAGCGCTCGGTCTGACGAAGAAGAAGCGTCAGCTCCCCGACGGAGGAGGCAGGCACCTCATTCCGCGACTCCCGAGCGACCCCAAGAACATCATGATCGAACGGTGGGTCGGCGGCCGTCGCGTCGGAATCCTGCCCTGCACCCCGGACCAGGTCTATGTCTATCTGTGCTGCCCGGCGAACGACATTTCGGGCCGGGACCAGACCACCAGCCTCGACACATGGATTGAGATGTTCCCTGAGCTGCGCCATTACATTGAGCGGATCCCGCTCGGCGGGCAGTGGAGGCCATTCACGGATGTGGTGGCGACATCCTGGCACAAGGGCAAGGCCGCCATCGTGGGAGACGCAGCGAGCGCAATGAGCCCGAATCTCGGTCAAGCGGCATGCGTCGGCATGTCGAATGCGACCGCGCTTGCTCAGGCGTTGGATGTGTATCCCAGCGTGGAGGAAGCCCTCGCGGCATGGGAATCCAGCGAACGTGCCGTCACTGACGCCACCCAGAAGTACTCGCGCTTCTACGGGTGGATCGGGACCAACTGGCCCCGGCCATTGCTGGATGTCCGATCCGCGTTGATCTGGTCCCTCGCCCGCTCAACCCGAATTCAGCGCCGAATCAATGTGGCCACCCGCCATGTTCCGGCGTTCGGCACGCCGTCCACTGCCTCAGCCTGATCACCGCCTAGCCCTAGGAGAAGACAATGAAGTCATCACACAGAGCGTTGGGAATGCTCGCCCTCATCTCAGCCACCGTGCTTTTTGCCACGGGTTGCACCGACGCGAGCTCCGCGTCACCCGAAGACCGCGAGGCAGCGGAGAGCGCGGAGTTGCACGCCACCGTGCTTGACTCGCAGCTCGCGGCCCTCGACGCAAGTCTGCCTGCGATCGAAGTCGAGCTGGGAAACGGGATGAAGGTGCCGTTCGAGGAAGGCGAATCGCTCAAGGTCGCTTTCAACGGGTACGGCAAAGGATTCGACTATTCGGTGCCCGAGTTCGACGCCGCGCGCGCGATGGTGGACGAACTCGGGGTCACCGTTGACGAGTTCGATCCAAGCGGCGACCCGCAGAAGCAGGTTGCTCAGCTCCAGGACATCATGACCAGCGGTAAATACAACGCTGTGGTCGTGTACCCGCTCTCACCCGATCTGACCTGCGACATCTTGACCCGTCAGATGCCGGAGAGCGGCATTCTCACGGTCGCCGTGGGCAATCCTGCGTGTACAACGGAAGACTCCGCAGGCGTCGTCACCACCATCCCTGACACCGGGGGCACGGATTACGTCTATCCGGCATGGGCCGAGCAGATCGCGAAGCGTGAGACCGACGGCCGTGCCCTCGTACTGACAGGCCCGGAACTCGATTTCGGCGCGAAGATGGCCGGAGCTGCCGCCGAGAAGGTGTTCCCGGAGTACGGACATGACGTGCTCGCGGTGCTCCGGACCGATTTCACCCAGGCCGACTCGCTGCAGAAGGTGCAAGACGCGCTGCAGGCCAACCCCTCCACGACGATGATCGTGAGTTCATTCCCAGAAGGGACTCAGGCCGCCCTGACCGCGGTACGGGTCGCTGGGCTTGAGGATCAGGTGAGGGTATACGACTTCGGCGCAAATGCCCACGCGCTCGAAGAGATCGAGCAGGGCCTTGTGGCCGGCAGCTCGCCCTTCTACCCCTATACCAAGGTGCGCGCTGCGTTCATCGCGCTGCAACTGGTGCGTCACGGAGTGGCCGTGGATCCCTACATCCCCTATTCCGGCCACGCCCCGGAGTCCATGCGGCCGGACGGCGCCGAGATCATGTTCGTGACCGAGGACAACGTCGCGTCGTTCTCGGAACTCGTTGCCGAGTATTGATCGCCGTCGACTCACGACCTGGAGGGCTGCAGACGATGACGATCTCCTTGACCAGTGTGTCGAAACGATACGGGGGCACCCAGGCGTTGTCTGGTATCGACCTGGAGGTGCTGCCTGGGCGGGTACATGCACTCGTCGGCGAGAACGGCGCGGGAAAGTCGACCTGCCTCGGCATCATCGGAGGGAGGGTGCAGCCCTCCAGCGGCGCGCTTTCCATAGACGGGCAGACGGTGGCGCTCTCCAGCCCACGTCAGGCGGCCCAGCACGGAATCATCTCGATCTATCAAGAGCTCACGGTGATCCCAACGCTCACCGCAGTCGAGAACGTGTATCTCGGGCAGGAGATCCGTCGGAACGTGGCCCAAGAGGACCGACGGAGGATGCTGAGCGGGTACGCAGAACTCACCTCGCGACTCGGGGTGAGCATCCCGCCGAACGCGGAAGTCTCGGGCCTCTCTATCGGGGACCAGCAGATGATCGAGATCATGCGTGCGCTGGTGCAGCAGCCGCGTGCGATTCTTCTGGACGAGCCGACCGCGGCACTCGGCCCGCGGGAGCGGCAGGCGCTTTACGGGGTTATCGAAGATCTCAGGTCCCGTGGCGTGATGATCGTCTTCGTCAGTCACAACCTCGACGAGGTGCTCGCAATCAGCGACGACATCTCCGTGTTCAGGGATGGTCAGCTGTGCGAAACCCGCCACGCCGATGCCTGGACGCGCGAAACACTGACGAGATCGATGGTCGGGCATGTACCGATCAGCATGCGCGAATCGAGCGAATTCCCGGTCGACGCGGCCCCGGTGCTTCGGGTAACGGGACTGCAGGACGAGAAGATTCGGGGAATCAACCTGGAGCTGCGTGCCGGCGAGATCGTCGGGATCGCCGGCTTGGTCGGTTCCGGGCGCTCCAGCCTCCTGCGGCTGATCGCGGGCGCCTCGCGGCCGACAAGCGGAACCCTTCACCTCGACGGGAAACCAGTCAGCTGGCCAGCATCCGTGCAACAGGCGCGGCGCCGCGGGATCGCGTTCCTCACCGAGGACAGGAAACAGAGCGGAATCATCCCCGAGGCAACGGCTCTGGAGAACATCGTCCTCGGCGACCTGAGGGCGGTGACCAAGCGGGGAATCGTTTCCCGGCGACTCATGAGTGCTCAAGGCAAGGCCGCCGCGCAATCGGTGAAATTCGCCGGTCACCGTCTGCTTTCCCCGATCAACACCCTGTCCGGCGGAAACCAGCAGAAGGCGCTGCTCGCCCGAATCGTGCACTTCGGGCCGAAGATCTTCCTCGCCGATGAACCGACGCGAGGGGTTGACGTGGGCGCGAAAGCGGAGATCACGGCGACGCTGCGCCGAATCGCTCGGGACGGATCAACCGTGCTCTTGGTCTCGTCGGAGTTCGAAGAACTCGTTGAGAACTGTCACCGCGTGTGCGTGCTGTGGAACGGACGGATTGTGGACGAGCTCGCGGGCGATGCGGTCACCGTCGACGCGATGGTCAGTAGAGCCTTCGGGCCAGAAAGGTAACGAAATGTCTGTACAGCTACAAGGCGTCCGATCGGATGCCGTCCGCTCCGGCATCGCTCGGGCATCCGGCGCCCGGCCATCGTTTATGGACTTCTTCGCCCGGTTCGCCCCGTTGTTCATCCTCGCCGCGCTTCTGATCGCCGGCACTGTCGCAAATCCCAACTTCTGGGCGCTGAATAACATCCGGAACATGCTGACGCAGAACGCCTCAGTCTCGCTCGTCGCCTTCGGTATGACACTGGTGATCATCTCCGGTGTGTTCGACCTCTCGGTCGGCGCGATCTTCGCGGCCGGTTCCGTGTCGTTCGCCATGCTCTCTAACCAGATGCCAATGGCGCCGGCCGCTGCCCTGTCCTTGCTCGTCGGAGTCGTGGCGGGCGCGGTAAACGGATATGTCGTCAACACCTTGAAGGTGAACTCCTTCATCGGCACCATCGCGACGGGAGCCGTCTTCTCGGGGCTGGTCTACATCGCTTGTAACTCGTCGCCGGTCCAAGCCGCGAGCGAGGGATACGACACACTGGGGCTCGGGCGGATCTGGGAGATCCCCTGGGCGGTGGTCTGTGTGATCGTCGCGTACCTGGTCTGCGCGGGGCTCTTGAACAAGACCATCTTCGGGCGATACGTCTTTGCCTCGGGAGGCAACGCCGAAGCCGCACGGCTCAACGGCATTCCGGTGAATACCGTCCGTATGTGGACCTTTATCTTGGTCGGTGCGCTCGCGGCGTTCGGCGGCATGATCACCGGCTCACAGCTGGGTCTTGGCCAGCCGACCCTCGGTGCAAACGTCGCACTCGACGCGTTCGCCATAGTCGTGATTGGCGGCACGTCCGTCTACGGAGGCCGGGGGGCGATCTGGCGCACGGCCGCGGGTGTGTTGATCTTGGCCACGCTCACCAACATCTTCAACGCGATGGCCTGGGACACCACCCGACAGTCTGTGGCAAAGGGCTTGATCGTCATCGCTGCTGTTGCCCTTGATGCGGTTCGGCAATCACGCCGGTGACCGTGACAGAGCGCGCTGACATGGGAGGAAGTTCTGTGAACAACCGGCTGATTCGCGGACGTGTCTCGGATATCGGAGCGCCGGGCCGTCGAGCCGACGCGGTCTGGGTTCGCGACGGCAAGATCGAAGGGGTGGGCGCTGACGACGTCGCGGCGCTCGCCACCCGCCACGGTGCGATCGAGGAACACTACGGCGACCGGTATGTGAGCCCTGGGTTCGTCGATCCGCACGCCCACGTCGAGGTCGGATCCATCGCCGCAGCGAACTACCTGGACTTGCGTGTCCCACTGGTGGAGACGATCGATGACGTGCGGCAAGCGCTCGTCGAGCGGGTGGACGGCTCTGACGAATGGATCATCGGCCAGGCGAACCTGTTCTGGGATGTCAAGCTCAAAGACGGTCGGTACCCGACCCGGCAGGAGCTCGACGAGGTCTCGACGCGCCAGCCGATCGCCATTCGCGCAGGCGGACACTACTCGGTGTTGAACTCGAAAGCCTTTGAGATCTCGGGTGTGGCCGACTATGCCAAGACAGAGGGCATGATGGGCCGAGCGGTCATCCACCGTGACGCATACGGCGAGCCGACAGGCCTCATCGGTGAACTGGACGCGGTCCTCCCCTTGCCGAACCCTACGGGCAGGGAACTGGAGAGCACGCTTCGCGAGGGCATCTCGTCGCTGTTCACCCGGTACGGCGTCACCACCATCGGTGAGATCTCGGAGACCTCTGAGGGGCTGGCGGCGTTCATGTCACTCGCCGATCAGGGCCTGCTCGACCTTCGGGCCGCGCTCTACCTCTGGGTTCCCGGCGCATTTTCGCTTGAAGAAGCGTGCGGGATGCCGGAGAAGTTCGGGACGACCGATCCCGCGTTGGCCATTATCCAAGGCATCAAGATCTTTGCCGATGGTGGGTTCTCCTCGCGGAACGCTGCGACGCTGACCCCGTATCGTCCCCGGTACGCGCATACGCCGGGCTCCGCGGGAGAAATCAACCTCACCCGCGAACGCATCGGTCAGATCTTGCGAGCCGCGACCGACGCCGGTCTGCAACTCGCGGTCCACACGAACGGAGAACGTGCGCAGCAGGAAGCCGCCAGAGCTGTCATTGAAACCCTCGGCACTGCGCCGGCGGGTCGCCTTCGCACACGGCTGGAGCACGCGGGCAACTACGTGACGTCACCGGACACGATCCAGGCGTGGGCCGACTCGGGCGTGCACATCGCCCCACAACCCGGGTTCCTATACAACTTCGACGATTTTCTGCCGGAGTACTTGGGACGCCCCGGAGAACGTGGTCGTCATCCCTTCCGGTCGCTTCTCGCCGCCGGCGTCCGATTGTCCGCCTCGTCGGACCTCCACATGGGCTCCGAGATAGAACAGACGAACCCCCTCTTCGGAGTGTGGAACTGTGTCAAACGCGAATCTTTCCTAGGGAACATCATTGAGCCCGATGAACGCATCGATCTCGATGATGCGTTGCGGATGCACACGCTCGACGCCGCTGCCGTGCTTGGACGCGAAGCGACAATCGGATCCATCAGTGTCGGCAAGCACGCAGACCTCGTCGTGCTCGAGGAGGATCCGCACGACGTGACCGTAGACCAGCTGAGGCAGATCCGAGCCGACCGGGTCATTGTGTCCGGTATTACTGTCTATGACAGACCAGGTGCGGTGCTACCCGCTGCGTCGGCGTCACGATGAGCCTCCCACCCCGCAGCATGCGAAGCAAGGAACGTGTAGGTGTAAATGTCAGACTCTGGGCATGACGGCTCGACGAGCGAAAGGCGGGCCCACGCGGCCACGTCCCTCACTGAAACCGAGAAGGCGATCCTCACGCTCCTGCAGATCGACGGCCGCGCGTCCGCGCAATCCATAGCGCGCCAGCTGGACCTCTCCCAGAAGGTCGTCCGCCGTACGATGCACCATCTGCTCGATGAGCGAGGGATTCGCATCACGACGGTGACCGTTCCGGCACTCCTCGGCTATGACGTCATGGCCTTTGCAGAATTCCGGAGCGATGGAACGCGGCCCATGCATGAGGTCGCCGCATCGCTGGCGGGCCTCGACTGCGTCGACTATGTCGTCACGACGACCGGTCCGTCCGATATCACGGCCAATCTGGTGTGCAAGAACCTGTCGCAGCTCAGGGATGTCCTGGAGCAGGAGGTCAGGCCGATTGCCGGGGCAGCGCTCATGGAGGTCACGCCATACGTCGCTTTCCCCTATCAGAAGATGGGCCGATCGCGTCCCGTCACGCGTTACGCAGACCCCGGGGCGCCCGCGACCTGCCTCGACCAGTTCGACCGTTCCTTGATCTTGATGCTCTCTGAAGATGGAAGGACACCATACAAGACGATTGCAGAACGACTCGGGGTCTCGGAGTCGCACGTTCGAGCGCGGCTGAAACGACTCGTCGATGCGGGGGTGGTTCGGATCTGCGCCATCGTGGATGCGAGCCTGCTGGGATACGAGTCGATGCTCTGGGGAAAGGCGAGAGTCGGTGGCGCTCCGATTCAAGACGTCGTCAGCTCCCTCATCGCCATCGACGCGGTCACCTACGTCGCCGAGACCACCGGCTCGTTCGACGTGATGTTCGAGCTGACATGCTCCGACGACATTGAGCTCCGTCAGGCCCTCGATCGCATTCGGCAGATTCCCGCGATCTCGGGTGTCGTTGGCCACCTGTACTTCGACCTGATCTACAAGCCGATGATCCCGCGGGTTGGGCCCCGTTAAGCACTCGAATCCATCTCCACCTCTGCGTGATACAGATGTATTACACTAGGGCTATGGCTACCATCACCCCCGAACAGCGGCTCCTTGACGTAATCGAGGGCAAGACCCAGAGCGCCGGCGTAACCATGCGAGTGAACGCCGAGGACGCCACCATCTTGGTCGACCTGATGAAGGGCAGCCGAGCCGGCGTCACTGACGTCCTACGTCGGGGCATCCGCCGGGTCCAGCAAGAACAGTGGGAGGACCAGCTGCGCCGCGAGGCCGCGACCCTGGCCGACGAGGACCTGAACACCGAAGCTGACGCCTGGTGATCCGCGGCGGCGTCTACCAGATCGACCTCGGCCACCCGCGCGGCCACGAGCAGGGCGGCAAACGATACGGCGTGGTGGTCTCACCCACCGACATCGGACTGTCGGTGGTCACCGTGGTCCCCACCTCGAGAAGCGCCCAGCCGTCCGTGGTGCGCCCCGAGGTGGAAGTCCTCGGCGAGACCACCCGCCTGCTGGTCGAGCAGATCCGCTCGATCGACGACCGCTACGTCCGCGATATGGTCGGCCTGCTCTCCCCCGACGACTACCGCGCGCTGATGGCTGTCGTCGCCCGCTACCTCGACATCGAGCTCTAACCCAATCACCACGCAGATCGGCGGCATCGACAGGGACGACCCAGAGGCGGTACGCGCCGTGAACGGCAGGATTACCGCCATGTCGAATTGAGCACGCAAGCGGGTCACACTCCGGACGCGAGTCCGCGGATCCTTTCGCTGTCCCGTGCGGAGCTCTCAGCTCTTGACGCGGGCTGGCGGTGGCAACGCGGACGCGGTTCCAGATGGCGACCCTGGACTCTCCGTCGAGAGTTCGGCCGCCAGTCGGCCACGCGGGCGTGCGTACCCGCGTTCGACCGTTGACACGTCGTGGACGGTTCCTGAGAACTCACCCGTCAGCGCGTCACAGGGTGAGTGGGCGCCTTACGCTGTGGTCCAGGGCTGAGACCCCTGCGCTGCGCGCATACGATCCGCCGCCTCCGCGGTCACGGCGGGCCCGGAGGATGGTGCTGGCATCCGCCGGGTGCGTACTCGGGGTGTCCGTTGCGGTGCTCGCGGCGCTGCTCACTCCCGCGGAGGTCTCGGGTGGCGAAACGATCGTGCTCATCGGTGCTCGGCCGGGCCATGGCCGACCCGACGCGGTCCCGGATCCTGATGACCCTGCTCGACGGGCCGAGCTACCCGGCGGTCCTGTCGCGCGAGCTGGAACTGACCCGCTCGAACGTGTCCAACCACTTGACCTGCCTGCGCGACTGCGGGATCGTGGTCGCCGCGCCCGAGGGCCGGCAGACCCGCTACGAGATCGCCGACCCACACCTCGCGGCTGCGCTCACGGCGCTGGTCGACGTGACGCTCGCAGTCGACCAGAGTGCGCCGTGCATGGACCCGGCCTGCTCGGTTCCTGGTTGCTGCGATGCGGGGAACGCATGAAGACCGCGGCCGTGCTCGCGCCGGAGCGTCGGGACGTGCTGCGCCAACGTATCCGGATCGTCGTCGCGATCACGATCACGTGGAACATCGTCGAAGCGGTGGTCGCGATGATCGCGGGCGGCGGCGCGTCGTCGGCCACGCTCATCGGCTTCGGCCTGGACTCCATCGTCGAGGTGCTCTCTGCTGCGGCCGTCGCCTGGCAGTTCGCCACGCCCGATCCCGAGAAGCGCGAGAAGATCACGCTGCGGGTGATCGCGGTGTCGTTCTTTGGTCTCGCCGCCTATGTAAGCGTCGACGCGGTGCTGTCGCTGCTCGGACTGCGGGAGGCCCAGCACTCGCCCGTGGGCATCGTGATCGCGGCGCTGAGCCTGGTCGTGATGCCGTTCCTGAGCTGGTGCGAGCGTCGGACGGGCCGTGAGCTCGGCTCCGCGGCGGCGATCGCGGACTCCAAGCAGACGCTGATCTGCACGTACCTCTCGGCGGCGCTGCTCGTCGGCCTGCTGCTCAACAGCCTGCTCGGCTGGACGTGGGCGGACTCGGTCGCCGCGCTCGTCATCGCGATCTTGCCGTCCGCGAAGGCGTCGAAGCATGGAAGGGCGACGCCTGCTGCGCAGCTCCCGTCGCCGTGCTCACGGGCGAGCAGGAGGCCGAGGCCTGCGAGGACGACTGCTGCGCTGCCGACATCCAGATGACGTTGCGCAGCCCCGAGAGCATCTAAGCAAGGAGCTCCTCGAGGAGAGTCTCGATTCGGCCCCTGATCTCGTCGCGGATCGGGCGCACCGACTCGATGCCCTGCCCGGCGGGGTCCTCGAGCTTCCAGTCCTCGTACCGCTTGCCCGGGAAGAACGGGCACGCGTCGCCGCAGCCCATAGTGATCACCACGTCGGAGTCCTGCACCGCCTCGGTGGTGAGCACCTTGGGCTGCTCGGCAGTGATGTCGATGCCGACCTCGCGCATGGCCTCGACAGCGACCGGGTTGATCTGATCGGCAGGCATGGAGCCGGCGGAGCGGACCTCGACGCGGCCGCCGGCGAGCTCGCGGAGCCAGCCGGCAGCCATCTGGGAGCGACCGGCGTTGTGGACGCAGACGAAAAGAACGGAGGGCTTCTGGTCAGTCATGGTTGTTTCCTTCTGTCAATCAGTGAGCGTGGCGAGGAGCTCGCGGACGCGGCCCTCGATGTCGTGGCGGATCGCTTCGACGCCCTCGGGCGAGGCCAGCGCGGGGTCTCCGACAGCCCAGTCCTCGTAGCGGACGCCAGGGATGATCGGGCACACGTCGCCGCAGCCCATCGTGACCACGACGTCCGCGGCGCGGACGGCGTCGTCTGTGAGCGGCTTCGGGAACGCCGTCTCTGCCTCCCGTTCGCCTTCGATCTCGACGAGCAGCGACCTCACGTGCGGGTGCACATCCACCGCAGGCGTCGACCCGGCGGAGCGGGCGATGACCTTACCCCCGGCGAGCTGGTTGACGATCGCGGCGGCGAGTTGCGAGCGGCCCGCGTTCTGCACGCACACGAACAGCACCTGCGGGACCCCGGTCTCCCGATCCCTGGTCAGGTCGGCCAGGCGCTGCCGGGCGAACCGTTCGGTCAGCGGGATCATGTGCGCCGTCAGCTTCGCCGAACGCACCAGGCCCGCGTAGGACTCGCGCACGATCGCGACCACGAGTTCCCGGTTCAGCCCGGTCAGCTCGTCCGCGAGTTCCTCGGCGAGGCGGGTCACGCGGGCGTCCATCTGCTGCAAGGCCTCGGCCCGTGCTGCGGTGTCTTCGGGCTCGTACGTGACGGCTGCGGCGGGAGCGAACACGTCAAGGAGAGCCGCGACCGCGCGCTGCTTGCCTGGCGCGATGCGGTAGTACACCCAGGTAGCCCGCCGCTCGGATAGCAGCATCCCCGTCTCCTTCAGCACCTTCAGATGGTGGGAGACCGTCGGCTGCGACACCTCGGCGAGCTCGGCGAGGTCGCACACGCAGGACTCTCCGCGGGGGTCGGTCGCGATCGCGGAGAGCATCCGCAGACGCAGCGGATCAGCGAGCGCCTTTAGCGCCCCGGCAACGGTCGTCGCGGCCTCGGTGCCGATGCCATGCGTCGCGGACGGCGCGCACGCCTCCGGGTCGGAGATGACGGCGGTATCGGTCATGACGTCCTCGATTCGACGGCGTAGGGGTCGGTACGGAACCAGGCCTTCGCGGCCCAGAGTGAGACGTAGACGAGGCCGACCAGCACGGGCACCTCGATGAGCGGGCCGACAACGCCCGCGAGGGCCTGCCCGGATGCCGCGCCGAACGTTCCGATGGCGACCGCGATGGCGAGTTCGAAGTTGTTGCCCGCAGCGGTGAACGCGAGCGTCGTGGAGCGTGCGTAGCCGAGGCCGAGCGCCTTGCCGAGCAACAGTCCCGCGAACCACATCAGGCCGAAGTAGACGAGTAGCGGCAGTGCGATCCGAGCCACGGCGAGGGGCGTCGCCAGCACCGCGTCGCCCTGCAGCGCGAACAGCAGCACGATCGTGAACAGCAGCCCGTACAGCGCCCACGGACCGACCGCGGGGAGGAACTTCTCCTCGTACCAGGCGCGGCCGCGACGCTTCTCGCCGATCCATCGCGATGCGAAGCCCGCGACCAGCGGTACGCCGAGGAAGACGAGAACGTTCAGCGCGATCTGCCAGACGGAGACTTCCAGGCCCTGCGCGCCCAGGCCCAGCCAGCCGGGCAACACCGTGAGGTAGAACCAACCCAGCACCGAGAACATCACGACCTGGAAGACGGAGTTGATCGCGACGAGCACAGCCGTCGCTTCGCGGTCACCGCAGGCCAGGTCGTTCCAGATCACGACCATCGCGATGCAGCGCGCGAGCCCGACGATGATCAGCCCCGTCCGATACTCGGGCAGGTCCGGCAGGAACAGCCAGGCTAGAGCGAACATCAAGGCCGGGCCGACCAACCAGTTCAGCACCAGCGACGAGACCAGCAGCTTCTTGTCCCCGGTGACGGCAGCGACCTTGTCATAGCGGACCTTCGCGAGCACCGGGTACATCATCACCAGTAGGCCCAGCCCAATCGGAACGGAGATCCCGCCGACGTCGAGCTTCGCAAGCAGCCCCGACAGGGCAGGCACGAACCGTCCCAGGAGCAGACCCGCGACCATGGCGAGGCCGATCCACAGGGGCAGCCACTTGTCGAGGGTGGAGAGCCGCTTCGGGGCGGCACGGGTCAAAGTGTCGGTCATGCGAGCAGGCGCTCGATCTTTGCCGCGTAGATGGGCTTCGGGTGCGCGCCGATCAGCACGTCCATCCGTTCCCCGTTCCGGTAGAAGCCAAGGGTCGGGATCGAGGTGACTCCCGCCGCGGCAACCGTCTCGGGGTTCTGGTCGGCGTCCAGCTTGACGATCTTGACCCGGCCCGCGTACTCGCTGGCGAGCTGGTCCAGGATCGGCGCGATCGCGTTACACGGCCCGCACCACGCGGCCCAGATGTCGACGACGACCGGGAGGGTCGACTCGATCACCTCGCTCTGGAAGGTCGCGTCGGTGACTGTGATCGGCAAGGCTTGATTCGACATACTTCTATATTGAACTCCATCTATTCAACTCGCACCTTGGGACGCGTTCTGTCACCGAATGTTCACCTCGCGGACGACACCACATGCGAATAATGCCTCCTCGGGCAATTCGGGCTACCAATACCGTGCAGCGGTGACGATGGCTGCCACAGGTGTCCGTCCGGTCGACACTGTGGAGATGTGAGCGTCAGCAGCGAGAATGAGCGGAGCCACGAGGACGAGGACGAACGTTGGATCTGACCGCTTCGACACGATTGATCAGAACCCCGGCGCGGCGGGTGCCTATCCGCGTCCTGCTACGCGCCTGCTGTCAAGGCAGGCGCTGTATTCAAGGCAGGCGTCCGATCTCCGATGCCTGACGAGGCAGCTATCGAGATAGTCCCACTGCCCCGAAGGCAGGCGTCGTAGGAACCGGGGCGCACCGGGCGCACGCGCCTACTACCAGCGGAAAGTTTCCGTAAGAACACGCGGGGCAAGAGTGATCGAAAGTGGCGAGTTGGGTGCGCACGCGATCAACCGGAACGAGCCCGGTGCACCTCCGAGCATGGCAAAAGTCAGAGGCCAGCTCCGCGAACGGAAATGGCCTCTGACTTGGGGTTCTGGTGGAGCCTAGGAGATTCGAACTCCTGACATCCTGCTTGCAAAGCAGGCGCTCTACCAACTGAGCTAAGGCCCCTTGCGGGAAGGTGTTGTGGTGGGGCTACCAGGACTTGAACCTGGGACCTCTTCATTATCAGTGAAGCGCTCTAACCGCCTGAGCTATAGCCCCGTCTGGAGACCGGCGCCGACGCCGTCAACCTCCAAGACTTTACCTGAACTGCGCGCTAATCCGAAATCGGCGTCAGTTGGAGGTGAAGCCGACGAGCAGGCCGCCCGTCACCTTCACCATCAGGTTGTAGATGCCGGCGACGACCGCGCCGAGCACCGTGATCACGATGAGGTTCAGGATCGCCACGATCGCGGCGAAAGCCATCACCTGCGGCAGGTTGACGACCTCCGTGAGAACGAACGAACCGTCGGTGAACGCACGCAGCAGCTCGTCGAGCTGCGACAGCAGGCTTGTCGACTGCAGCACGAGGAAGATGAGGAAGACCGACACCAGCGTGACGATCGCGAGGGCGACCGCCGCCAGGAACGACAACTTCACCGCCGACCAGAAGTCGACGTACACCAGACGCAGGCGCACCTGCTTCGCGCTCGTCTTGCTGGACGACTTCTTCGCCAGCTTGTCGGCTACTGTGCTCATGCTTCGGTTTCCTCGGTGGTCTGGGGGGCGGCGCTGTCGGATGCCGGGGTCTCGGCATCCGCGTCGGCGGCTTCGTCTGCGGGGGTCTCGGCCAAGCCACGCTCACCGTTGCGCGCAATCGCAAGGATGCGATCGTCGTCGTCGGGGCGGGCGAATCGGACGCCCATGGTGTCGCGTCCCTTCGCCGGGACCTCGGCCACGGCAGAGCGTACCACCTTGCCGCTGGCAAGAACCACCAAGACCTCGTCGTCCTCGCTGACGATCAGACCGCCCGCGAGGTCGCCCCGGTCGTCGCTCAGCTTCGCGACCTTGATGCCGAGGCCGCCTCGGCCCTGCACGCGGTACTGGTCGATCGATGTCCGCTTGGCATAGCCGCCCTCGGTCACCACGAACACGAATCCGTCGGTTCCGGCGACCGACGCCGACAGCAGGCTGTCGCCCTCACGGAACGTCATGGCCTTGACGCCTTCAGTGGAGCGGCCCATCGGACGCAGCGACTCGTCGTCGGCGGTGAACCGCAGCGACATGCCCTGGCGAGAGATCAGCAGGATGTCGTCGGACTCATCGACGAGCAGGGCGCTGACCAGTTCGTCGCCGTCCTCCTCGTCCTGACCGCGGAGACGGATCGCGATGATGCCGCCCTGGCGGTTGGTGTCGTAGTCGGCGAGCGACGTCTTCTTGATCTTGCCGTCGCGGGTCGCGAGCACGAGGTACTTGGCGACCGAGTAGTCGCGGATGTCGAGGATCTGCGCGATCTCCTCACCCGGCTGCAGCGCGAGCAGGTTCGCGACGTGCTGGCCCTTGGCATCCCGGCCGGCTTCCGGCACCTCGTACGCCTTCGCCCGGTACACGCGGCCCTTCGTCGTGAAGAACAGCAGCCAGTGGTGCGTGGTCGTGACGAAGAAGTGCTCGACGACGTCGTCCGACCTCAGCTGCGCGCCCTTGACGCCCCTGCCACCGCGGTGCTGCGAGCGGTAGTTGTCGCTGCGCGTGCGCTTGATGTACCCGTCGCGCGTGACGGTGATGACCATCTCCTCCTCGGGGATCAGGTCTTCCATCGACATGTCACCGTCGAATCCGTGCAGGATGTGCGTGCGACGCTCGTCGCCGAAGCGCTCCACGATGCCGGTGAGCTCGTCGCGGATGATCTCGCGCTGGCGCTGCGGGCTGGAGAGGATGTCGTTGTAGTCGGCGATCTGCAGCTCGAGCTCCGCCGCTTCGTCGATGATCTTCTGACGCTCGAGCGCCGCCAGCCGACGCAGCTGCATCGACAGGATCGCGTCGGCCTGGCCATCGTCGATCTCGAGCAGCGCCTTCAGCCCTTCGCGGGCCTCCTCGACGGTGGGCGAGCGGCGGATGAGCGCGATGACCTCGTCGAGCGCGTCGAGCGCCTTGAGGTAACCGCGCAGGATGTGCATCCGCTCTTCGGCCTTGCGCAGACGGAACGCCGTGCGGCGGACGATCACCTCGACCTGGTGCTCGATCCAGTACGTGATGAAGCCGTCGAGCGCGAGGGTGCGGGGCACGCCGTCGACGATCGCGAGCATGTTGGCGCCGAAGTTCTCCTGCAGCTGCGTGTGCTTGTACAGGTTGTTCAGCACGACCTTCGCGACCGCGTCGCGCTTGAGCACGACCACGAGACGCTGGCCGGTGCGGTCGCTGGTCTCGTCGCGGATGTCGGCGATGCCCGTGATCTTGCCGTCGCGGGCGAGGTCGCGGATCTTCAGCGCCACATTGTCGGGGTTCACCTGGTACGGCAGCTCGGTGATCACAAGGCACGTGCGGCCGTGGATCTCCTCCACCTCGACCACCGCGCGCATCGTGATCGAGCCTCGGCCCGTGCGATACGCCTCGCGGATGCCCTTGGTGCCGAGGATCTGCGCGCCGGTCGGGAAGTCCGGACCGTGGACGCGCGACATGAGCGCCTCGAGCAGCTCCTCGCGCGGCGCCTCAGGGTTCTCCAGCGCCCACAGCGCACCCTCGGCGACCTCGCGCAGGTTGTGCGGCGGGATGTTGGTCGCCATGCCGACCGCGATGCCGACCGAGCCGTTCACCAGCAGGTTCGGGAAACGCGACGGCAGCACCGTCGGCTCCTGCGTCTTGCCGTCGTAGTTCGCCTCGAAGTCGACGGTCTCCTCGTCGATGTCCCGGACCATCTCCATGGCCAGCTGGGCCATCTTGGTCTCGGTGTATCGAGGAGCGGCGGCGCCCTGGTTGCCCGGTGACCCGAAGTTGCCCTGGCCATCGGCCAGCGGGTAGCGCAGCGACCACGGCTGCACGAGACGCACGAGAGCGTCGTAGATCGCGCTGTCGCCGTGCGGGTGGTACTGACCCATCACCTCGCCGACGACGCGGGCGCATTTGTTGAAGCTCTTGTCGGGACGGTACCCGCCGTCGTACATGCCGTAGATCACACGGCGGTGCACGGGCTTCAGACCATCGCGCACGTCGGGCAGCGCGCGCCCGACGATGACGCTCATCGCGTAGTCGAGGTAGCTCCGCTGCATCTCGACCTGGAGGTCGACCTGGTCGATGTTGCCGTGGTTGTGTCCGGCGTTCGGGTCGGGACGTTCTTCGTCAGTCATTGTTCTCTCGTCTTCGCGCGTCTGTGTCAGATGTCCAGGAAGCGGACGTCCTTGGCGTTGCGCTGGATGAACGTACGACGCGCGTCGACGTCCTCACCCATGAGCACCGAGAAGATCTCGTCGGCGGCCGCGGCATCGTCGATGGTCACCTGACGCAGCGTGCGCGTGTTGTGGTCCATCGTGGTCTCCCACAGCTCCTTCGGGTTCATCTCACCGAGACCCTTGTAGCGCTGGATGCCGGACTCCTTCGGCATCCGCTTGCCGTTGGCCAGACCGTCCGCCAGCAGCGCGTCGCGCTCCCGGTCGCTGAACACGTACTCGTGCTCGGCGTTGGACCACTTCAGGCGGTACAGCGGCGGCATCGCGAGGTAGACGTAGCCGGCCTCGATGAGCCCGCGCATGTAGCGGAACAGCAGCGTCAGCAGCAGCGTCGTGATGTGCTGGCCGTCGACGTCGGCATCCGCCATCAGCACGATCTTGTGATAGCGCGCCTTCTCGACGTCGAAGTCCTCGCCGATGCCCGTGCCGAACGCCGAGATGATCGCCTGGATCTCGTTGTTGCCGAGCGCGCGGTCGAGCCGCGCCTTCTCGACGTTGAGCACCTTTCCGCGGAGGGAGAGGATCGCCTGGGTCTCGGGGTCGCGGCCGCGCACGGCCGAGCCGCCGGCCGAGTCGCCCTCGACGAGGAAGATCTCGCTGATCGAGGGGTCTTTGCTCGTGCAGTCCTTGAGCTTGTCGGGCATCGACGCCGACTCGAAGACGCTCTTGCGGCGTGCGGTCTCACGCGCCTTGCGGGCGGCCAGGCGCGCAGTCGCCGCGTCGATCGCCTTCGTGATGATGCGCTTGGCCTGTGCCGGGTTGCGGTCGAGCCAGTCGGTGAGCTGGTCGCCCACGATCTTCTGCACGAACGCCTTGGCCTCGGTGTTGCCGAGCTTCGTCTTGGTCTGGCCCTCGAACTGCGGCTCCGACAGCTTGACGGAGATGACGGCGGTGAGACCCTCGCGGATGTCATCGCCGGTCAGGTTGTCGTCCTTCTCCTTGAGCAGGTTCTTGTCACGCGCGTAGCTGTTGATCTTCGTGGTCAGCGCGGCGCGGAATCCCTCTTCGTGTGTTCCGCCCTCGTGCGTGTTGATCGTGTTCGCGAAGGTGAAGACGTTCTCCGTGTAGCTCGTGGTCCACTGCATCGCGAGCTCGAGCGAGATGTGGCGGACGGTGTCTTCCGACTCGATCTCGATGATCTCGTCGTTGACGACCTCGGCCTTGCGCACCTTGTTGAGGTACTCGACGTAGTCGACCAGACCGCGCTCGTAATGGAAGTCGTCGTGAGGCTGCTTGGTGACCGACGTGCCATCCTCACCGTCGACGACGTAAGCCGAGTCGGGGCGCTCGTCGCTCAGCGTGATCCGCAGGCCCTTGTTGAGGAACGCCGTCTGCTGGAAGCGGGTGCGCAGCGTGTCGTAGTCGAAATGGACCGTCTCGAAGATCTCGGGGTCGGGCCAGAACGTGACGATCGTGCCGGTCTCGTCGCTGGCCTCGCCCTGGACGAGCGGACCCTCGGGCTTGCCGCCGTGCGAGAAGCTCTGACGCCACACGTGCCCCTGGCGACTGATCTCGACCTCGAAGCGCGTCGACAGCGCGTTCACGACCGACGAGCCCACGCCGTGCAGACCACCGGACACCGCGTATCCGCCACCGCCGAACTTTCCGCCGGCGTGCAGCACGGTGAGCACGACCTCGACCGTCGACTTGGTCGGGTCGGACGCGTGCGGATCGACGGGGATGCCGCGGCCGTTGTCGAAGACGCGGATGCCGCCGTCGTCGAGGATCGTGACGTGGATCGTGTCGCAGTAGCCGGCCAGCGCCTCGTCGACTGCGTTGTCGACGATCTCGTAGACCAGGTGGTGCAGACCGCGCTCACCCGTGGAGCCGATGTACATGCCGGGGCGCTTGCGCACGGCTTCGAGGCCCTCGAGCACCTGGATGGCATCTGCCCCGTACTCGTTGGGAACCTGCGCGGACTGGGGCGACTGGGGTTCCTCGGGAACGCTGTCGGGGCTTTCGGACGTCATAGGTTTTCGAACACTCCAGGTTGGATTCCAGGCTGTATCCATCCTACCTGTGTGCGACCCTCAAAAGGCCACTGAACGGCCCTGTGCCGCGCGAAAAGGCGTCGGGAGGCCGCAGGACGTGGTTCACCCGTAGGTATCGCGAGGACCGCGCCCTGGAACGGCTCTGGGGCCCCATTTCCACGAGGGGACGTCCGGACCGATGAAACGGACGTTCTCGACCTTCGCCTCGGGGAACCGCCGGGCGATCTCGGTGACGATGGCTCCGCGCATGAGCTGGAGGTTCTTCGCCCAGGCCGTCGAATCGCACTGAACCGTGAGCAGACCGTCGGCGAGGGCGACCGGAGACGCATGACGCGCGGTCTCCTCCCCGGCCACCTTCTCCCACTGCAGCACCAGGTCTTCGCGAGCGAGCTGCGAGTCCCATCCGGCCTGCCGCGTGAGATCGGCGAGGGCGTCGCCGATCCCCTTGGGGTCACGGCCGGGCATGAACGGCTGGTTCTCGTCGTCGTCGCGACGGCGGCGGCGACGCCGGGCGCGCGGCGACGGGTCGAGGCCGCGCAGGCGGAGGTACGTCGCGAGGGTCTCGGGGGTCTCGACGGCGTCGGATGCCGGAATGCGGTCGTCGTCAGTCATCGACGGTCTCCCGGATGGTGCCGGCCTCGACATACACAGTCCGACTGCGCAGCTCGACCGGGACGTCTCCCTCGACGGCGGCCGTGACGATCACCTGCTCGAAGTCGGCGACGACTCCCGCGAGCCGGGCTCGACGGTCGGCGTCGAGCTCGGCGAACACGTCGTCGAGGATCAGCACCGGGTCGCCCAGCATCGACTGCTCCCTCAGAAGCTGCGCGGACGCGAGTCGGAGCGAGAGCGCGACCGACCACGATTCTCCGTGCGAGGCGTATCCCTTGACGGGAAGACCGCGCACCCGCAGCAGCAGATCGTCTCGGTGCGGCCCCACGAGAGTGACGCCGCGCTCGAGCTCTGCCGCGCGCTTGGCGGCGAGCACGCTGCGGAATGCCGACTCGACGTCATCGGCCGAGCGGACATCGAGTGACGTCGTGCCCGCCGCGGTGTCGGCAGAGCCGCTCGCGACCGGGTCGCGGTCGTCATCGTCGTCCGCTGTCGCGCCGTCGATCGTGAGCACCCACTCCAGCTCGGGACGGTGGTCGGCGCCCGCGATCGTGGTGTAGGCCGACGCCAGTGGGCCCGCGAGGTCGGCGGCGAGCGCAAGCCGTGCCCGGATCACCTGGGTGCCGAGCTGCACGAGCTTGTCATCCCACACATCGAGGGTCGTGAGCTCTTCGCCCCGGATGCCACGAGCCCGTGCCGACTTCAGCAGCGCCGTGCGCTGCTTGAGCACGCGGTCGTAGTCGGCCAGCACGCCGGCCATGCGCGGTGCGCGCTGGATGAGCAGCTGATCGGCGAACCGGCGCCGCGCCGACGGATCGCCGCGCACGATCTGCAGGTCTTCCGGGGCGAACAGCACCACCTGGGCATACCGGGGAAGCTCCGCGGTCTTGACCGGGGAGCCGTTGACACGCGCTCTGTTCGATCCGGTGCGGTTGAGCTGCGCCTCGAGGATGACACGACGCTCGCCGTGCGCGAGTCGCGTGCGCACGAACGCGGCGTTCGCACCGTCGCGCACCATCGGCGCATCCTGTGACACCCGGTGCGAGCCGAGCGTCGCGAAGTAGCCGATCGCCTCGGCGAGATTCGTCTTGCCCTGTCCGTTTCGGCCGACGAACACGTTGGTGCCGGCGTGAAGCGTCACGTCGGCGGCCGCATAGTTGCGGAAGTCGACGAGACTGAGCTGCTCCACGATCACCAGAACACCCTAATTCCCGCCGCCGACGGCATCCTCTCCGCACCTGATCTGCGCGCCCGCCGCATCCGACGGGCCCATCGATCAGCGGAGAAGCAGGTTGGGCTGCAGCAGGTATTTGAAGCTCTCGGGGGTGCCCGACGTCTGCGGCGTGATGAGCACGGGGCTGAGCTTGTTCGCGTTGTCGCTCGACGTGAAGGTGATGCGGGTGAACTCGCTCTTCACGGCGCTGAGCGCTTCGAGCAGGTACTGCGGGTTGAGGCCGAGCGTGACCTCTTCGCCCGTGAGGGTCGCGTCGACGGCTTCGGTCGCTCGCGCCTGCTCCGTGCCGGACGCGTCCATCGACACGCCTTCCGCAGTGAAGGTGAAGCGCAGCGGAGCGGAGCGGTCGAGCACGAGCGACACACGGCGCACGGCCTCTGCGAGCTCAGCCGTGTTGACGACCGCATAGTGGTCGGTCTGCTCGGGGAACAGGCGGCGCACCGGCGGAAAGTTGCCCTTGATGAGCAGCGACGTCACGGTCTTGTTGCCGGCGGTGAAGGCGATGATCTCGCGATCGCCGGTTCCCGAGAACGCGACCTGGATGTCACCGGAGTGCGCGAAGGTCTTGCCGACCTCGGTCAGTGTGCGTGCGGGGACGAGCGCGGTGGTCGCCTCGTCGCCGGCAGTGGTCGTTCCGGCATCCCAGGGGATCTCGCGGAGGGCGACGCGGTAGCGGTCCGTCGCGACGAGGCTGAGCTCGTTTCCGGCGACCTCGAGCTGCACACCGGTGAGCACGGGTGTGACATCGTCACGCGACGCGGCGAACGCCACCTGCGAGATCGCGGTGGCGAAGTCCTCTGCAGGAACGAGGCCGGCCTCGCCGGAGACCTCCGGGATGGCCGGGTATTCCTGCACGGGCATCGACGCGAGCGTGAAGCGCGCGGATCCGCACGTGAGGACGATGCCGTTTTCCTCGTCCTGCTCGATCTGGATGGGAGCGTTCGGAAGGCGCGAGGCGATCTCCGACAGGAGCCGGCCGTGCACGAGGATCGTGCCGGGCTCGTCGACCGTGGCTTCGATGGTCGTGCGGGCGGACGCTTCGTAGTCGAAGGCCGCGAGCGAGAGTCCGCTGTCGGAAGCCTCGATCAGCACACCGGCCAGGATCGGCTGGGGATTGCGCTGCGGCAGGAGCTTCACGACGAACGACACGGCCTCGCTGAACACATCGCGATTGACGTGGAACTTCACTGGGGCTCCCTTGACGTCGAGTAGGGCCTTCCCATGCTAGTGCCACGACCGGCATGGTCCGGAAGAGTCTGTCGTTTCACCCGTCCCGCTTCCCCAGGTGATCGAGCGCCCTTTACATATATCTATCTCTGTCATGGTGTTAACCGCTGTGGAAACTGTGGATAACTCGGCCGATCCCTTGTGCCGAGCGGAAACCACACATGTGTAAGTTGTGAGCGAGCTGCGGATGCCGCAGGGGACGCGGAATCTCGGGCATCTCCGATTCCACGGGTCCATCCACAGGATGCCCCAGAAGACTCACAATCCATCGACAGCGCCGCGAAGTTATCCACAGGCTGTCCACACTGTGAAGAACGCGAATAATTGGGCATCCACGCGACGAGTGTCAAGCGCGGATCCAGGAATATATCGCCCTGGGCGGGCGGGACGGTCAGCGGCCGACGCGACCGAGCTGCGTCGTGATCTCGGAGACCTGGTTGTAGATCGAGCGGCGCTCCTTCATGAGCTCGCTGATCTTCTTGTACGCGTACATCACGGTGGTGTGATCGCGATTTCCGAAAAGCTGCCCGATCTTCGGCAGCGACAGGTTCGTGCGCTCACGACACAGGTACATCGCGATCTGGCGCGCCGTGGCGACCGACTGGGATCGGCTCGAGCCGTAGAGGTCGTCGACCGTGAGCCGGAAGTACTGCGCGGTGGCCGTGATGATGTCCGTGGGAGAGATGACGTTGGCGTCGTCGTGGTCGACGATGTCGCGCAGCACCGTCTGGGCGAGCGCGATGTCGAGCGTCGAGCGGTTGAGGTTCGCGAACGCCGAGACGCGGATGAGGGCGCCTTCGAGCTCACGGATGTTCGACGAGACCTTCGTCGCGATGTACTCGAGCACGTCGTCGGGTACGAGGAGCCGCTCAGACTGCGCCTTCTTGCGGAGGATGGCGATGCGGGTCTCGAGGTCGGGCGCCTGAACGTCGGTGATGAGGCCCCACTCGAAGCGGCTGCGCATGCGGTCTTCGAAGCCGGTGAGCTGGCGAGGCGGCACGTCGCTTGTGATCACGACCTGCTTGTCGTGGTCGTGAAGCGTGTTGAACGTGTGGAAGAAGGCTTCCTGCGTCTCGGCGCGACCCTGAAGGAACTGGATGTCGTCGATCAGCAGCACGTCGACGTCGCGGTAGCGCGCCTGGAACGCGGATCCGCGATTGTTCGCGATCGAGTTGATGAAGTCGTTCGTGAACTCCTCGCTCGACACGTAGCGAACGCGGATGCCGGTGTAGAGGCTGAGCGCGTAGTCGCCGATGGCATGGAGGAGGTGCGTCTTGCCGAGCCCCGAGTCGCCGTAGATGAACAGTGGGTTGTATGCCTTCGCGGGTGCCTCGGCGACGGCGACGGCGGCCGCGTGGGCGAACCGGTTGGACTGGCCGATGACGAAGCTGTCGAAGGTGTACTTGGGGTTGAGCCGGGTGTCGCTGCGCGACGGCGGCTCGGTGTACTCCTCGAGCGGGGGGCGGCTGATGTTCGCCGCCGGCTGGAGCGATGGCCCGGATCCCGTCGACGTCGACGTCTGCACCGCGACCGGAGCCGTGAGCTGGGCGTCGGCGAGCTCGGGATTGACCACGACGCGGAAGGTCGTTGCCTCCGGCTGAGCGTCGACACGGGCGAGTGCTTCGAGGATCGGCGTGCGCAGTCGCTTGTTCAGCTGTGCTGCCGTGAGGTCGTTCGGCACATCGAGGTAGAGAGTGCCGCCCATCACGCCCTGCGCCACGGCGAGGTTGAGGAAGCCCTGCATCTGAGGAGTGACGCGCTCGTCGATGGCGAGGACGTCGAGCACTGCGCTCCAGACGGGGACGTCCGGAATGTCGTGCTGTGTCATGGCTCCCCAGTTGTGGTCTATCGGATGACAGCCGGGGTATGGCCGTCGCTCGCAGGTCTTCGCGTGGTGTCGATCACCGGGTTCCCTCTGGCCGGCCGTCGTGGGGCCGGACTGCGGAGGGACGCTGCCTGTGGATAACTCGACCGTGCCACGGTATGTCATCGGGGCGCGGACGAGCAAAACCCACTGTAGATCGGGCCCGCGTGTCCTCGCCAGGGCACCTGTGAAGTCCGTGGATAATGTGTCTCTCCGCCGGTGCCGGTTTGAGTTCGGGCGTGTCTCGACGTACCCTTACTCAGTTGACTTATGCCCGCCTCGGGCAGTCCCCTGTACCTGTGTCCCCGGTCTAGAGCGTTCGGGTGAC